>Ga0180007_10003140_pt1 | contig 18749 bp, 22 predicted proteins | sample MM_PC_MetaG_FD_121122 | JGI IMG/M metagenome (GOLD analysis project Ga0180007, IMG submission 121122) | Groundwater microbial communities from the Aspo Hard Rock Laboratory (HRL) deep subsurface site, Sweden - MM_PC_MetaG | ecosystem: Environmental > Aquatic > Deep subsurface > Groundwater... | reverse complement strand
CTTTTTTCTTCCTACTCCTTTTTATCAAAGAACCCGGATGAATATTCTTTTTATTTCGCTGATATTAAGTCCCAAAGATTTAAAAATAATTCCATTTTTAATTAATTTTTAACAAAGTCGTGTTCCTTTATTCACTTTACTCCTTAACCCAAAAAATGTGTTTGCATTTTTTGGGTTAACCTATGTCGCACAAAAATTATACGGTGGCCAGGGACCAGTGAAATCAAAGTTAAGGCCATTATCGTTATACTTTGTCTTAAGACTATCCGCAATTTGAGCAAACTCACCCACCCTGCTTTTATCAACTAAAAAAGCTGAATTTAAAATCATGTCATCTTCTCTTTCAGTTACTTCCTTAGGTAATAACTTATTAATGCGAGTCTCTATGCTTTCTTCCTTTAGCCTATCAAAACTCACTTGGCCATACTGATTAATATTCTTATTTACTGCCTTATCCAACAATTCTTCCTTTTTCTTTTTCAAAAAAAAGGCCTTGCCTGCTGAGGCAGAACTGATTTGCTTATCTATCTCTAAAAACTCTTGACCCATTAAGCTTATTTTTAATTTTTCGAGATCACAATAAATCTTAACTCCCCACTCTTCTTTACCCTCTAATTTTTTAAAGTTTTCTCTAAATACTTGGGCGTTTTTCTCTAAAGATAACTTTAGGCTATCTTCACTATTAAATAAAGTTGCAAACTTAAAAGGGATTACGCAGGCATTCTTCATAATCTCTTCAACCACCTTTTCATGAAGACTTACCCTTACCTTCACCCACTCTAAATCTGCTAAATTCTTTTTCAAATTCTCCTTACTAAATTCACCTGGGCAAACTCTACTAACTACAGCATAAAGACCTTGAGTGTAAACGAAATAAAGTTTATCCGCTAAGTTTTCAACCTCTTTTGGCTCCGGTGGCTTTTGGGTAACACAATACAAATAAACAAGGCTCTTCTCTGCTATTTTCATATCACCATCCCTTTAATAAAATAATCCTCACTTCGTTCGGATAATTGCAAAGTGCAAAGTGCAAATTGTAAAAGTCAAAATTACACACAAAACTCCTCTTTCTTATTCTCTCATTTTGCATTTTTCACTTTGCAATTTGCATTTTAAATTTCCTAGACATTAAATTATTCAGATTGCCCCTTTCGTCCATAGGATTCAACTTTTAAGTTGTCGCTCAGTTTAACAAAATAGATATTTCTATCTTGCACTCTAGTCGGAAGTCCAAGCGACTTTATAAATGAACTCTCCTCGTAAACTTCAGCCTCAGTATTCCAACCATCATCTTCCTTTATTGCCTTAATTACGGTTATATCTTTAATATCAAGGGTCTTTTTTAAAAACTCAACAACTGCTTTTCTGACTTCTTCTATATTAGCCATTCCTACACCTCCTTAATGAAACTGTATTTTTTATCGCTAAAAGCATTCAAAAATACATAGTCCAACAGGACACCCTGCTGGGTAGTCGAATTCCTGCCTGCCGGCAGGCAGGAATCCCGAAGTCACGTTGAGGGAAAAGTCGAAGACATTTACCTCAACATCTTCTGCGACGAGGGATATATCATTCTTCTTCCTTCATCTTTCTGATACTATCCAAACGTTCTAAGAGCTCTTTTTCTTGTTTAGTATATTGCTCTTCACTTATCTCATCTAATTCAAACTGTAATTGCGATTTCATAAGTTCTTCTTTTATCTTTCCTTCATCTGACTGCTCCTTTTGAATTATCTCATTAATCTTTTTCCCCAGCCAAACCATTCCATTTAAAGGCGCAAGCAATATATCATCAACTAAAAACATCTTTTATTTTTAATATTTTCCCAATTCGATTATCAGATTAACAAAATTAAATGGCGGTAAAGTTCCTACGTATTTAAATTTTACTCTATCCCCATATCTCGCGTCGAGCTCATCAACCGCCTTGTCAAACGCTGCTTCATTTTCCTCATTCACTAAAAACGCGGCATTTATAATCATTCTTTCGCCATAAGTATCATTAATCTTATTTTTTTGCGCTAACGGCATTAAAGTATTTAATATATCCTGTTTACAGCTTTCCTTTTCTTTTTCTAAAGCTGCTTCCACCATCTTGCCTATCTCTACACTTTGGTTATATGTAGCTTGAGATGCTTTGGAAACCAAAGCTGTTTTTAACTTTTTAATATCTTCATATTTTTCTAAAATATGGTCATAAATGTCTTTCTTCCCGCCTGAGGCGGGTTCGCCTTTGGCGGAAAATACTGCTTTTACTCCCAATTCTTTTTTGCCTTTAATTTTATCCAGTAAATCCTTAAATTTATCATATTCCCTTTCCAATATCTTTTTGACCTTATCCTCGCTTTCAGTAATCGTGGCGAATCTCACCGGCAAAACCGTATATTCTTTCATCACTTCTTCAATTACCCTCTCATGAGGAAGCAGGTTCTCCCGTGAAACAGGATATCTTTTAATTGGGGAATTGCTAACTACTGCCGCGATATCATTAAAACAAAGTGTATGTACTTCATCACCTCTGTCACCGACCGCGCCTGTGCCGAATGATTGATATTGGCTTTCTTCTATTATGCAGTAGATATATATGCCTTCTTGTAAAACTTCTCCCATCACTTCTCCCATTCTTCAGGATAGATTATAATATTGACAAAGTTAAATACCGGTAAAGGCCCGGCATACAAAAATTTTATTCTCTTCTTGTATCTATCACTTAAATCATCCATTATATTATCAAACTCTTTCTCTCTTCCTTTGTCAACCAAAAAAGCAGCATTCATAAACATCCCATCGCCAATAATTTTATTGAGCTTATGATCAAAAGCCGTTCTTCTTAAAGTATCTACTATTCTTTCTGACTCTTCTTCTTTTTTCTTTGCTAAGGCTTTTTCGACCATCTTACCTGCTTCCATTTTGGCTTGGATATTTTTTTTGCCTGTATCGTTCTGAATTTTTTCCTTATGGCTCTTAATCTCTCTATTTTCCTCTACAATCTCTCTAAAAATCACATCCATATTCTTCCAAATCCCTTTGACACCTAATTCTACTTTGTGATCCATATCTCTTAATGCATTCTTAAATTCTCTATATCTTCTATCTAGGAGATTTCTTATCTCATCAGCACTTGCTGCGACAGTACCAAACCTAACGGGAAGCACACTATCAAATTCCTTCATCACTTCCTCAATTACTTTCTCATGAGCTAACATATTTTGGCGATCTACAATAAATTTGGTAATAGGATGGCTGCTTACAACCATGCTCAAATCATTATAGCCGATAGTTAAAACTTCATCTCCTCTACCGCCAATACCAACGGAGCCAAAGTTTCTTTCCTGCTTTGTTCCAATAATACAGTAAATATATTTTCCTTCTCCCTTCATATCACTCCTTCACCTTAACCATTATCGCATTCTTTTTAAATTCTTCCTCACTAAAAGAACAAGCCTCTGTGAGACAATATTCCCACAAAACCCCATAGGCCTTTGTTATCTCATCAAATTCTCTTTCTATGCCGGGAGTATTTGGATTTTTATCAGGATGAGAAGAAAATGCCAAAGCCTTGTAAGCTTTCTTTATTTCATCTTTGGTTGCGAAATCATTCATAAGCCTAAGTTTTTTTCTTGCCCAATCTATTTCTTGAAATTGCCATTTCTTCACCTCAAGAGTATAAAAACTATAGGCCGGGAGCGGGCCAACGCATCTAAAATTTAGTTTCTCAAGCCATTCATTATTTAGTTCTTCAACCATCTTTTCAAAATCTTTATGTTTGGCTTTATTTATTAAAAAAGCAAAATTTGCGACCATTTTATCATCCATAGGTTCGTGCGTTTTAAAGTCTTGAGTAATAGCCTTGAGGTGATTTTGCATCTTTTGCGCGTATCTTTCTCTTTTTTTATCCAATGCTTTCTTAACCATAACCCCTACTCTCATCTGATCATCAACAGTTACCTCCACAGGATTAGCTAAAAGTTTATCTTTGAACTCCTTAACCTCTTTTTCCTGCCCAACCTCTTTAAGGATTGAGCTAAAATCACTCCAAGTGGCAACGAGATCGATTTCTATTTTATCACTAATCTTTCCCATTATATCCTTTATGAGGCCATAGCCTTTCTCTAAAATATCTCCAACCTCAACCTCATTGGAAGCAATTGTCCCTAATTTCACGGGGACGATTCCAAATCCAGAATCCATAATTTTTTCAATAGTCTTTTGATGTTTAACTAGCAGTCTTGCCAAAACATCTTTACGCAAGTGAACACAATCGGCCGCAACCGAATCACTTACTACAGCCGAGATATCCTGATAGGGAATTGTATAAACCCTTTCCGTTTCACAAGAACCATTTGGAGTAAACCCCGTTAGATGTTTGCTATCTAACGTGGTAAAAAGTTCTAAAGCAGCATTAGAGTTTATAATCCCATAAATATATTTTTCTCTTTCATTCATAGTAAAGCATTTTTTATTTTTGCTTTTATTTATAACTATTTTCTAATCAGTGTAATCAGAAACTTTCCTATAAGAAAAACTCTGATGCAGAAAGTTTACAAGAAACTCCTTCAATTGTAATTAGTTACAAAAAATTCTTGCCGTAAATTTGGGAAAGTTTCATTTTTCTTCTATCTTAGGTTCCTCTTGCTGCGGCTTAGGCTCTTCCTCCCTTTTCGGCTGGGTAGGCTCTTTAATCTCTGTTGGTTTAAAAAGTTCTTTTAATCTCTCCAATATCTTAATCATTTTAATCCCTCCTATTTTGCTGTCCTTTTACTATCCTAATGGCCTCTTCGAAATGTTTCCCTGAAATCTTTAAATCTGGTTTCTGGTTACTTCCGCCTGAGGCGCCGTGCCCGACGGCAGGCGGGAATCCGTCTTTGGCGGAGGTTTCTGGTTTCTTATTTATGAATTCTCTTATCGCCAACATAGATGCCTTTCTGCAGATAAACTCAATATCTGAACCGGCTAGCCCCTCTCCTTTTTTAGCTAATTCTCCTAAATCAACTTCCTTAGCAAGTGGTTTATCTTTAGTATGTATTTTAAATATCTCTTTTCTTGTCTTCTCATTCGGTTTAGGCAATTCAAACAGCAAATCAAATCTGCCACTTCGTAAAATCGCCGGATCAATTAAATCTAACCTATTGGTAGCCGCCAAAACCATCACTCCTTTCAGCTCTTCAATTCCATCCATCTCAGTTAAAAATTGGCTTATTACTCTTTCGGTTACATGGGCGTCTGTACTAGCTGAACCTCTTTTAGGAACAATAGCGTCGATTTCATCAAAAAACAAAATTGTCGGAGAAGCTTGTTTCGCTTTTTTAAACACTTCACGAATTCCTTTTTCGCTTTCTCCTACATACTTGGATATAAGAGCAGGGCCTTTTACAGAAATAAAATTAACCCCGCTCTCATTAGCCACAGCCTTAGCTAAAAGTGTCTTTCCTGTTCCCGGAGCTCCATAAAGAAATATCCCTTTAGGTGGATTTGTATTTGCTCTCTTAAAAATATCTGAATATTTCAATGGCCACTCCACAGCTTCCTTCAATTCTTCTTTTATATTTTCAAGGCCGCCTATATCTTCCCACTTAACATCAGGAACTTCTACGAAAAATTCCCGTATTGCCGATGGCTCAACCTCCCTCATCGCCTCTAAAAAGTTATCCATTGTAACCTCTAAGGCTGTTAAGGTCTCATAGGGAATATCTGCCATCTCAAAATCAATTTTAGGCAAAATTTTCCGCAAAGCGCTCATTGCAGCTTCTCTTGCTAAAGCCTCTAAATCAGCTCCTACGAACCCATGCGTAATTTCCGCTAATTTCTCTAAACTTACATCCTCCCCTAAAGGCATCCCTCTTGTATGAATTTGAATAATTTCTAATCTCCCATTTTTATCGGGTATAGAAATGGATATCTCACGATCAAACCGTCCCGGTCTTCTTAAGGCGGGGTCCACTATATTAGGCACGTTAGTTGCTGCCATAACAATAACCTGGCCTCGGGATTCCAATCCATCCATCAGAGCTAGAAGTTGCGCCACGACCCGGCGTTCAACCTGTTTCTCAGCGCCCATATCTTCTCTTTTAGGAGCAATGGATTCAATCTCATCAATAAAAACAATTGCCGGAGTATGTTTCTTGGCATCTTCAAAAACCTTTCGCAAGCGCTCTTCCGATTCTCCATAAAATTTTCCCATAATCTCTGGCCCGCTTATGCTGGTAAAATAGGCATCGGTCTCATTGGCCACGGCCCGGGCAATTAAGGTCTTGCCGCATCCCGGGGGACCATGAAGAAAAACCCCTTTGGGGGCATCGATTCCTAACCGCTCAAAAACTTCAGGATATTTTAGAGGCAGCTCTACCATTTCCCTAATCCTTTGGATTTGGGCGCCAAGCCCGCCGATATCTTCATAAGAAACCTTAGCTGTCCTTTCTTTCCCCGGCTCTTTCGTCTTCATCCTTATTAAAGTAGCCGGCTCGATTAAAACTACGCCATCAGGAATAGTATCTAACACTTTGAAATCACAGGATCTTGCCCCAAAGAGCGTAGCCCTAATTCTATCACCGGAAGTTATGGGAACTCCTGTGATGAGTGAACTAATGTATCTAGTATCTTTGTCTCCCCGAAGTGCCGTAGATACAGTCAGAGGGGAAAGTGTAATTTTACTAGCGGGCTTATAGTCGATTTTGTAAACCTTCACTTTTTCATCAAGTCCTATTTCAGAATTCTCTCTTGTAATCCCATCTATCTGAATAATCTCCTTCCCTCTAATCTCAGCATAACAGGGCATTATCTTGGCAGGTGTTTTTCTTTTACCTTCAATTTCTACAATATCTCCTACATCTAATCCCAAAACCTTCATATCTTGGGGGTCTAACCTGGCAATTGCCCTGCCCACATCTTTCGGCAAAGCCTCTTTAACTTTTAGAGTTAGGGTTGTATTATTTCTTCTTGTTTTCATTATCATTGGAATAAAAAGTTCTTAAAATTATTTAATGCTTCTATACCTTTAACTTCTTTGGGCTGTAAAGGTATAATCGTTGTTTTTAAGTTACTGAATTTTCTTCTTATTTGGTTTATATATTTCTCTTGTTCTTTTCTTCTTTCTCTACAAAATTCGCAATCTCTCGATTCCTGTCCGAGGAAACGTCTCTTTAGGGATAGGACATTATTTATTATTAACTGCTTTACCTTTATACCATAGGTACTCAAGCTTTTTAACAATCTTTCGGTCTCTAAAATTGCCATATCTTCTGGAATAGTAACAGCTATAAATTCGCACCTATTTGGGTCCCGGAGCAGATTTTCTACTTTCTTCACTGTTTTCTTCATCGCCAGTAGAAAATCATCACCTTCATCAGGTTTATATTTTCCAGCAAAAGTTTCAACCATATACCTATATTTCCATCGCATCTTTGCCATTACTTTAATCCAGTCATCAAGTAAATCAGGTAAAGTTAAAAGCCTTAGGGCATGTCCAGTAGGCGCTGTATCTACAATGTATTTATCAAACTTAGCTTTTTCTATTAAATCCACTATGGTCTTAAAACCCATTATCTCATCTATACCTGGGATAGGCAAAGTAAAAATAGAATCGATGTCTTCTTGATCTAAATAGGTAGAAGTGTCCAAAATTTTCTTAATTTCGTTTTCATATTCTGCTTTAAATTTAAAAAGAGCAATTTCGGCGCTTACTTCAAGGGCACTTAAATTCTTTACTCCTCTTACTTCTTTTATTTCATCACTAAGTTTTTGTCCCAAACTGTCAGAGAGAGAATGTGCGGGATCTGTTGAGAAAAGTAAAGTCTTAAAATCCTTGGATAAAAAACAACCTGTGCTTGAAGCACAGGTTGTTTTTCCCACTCCGCCTTTTCCACCAAATAAAATTAATTTCAACGCATCTTCTTTTAATCCTGTTAAAGCCATCCATTCTTCCTCCACACGATTCCGCGTGTGGTATCCAACATTCCCCACACGGGAAGTGTGAGGTTTTATTTTCTTATCCTCACTTCTAAAATGCCGTTTTTATAACTTTTCTCTAGAGTTTCCGGTTTTACTTTAGCTGGCAGCAAAATCTCCTTACGGTATTTTCTATCTTTACTTACCGCCCTTACTTCCAATATATCTCCTTTTAAATCTACGCTAATTGCTTCTTCATTTACCCCGGGCATCTCAGCATAAACCTTAATCTCTTCTTCTTCGTCAAACACATCAGTTATCGGCTCTCTTTCTTCCTCCACCTTAGGCCCTCGGGGAGTTTTTTTAACATTACCAAACGGTTCAACTATAGTTTTTCCTCCCATTGCTGTCTTTACGGAAAAACCAAAGACGCCTTTCATGCCTTCTTTAAGATTGCTTAAATCTATTTCGCCTTCTTTCTTGATTTCACCCCCAGCCTCTTTTAATTCTCCGGCAAGGTCTATCAACTTCTCAACACTTTTAAATAACCCTCCCAGCCCCAATTTTCCTATCCCAAAATCAATATCAAATCCTTCCTCATCTTTTTTCTTCTTCTCTTCTGACATCTTGTCCTCCTAAATGAGACTTGCATTTTTTTACTAAAAAATGCCTAGTCGAATTTATCCCGAAGCGCTTCTGAAAAATATCCTGCGAAGCGTGAAATTTTTCAGATATTTAGGCGCGAGGGACAAATCGTACTGTAAAGAGTTATTTATTAATAAAACTATTTTTGGGGAAGAACTCCTTTACCTTTACACGCTAAACATGGTAAATTACTACCTTTTTCTCTGCCTTTCCCCTTACAGCTTAGGCACATTTCGATATTTTTGCTGCTTACGCTTACTACGCCTTTGCCTTTACAAACACTACAACTAAGAGATCTGTTCAAATGTGCCCGTCCTTCTCCGTTGCAGTAAGCGCATATAACAGCAGGCGTTGGGATTTTTATTGTTCCTGCCCCTAAGCAGGCGGGACACTTTGTGCTTCTCATAGACGGTATAAGTCCCTCCCCCTTACAAAATCCGCACTTATAAGACGTTTTAGTTAGGATTTCGCCTACCCGGCCTACTTTCTGGCTTTTCCAGTCAAAAGTTTTCCAGTACATTTTAAATGAGGCCACAGCTTAGCGAAGCTAAGTTGTATGACCGAATTTAACCCCCCACCACTTTTTAGTTAATTGCATAGGGAACAAGAAAAGTGGTGGGGGGTCTAAAGGAAATTCCTATAATATTGAATTACCCCTTATTTATCTGTAATCATCTGCGTTTATCAATAATTTACTGCCATTGTTTTTAGAGGCTTGGTAGGTACGCTTCTATGAGTTTTAATCTTTTGTTCTTGATGTGCTTCTTTTTGTAATCCCCCAATCCGCTTGTTGATATCATCTAATTGCCTACCCAGAGTACTCTTTCTTTTGTTTAATGCATAAATTTCATTCTCTATTTTTTTCTTCTCTCTTTCAAGTACATATAAATCTAAATAGCTCGATCTCTGAACCTTGGGGATAGAACGCGCGCCTATAGAATGGATACTTTTTATTTCCTTGAGGCTCGGCATCTTAGATATTCCTTTCATCTAACAACCTCCTTGGTATGTTTTTCAACTAATTCCCGAACTACCTCTTTCACCCTATTCTGATTCGTCTTTGAACCAACACGGCTCGTTTCCGAAGCTAAAATATCCTGACACATCTGGGTAAAAACCCCGTTCGCGCTAAAGGGGGTAAATTTTTGAACTTTAAGAGTCTTAGCAACCATAATGCATCCACGGACGGTTGGGGCAAATTCACATTTTCCTGATTCTCTTAATCCCCTTACAATGTTAACTATGGCTTCTGAATGTCTCCTAGAAAGCTTGGACTTTGCCTGAGTTATGGCAACTTCTGTTTCATAATCAAAATGATCCAAATCCATAGTAATCATCCTATCTCTTAAAGCATCCTGACTCCTATGGACTCCGGCGTACTCCTCAGGATTAGAGGTAAAAATAGCCGTGAAATTGGGATCAACTCTTAAATAAGGTTCTTCGCCGCCACGTCCTACAGGTAAATCCATCATCTTCTCCTGCAAAATTGAAAGAAGAATATTATTTGCCTCTGGCCGCGAACGCGTAAATTCATCATATATCAAAGTGAATCCATATTTGCAGGCAACAGTCAGGCGATTATCTACCCAACGCTTTACCATATCCTCCTCTGTTTTCAAAACTCTAGAGATAAAGCGGTCCACAACCTTTCTAACTCGGTAACCATATTCTCCGCCGACCAAATCAGAAGTTGTAAACTCCTCATCTCCATGAATCATTACTACCGGCCTTTTAATCTTACTGGCTATATGCATAGCAAGTGTAGTCTTACCCGTACCAGATACCCCTCTAAAATGGACGGGAAAACCAGCTTTAATGTAATGGGCAGCTCTATTGCTAATATCTTTAATATATTTCGTTTCCACAAAATCTGGCAAAGGAGAAGGTTCCAATACCGTAGTCATCTCATCAATCATTTTATTTCACCTCCCTTTTTTTCCTAGTTTTTAAAGTCTTGTTCATTTCATTCCAAATTCTTTGCGCTTCTGTTAAATCAGACCGAATTTCTTTTTCCTTTTTTCTGAAATCTTCTCTTAAAGACGTGACATTATTAATCAATTCTTCTCTATGGGTTAGAAGGTCGCTTCTTAAATCTTTAGCCATTTCTTTATGAAGTTTTCTACATTTACCCGCGAACTTTCTAGCATTATCCCTAATGTTTTTTGCTTCACCTCTTAAATCCTTAATATCCTTTCTTCTTGCTTCACGGGAAGCAGCGATATCTTCACAAAGAGATTCCATACCATCTGATATCTCACTCATGAACTCCTCCTCCCTCTAACCACTCCTTTACCTCCGCAAGCACTACAAGGAAGATTCCCATCTACTTTGCAACCTGCGCCGCCACAATCAGGGCACTCCTGCTTAGCTCCTCGATGCGTAACACTCCCTTTTCCTTTACAAGCAGAGCAGCTAAGCCGGCTATGGGGGTGAATTCCACTGCCACGACAAAAAGCACACTCAACTATAGGCTCCTCAACTGCAACTAATCCTTGCCCCCCGCATACCTGACAGGCAGCTAATTTGGAAAGTAGATTAAAGGGGTCTTTGCCAATTCCTTTACAAAATGCGCATTTTATTTGGCTCATGTCTTATTTGGCGCTGGTGCTAGCCCAGCGCCTGATTTCAATGATTAAAGAATGATTGCACCGATTAAAATACTAATGTTTTCAATCCCTGCCTGCCGGCAGGCAGGTGTGTAATCGTAAGCTAATCGGTGTAATCAGGGACTGTTGTATTTTGCAACAGTCCCTATTTCTTCTTCCTTCTTTTCTTTGCTCCTGTTCCCTTTTTAGCTTTCCTTACAGCCGCCTTAACGGTAGTTACCTTTTCACTCCTCTCGATCCCAGGCATTACCACGCCTTTTCTGGACCTAGCCAAAATAGAAGCCATACTCTGCCATGCTTGGCTTGCCTTTTTCATATCAGAGCTATACTCGCCTAAAAGCCGCTTTACTTCACGTACTATTCCATTTACGTACTTGGCTAAATCCTTCTTTTGTTGTTCGCTCATCTCTGCATGGGCTTTATCAAATTCTTTAAGCTTGCTTGCAACATACTTCTCGATATCTTTAATATTTTTTTGGATATCCCCCATCATAGCTTTAAAATCTTTCAGCCTGTCCGCCTCTCCTTTCTCAAGACTTTCTTTAAGAGCATCTGCCATCTCTTTGTGAGCCTTCTGGATATTTTTCATCATATTTTCAACATTTTTAGTCAGGTCTTCTACAAAGCTAGACAGCTCTTCTGCTAAAGCCTTCCCCATATCCTTATGCTCTTTCTGAAACCTTCTAAGCATATCCCCTACATTCTTAGTGAGATCTTTCACAAAATCAGCCAATGACTTAGCCTGTTCCGCGGCCATCTCCTTTCTGTCCGAAGTAAATCCTTTTAAGGTCTTTCGGGTATCTACTACTAAATCACAAAGCGCCTTTACCCGCAGATCATAAGAAGAAACGATACCTTCTGTAATACTCTTCATACCATCAGCTATACCCATTTTCAACACCTCCTTTCAATTTTTTACTAACCTCTTTTTTCCTGTCTATTGTGAACATCTGTATCAGAAGTCCTTAATAAAGGACGCAACTCCTGTCTTACTTCTCTAAAACTACTCAGCATCTTATCCACTTCCTCTTTCCTTTTCCTCGTTTCTTCTTTTCTTTCTCTTTGAGAGGCCAATCGCTTTTCTCGCTCGCGATCAAAGCCTTTAAGCGTCTCTTTAAAATCCTTTATCCGAAGCTGAGTTCCTTTAGCCAAAAGTTGATTAAGTTCCCTTGACAATATTTTTTGCTCTTCTTGAAATTTTTTTAGTTTAGAGGTAACTTCTTTCTTTCTTTCATCTTGTTTGGTTATAATGCCTCTCAAAAATGCTTGCGATTCTTTAACCCTTTGAATCTCATCTTTAGCAAGACAATCTCTAAATTTTCTCAAACTTTCTTTTAAAGTTTGAGCCATATCTTTCTGCTCATTAAAATAATTCTTCAATGTATTTCTTACTTCCTTCTCCTTCTCGTCTTGAGTTAAAAGAACACCTTGCATCATCCTATCGAAATCTTTTCTTCTTAAATGTTCATTCCTAGCAAGAGTATCTTTAAGTAAGCCATTAATTTTTTCTCTTTCTTCTTTAGTATTAAGGCGGGCTTCTTGAAAGTCATTAAGAATTAGGGGAGTAGCATCAAAAATAGAACTGATATCTTCAATCCTATCCTCGTAGGAAGAAACAACATTTTCAACTACATCTTTTAAATCTGACACTTCTGACATTTTCATGCCTTCACCTTAATTAAAAAGGTTTCCTTGGCGAATCACACTTTTTGTCCAAATAAGGACGTAAGGGTAACTTGACAAGAATCCTTTTTAACCTTATCCTTAGACCCTCCCTTTTCCGCCAGAGGCGAATCAGCCTGCGGCTGAAAAGATATAGAAAGGTCTACCCTTTAGGGTTAGGCTGCTGTTGCGGTTAAACCAATTGCCTCAGCATACTTAAGGTAAGTCTCGACTGATGCTACAACTACTCTTGCTTCAATCGCGAGTATCTCAATACCCACTAAAGAAACTCTTACCCAAGCATCAATTACGACTCCTTTATCCAGGATTCTGTCAATAACCTCAACCAAACTAGAAGAACCAATTGCTTTCTCTACTGCCATCTTAATCACCTCCCTTGTTTTTAATCCTTCGACAGGCTCAGGGCTAATCCTGAGCCTGTCGAAGGATTAGATTCCGCTTTTTTAATGGTGAGGAAACGGTAAACTCTTTTTTTGCCTACACCTATATAATAAGCAACAATCGTGCCATAAGCATATATTTTAAAATTTTTTTCGCCCACATATCTTCTTTGTTTTGAGTAGGTTAGAGAAGAAATTTTTTGCAGTTTGGGTAAGTTTAAAAAGGGGGGTCTTTAAGTATAAAAAGTGTAAGGTCGGCTCTACACTTTTGTAGAATTTACTCTACATTTATTCCAACTGGAACTCTTTTATCTTAGAATAAAGGGTCATGCGGTCTATTTTGAGAAGTTTAGCTGCTTTGGTTTTATTGCCGCCGCTCTTGGCCAATGCTTGTTTAATAACCTGCTGTTCAATTTGTTGAGTAGCTTTTTTAGTTATCTGATGAAGCGGGGCTCCTTCATCTAAACATTGCTGAAATTGAAAGCCTGTAGGTAAATGAGTACTACTTAATGAAAGGTGGCTTAAACCGATTTCATTAGAATCAGCCATAAGCACTGCTTTTTTGATTACATTCTTTAATTCTCTTACATTGCCCGGCCAGTGATAACTAAGTAAACATTTTATAGCCTCAGGCGATATTCCTTTTATCTTTTTATTAAGTTCACAATTTGCTTCATCTAAAAAATATCTAGTTAAAGTAGGAATATCATCTTTCCTTTGGCGCAAAAGAGGTAAATCAATATCAAACTCATTCAATCTATAAAACAAATCATCTCTAAATTTTCCCTCTCTTATTGCCTCCCAGAGATTGGTAGCTGTAGCAACAATAATTCGAACATCTATCTTTATATCCTTCCTGCCACCTAAATGCCTTAATTTTCTCTCTTCAATTACGCGTAATAATTTAGCCTGGATAGATAAAGGCACATTAGTAATCTCATCTAAGAATAAGGTTCCTCCATCAGCTTGCTCAAATTTACCTTCCTTTCTATCATCAGCGCCAGTAAAAGCTCCTTTTTCATAACCGAATAACTCACTTTCCACTAAACTTTCAGGAATTGCGCCGCAGTCAATAGGAATAAATGGTTTATCTTTCCTTGAACTTTTTTGATGAATTAAATTGGCAATAAGTTCTTTACCTGTTCCACTTTTGCCTTGTAATATAACTGTCATATTGATAGGAGCAATAATTTCAACTTGGTCTATGACCTTTTTTATTTGAAGGCTCTGGCCCATTGTTTCTTGGAAAATTTCCCTTTCCCCTAATCTCTTCCTTAATCTCTCTACTTCCTTACTTAAATACTGGGTCTTTAGAGCCTTCTTTATAGTAAGAATCATTTCTTCATTATCAAAAGGTTTAGTAATATAATCAAATGCTCCTAATTTCATTGCCTTGACTGCGTCCTTAACATCGCAATAGGCAGTACACATTATAATAATCAAATCCTTATCAATTTTTTTTATCTTCTCTAAAATCTCCATTCCATTACTTTCAGGAAGCCTGATATCTAATAAAACCAAATTAGGAGAATTTTTTTCAATTGCCTTAAGGGCAATTTTGCCATCTCCTGCACCAACGGCATTATAACCCTCATCCTGCAGAATATTTGAAAGGTTAAAGCGCAAATCAGCATTATCATCCACAATGAGAATTGTTTCCATCCTCCTAGACCTCCCCCTATGAAACCCGTTCTATGCTCCTCAATATCTGGCGTTCAGTAAATGGCTTATCAATAAAAGCATAGGCGCCCTTCTTTTTTGCTTCTTCTCTGCTTTCTTCACTGCCATAAGCAGAAATTATATTTACTATCGTCTCTGGCCTTATCTTTTTAATCTTAGGTAAAAGCTTTATTCCATCACCATCAGGTAGCTTTAAATCTAAAAATACTAGGTCAGGCGGCTCTCTCTTTATGCATCTCACAGCCTCTTTCTTTGTATTGGCAATCGCTACATTGTACTTTTTTGAGCTTAAAACTTCAGATAAAAGCAAACACAAATCCTTCTCATCGTCTATTATTAAAATCTTCTTTATCTGCCTCCCATGATGGGGAATTTGGCTTTTTATCCTCTTTTTTTTTACCCTTCTTAACTGGTACTTCTCCCACTTTTTAAAAAACGGCGCTAACTCATCAAGTTCCTCGGGCTTACGCCAGCCTGAAAGGCCGCTTCGCCAAACAAGAACATCTCCCAGCTTTATCTTACCTGTAAAAATCCACCTCTGTAATCGAGAAATATAAATTTGCCTATATATATCTGTGCCTCTTTTAATATCGTATCTTATTTCAGCCATAAATTCTCCCTATCTTTTTGTTATGGAGTATATACTACCCCCCCCCCCGACCCTGTGTCCTGCAAAGAGAGGTAAAGAAACTGTAAAAATTACTCCCTTTTTCCACTGGCTTTCTACTTCTATAGTACCACCGTGACTTGCAATAATCCCATAACATAAAGTTAAGCCTAATCCTACACCATCAGACTTGGAACTAAAAAAAGGGTCAAATATCCTGATAATATCTTTTTCAGGAATACCTTTGCCGGTATCGTGAATCTTAATTACAAAAAAATTTTCCTTAACTTCTGTACTGATAGTTAATATACCTCCTTTAGGCATAGCTTCAATAGCATTGAGAGCGATGTTTGAAAAGACACGTTCTATCTGTTCTCTATCTATCATTATTTTAGATGCCCTCGAGGTAAAACTTTTATTTACCTTTATCCTGTTTGACCTAATTTTTGTCTCTGCTGAATTTAAAACATTTTTTAATACTTTATGGATATTATAAAGGTGTAGATTAAGCTTTGGCGGTCGAGCGCAGTTTAGGAGTTCTGTAATTAAATAGTTAATCCTCTCTGTATTTCTCTCAATAATCTCAATGTGTTTAACCTTGGGGTTTTCAGGCTTTATAGCTTTCTTGAGTTGTTGAATAGACATAACAACATTAGTTAGAGGATTTCTTACTTCGTGGGCAATACTAGCAGCTATCCGGCCGGTATGGGCAAGTTTCTCACTGCGAACCAACTCATCTTTACTGGCTTGTAATTCTGCGTAGGCCTTTTTTAACTCTTCTGCTTTTTGTCTCTCAGCCTCTACAATTTTAGAGTGCTCCTGCTCTGTTTTTTTATGCTCGGTGATATCCCTGATAATTCCAATACTCCCAATGAGTTTTTTATCTTTCTCTGCCAGAGGCTTATCCCATTTTCCTGAAGAATATACTTCACCATAGCGACAATCTGCCAATTGACCTTGTTGTTTCTTTACTACTAATCTAATTCCCAGATTCTTTGTTATTCTCTTTTTTGTTCTTCTTTCATCAAAAAATTTGGGAGAACCTTCATCGCCGGTTATCTTTCCTGAGTATTTAGGCAAAACCTTATCACGACTTATCTTCTTGAAGTCAGCAGGGTGTATTATTTCTTTGAAATGTTTTCCAATAAGTTCTTCCGGTGTATACCCTAATCGCTTTATGCTATTACTTACAAAGGTGAAGTTTTCCTCCGAGTCAACTTCATATATTATATCAGGGATCATCTGCGCAAAGGTTTCATAGCGCCTTTTACTTTCTTCCAGCTCCTCCCCTCCACTTTTGTGTTCAACAATGTCACTGATAGTGGTTTTAATACCTTTACTCACCATTTTTGATCCATCCATTATCTCCTGTTCTTTTACCATTAAAATAAAAAACCCAGATATCGTTATTGATATCTGGGCTAAAATTTAAAAACTGTATATAATGACCTAAATTGCTTGCTTGCTTGCTTGCGCAACTATCATACCAGTGCTCTCCAACATATTTCTTTTTCTCCTTATCATGGTAGGGATTTTATTGTATTACTCTTTAAAAGACACGTCAAGTGAATTGATGAATTTAAAATATAGCCTATGACGACCTTTGGCGCAAATGTTGCTTGCCAAAATAAGAATTTTGTGTACAATACAAATTGTTTCTAAATTATTGACCGAAAGGAGAAATATGCCTCTGAAATTAAAACCCGTCACTAAACTAACCTATAAATTAAAATTAACTCCCCAAGTAAGATTAGGTATCAATCTCTTACAAATGCCGCTTATTAAACTAAAGGAATTTATCGAACAACAAGTTGAAGAAAATCCTTCATTGGATGTAGAAACCGTAGAACCATTCAATCGTGAGAATTACAATTCTGATAACCAAGGAAAGGGAAATTATCGAGAAAGCCTTGTAACTAAGCCTGTTACCCTTGGCGAACATCTTTTACGGCAACTGCATTTGCTCACTGCTTCTGACCAAGATTACAAAATAGGAGAACTACTCATTAGTAATATAGACGACGATGGATATCTTAATCTTGGAAGTTCAGTAGAAGAAATAGCTAAATCTGCACAAGCTATCACCTCTTCCGCCGAAAACGGATCCCAACCAGAGGCGGAAGTGTCTCTGGTGCACGCCTCTAGCGGAAAAATTGAAAAAATATTGTCTTTAATTCAAACCTTTACTCCTACTGGTGTTGGTGCAAGAACTTTGAGAGAATGCCTTCTCATACAACTAAAAGCAAAGGGAAACCTATCCCCCGACCTGTCCTCCGAAGCTCAAAGAGCGAAGGAGGAAACCTTGGCAAGGGGAAAAGAAAATCCCCTAGTTTTTCAAATTGTAGATAAATATTTACCTTACCTTGAGGAAAAAAGATTTAAATTCATTGCCAAGAAACTATCCGCCTCTGGCGGAAAGGTTTCTATCAAAAAAATCAAGGAAGCGATGAAAGAAATAGCGCATTTAGAACCAAAACCCGGCCGCTCCTTTAGCACAGAAAGAACTGTCTATCTAGCCCCAGATGCGTTTTTAAAAAAAAATAAAGGGGCATATGAAGTTATATTTAATAACTGGGAATTACCTCATCTTACCCTTAATGAAAAATATAAACAAATGATAAAACAAAAAGATACTCCCCTAAATACAAAAAAATATCTACAAGAAAGAATTACGGCTGCTCAGACATTGATTAGTGCCGTAGAAAAACGTAAACAAACAATCCAAGAGGTAACAAAGGCTATTGTTTATCATCAGAAGGATTTTTTAGATAAGGGGGAAGCTAATTTTAAGCCAATGACTTTAGAGAAAATCGCTAAACAAATTGGTAAGCATAAATCTACAATAAGCAGGGCTATGACTAACAAATATATTCAAACACCTTGGGGAATTCTTGAGCTACGCTTTTTCCTAAATTCTGGAATTAAGCAAGATAATGAAAAGGTTATCTCCTCTAAAGCGATCAAATCAAAAATGAAAGACTTAATCGCCGATGAAAACAAAGAAAAACCTCTAAGTGATCAAAAAATTACTAAGCTTCTCGAACAAGAAGGTATATGTGTCTGCCGTCGAACCATAGCTAAATACAGAAACCAATTCAAAATCCCCCCCTCCCAATCAAGGCGAGTATGAAAACCATAATGCCCCAAGAAGCGGCAAGCGAAGCGCTGGAATTGCTTAAGCACTAACCAACTCTTTTAACTTAGAGAAAACTTCTGAGGGCGATATTTGCAGCATACACTCTTTTTTTTCACACTTAGGGTTGT
>Ga0180007_10003139_pt1 | contig 18757 bp, 24 predicted proteins | sample MM_PC_MetaG_FD_121122 | JGI IMG/M metagenome (GOLD analysis project Ga0180007, IMG submission 121122) | Groundwater microbial communities from the Aspo Hard Rock Laboratory (HRL) deep subsurface site, Sweden - MM_PC_MetaG | ecosystem: Environmental > Aquatic > Deep subsurface > Groundwater... | reverse complement strand
GGAAAAGATTTATTTGAAATGGAAGAAGCGGCAAAACGCGCTACAATTGTCGAAATGCTGGTTTCTGATGCGGCTCAAAAAGAAATTTGGCCTGTTATAAAAAAATGTCTCAAGTCTGGTGATGCTTTATATTTTTCGCACGGATTTTCCATTGTATATAAAAACCAGACAAAAATTATTCCTCCTAAGAATATTGATGTTATTATGGTTGCTCCTAAAGGTTCGGGAACTTCACTTCGCAGGAATTTCCTTTCGGGTGCCGGAATTAATGCAAGTTTTGCAGTTTTTCAGGATTTCACTAAACGAGCTGAGCAAAGATGTATGGCTTTGGGTATTGCTATTGGCGCAGGATATCTATTCCCGACGACATTTAAGAAAGAAGTTTATAGCGATTTAACAGGCGAACGCGGTGTTCTTATGGGCGCTTTGGCGGGTATTATGGAAGCGCAATACAAGGTTCTTAGAACACACGGACATAGCCCCAGTGAAGCATTCAACGAAACAGTCGAAGAATTAACCGAAAGCTTGATTCGTCTTGTAAGCGAAAACGGTATGGACTGGATGTATTCAAACTGTTCGGCTACAGCCCAGCGCGGAGCTCTTGATTGGAAACCAAAATTCAGAGATGCAGTAATGCCGGTATTCAAAGAACTGTATAAAAGAGTAGCAAGCGGCGCAGAAACTGCGAGGGTTTTATCCTCTTGTGGCAAGCCGAATTATCAAAAAAGACTCACCAAGGAACTTGACGCTCTTGGTAATTCCGAAATGTGGTTAGCAGGCAAAGCGACTCGCGCTCTTAGACCTAAAGAACCTGCAAAGAAAATTTCTAAAGCAACTAAGGGAATGGGTGGAAGAAAATCCAATTAAACAGGGGTGATATGTTTTGGACATTATAGAACATAAAATCACGCTTAAAGGAGAAAAAGTTGTTCTTCGTCCCATAGCTGAATATGATTGGGATGTAATATGGCGTTGGAATTACAATCCTGATGCTTTATTCTTTTCCGAAGGACGTAATCTCATCAAAGCTTCTCCAAATCAAATTCAGGAAGCGTATCGCCATATGACTAAAGAATCATTCGGTTTTATTATAGACGCAAATGATAAACCTATCGGTGATTGTTGGCTTCAGAAAATGAATGTTGCAAAGATTTTAAGAGACCATCCTGTAAAACGGTGTAGGTGTATAGATTTACTTATAGGGGATATGGAATTTTTTAATCGGGGGTTTGATATAGATGTAATTCGGACAGTGACAAAATTCGGTTTTGATGAAGAAAATGCGGATATGATATTTGGTTGTGATATTCCTGATGATAATAAGCAAAGTTTAAAAGCTTTTAAAAAAGCCGGATATCAAATATACGATAAGGTCAAGCAACCTTTGGGTAGTAAATCTAAATATCTTTATGATGTTGTTATTAGTTAAATAACAATATCAGCCGTAAAAGGAGGAATATATGTCTAATGGAGTAGGGGGAGCTGGAGCGGCTTCATATTACGCAGCAATTGCGAATGCAATCAAGGCATCTGGAACAATTGTTCAAGTTGGACCAGAAGATTTCCAAAAAATTCTTATGAAGGCAGAAAAACCGCTTGTTGTATATGCCAAAGGTAATTTTTTCACAGGTAATCATCAGTATATTACAAGTTATAAAGGATTAGCCTTTTTTGTCAAGTCAAAAACGGAATTGATGTTGTCTGGAGCCGAAATAATTAAAGCAAAAAGCATTTGGATTCCCACTTAATATTTACCAAACGTTAAGGAGGGTTAAATATGATAGAGGATAAAAATCAGGAAGTGGTTGCTCCACCGATTTTTAAGGATAGGAAAGGCGGTCTTATAGCATTTGGAATAATTCAAATTATTCTTGGTTCGTTTTTTATTCTTGTAATACCTCTTATGCTAATTGGTATGTCTGCTTCATCTGCAGGTGGTCAGTCTAATGCAATGCCAATGCCCCCTCAGCTAATGGCTCAAGTTATCATTTTCTATCTTTTAATGGCTATATGGTTTATCTCTATGGGAATTGGCTCTATCAATGCCCGCAGATGGGCAAGAGCGCTTATACTCATATCGTCTTGGTTTTGGTTTATCTTTGGAATAGTGGGATTTATATTCTGGTTAATCTTTATGCAAAACATATATGGTCAGATGGCTGTTAATGGACAAATGCCCCCCACTGCAATCGCTATTGTGAAAGTTGTAACAATAATATTTATGATTATTTTTTATATTGTTGTTCCGGGCATTATTATTCTTTTCTATGGAAGTAGAAATGTAAAAACTACCTGCGAATCAAGAAACCCTAACCCTAGTTGGACAGATAAGTGTCCTCTGCCTGTTCTGGGTTTAAGTGTTCTATTTGCCATTAGCCCGGTTTCAATGATACAAATGGCATCTTACAACTTTTTAATTGCGTTTTTTGGCTCCCTAATTAGCGGAGCTGCAGGCGCGGGGGTTTCTCTTATTATTGTTCTACTGCTCATTTATATTGCAATAGGTTTCTATAAACTCCAAATCAAAGCGTGGTGGACTGCAATTGCAGTAATCGTTATTGGAACATTATCAACAATAATTACATTCTCCCGCATAAACTTGCTTGAGTTTTATCAAAAAATGAATTTTCCCGAACAACAAATGGAAATTATAAAACAAATGGGTATGATAGAAAACTCTAATATATTTATGACTTGGATTCCTCTCTTTTATGCTGTTGTTATTATAGGGTATCTATTGTATATAAAAAAATATTTTACTCCTGTGGCAGAATTAGGAGAGGGGAAAGGATAAGGACAAGTAAATTTTATCTTTTCAAAGGATATTTTTCTTCATTTCTTCTCCAAAAAAATCTTGAAATCTTTTCTTTAGTTTGATAAACTTTCCGCATAATTAGTAGCACGAATTTAAAATTTGTGTTATACTTTTCAGGATAAAATAAGGAGACAATAAAAATGACACCGGAACTAACAGTTTTAGTAATTACTGCCGCTTCAATAGGTTTCTTTCATACACTATTTGGCCCCGACCATTATTTGCCGTTTATAGTAATGGCTCAAGCAAGGAAATGGTCTTTGCCAAAGACATCATTGATAACCTTTTTATGCGGACTTGGACACGTTGGCAGTTCCGTTTTATTAGGCATGGTAGGTATCGCCTTAGGTGTTGCGGTAGGGAAATTAGAGTTTATTGAATCGTTCCGCGGAAATATAGCAGCGTGGATGTTTATTGCTTTTGGCTTAGTGTATTTTGTCTGGGGACTACGCCAAGCTATTCGGAATAAACCCCATACACACATGCATTTACACAGTGACGGTGACAGTCACACGCACGAACATAAACACCAGACAGAACATCTCCATCCTCACGAAAAAACAAAAGCGGTCAATATCACCCCCTGGATTATCTTTACTATTTTTGTTTTTGGGCCCTGTGAGCCTTTAATCCCGATTCTTATGTATCCCGCAGCAAAAAGCAGTATCTTCGGTATGGTTTTAGTGGCGAGTGTTTTTAGCGCGGTTACCATTGCTACGATGGTGAGCATTGTTCTCGTATCAACTTTCGGCGTAAATTTTCTACCGATGAAAAAACTGGAGCGATACAATCACGCATTGGCAGGCGCTGTAATACTTATGTGCGGAGTAGCGATTCAATTCCTCGGCTTGTAAATTCTTGATTACACAGATTTCTACCACCTGCTTGCTTCGCAGCAGGTGGTGATTACAGGGATTACAAGAATAAAAATACCATCTCTTTATCCTCATATATTTTGACGCTTGCCTTCAAAAACAATACAATAGGCGTGATGAATAGTCTCGAAAAAAAGCTGGATAAACTCAAAAACATCTTAAAGGGATTAGACAGTGTCATTGTCGCTTTTTCAGGTGGTGTTGACAGCGCTTTTTTACTTAAAACGGCACGAGATGCTTTAGGTGAAAGAGTAATAGCAGTAACCGCAGATTCCGAAATTCATCCCGCATTTGAACTTAAAGACGCAAAGAAGCTTACCCGCAAGTTAGGTGTAAAACATATCGTTCTTACAGTTAAAGCATTATCAAATCCCGCGTTTGTAAAAAATCCGAAGAACAAATGTTATATCTGCAAAAAATATTTATTTTCTAAATTAAAGAAAATAGCTAAAGAAAAAGGAATACATCATATCCTAGAAGGTTCCAATTATGATGATTTAGGCGACTTTCGTCCCGGTATGAAAGCTCTCTTGGAACTTGATGTAAAAAGCCCTTTGCTACAGGCAAAACTAATAAAAGCAGACATAAGAAAACTTTCCAAGAAAGAAGGCCTTCCTACGTGGAATAAACCGTCTTGCGCGTGTCTTGCATCCAGAATACCTTATGGAGCGGAAATAACTCTTGCTAAACTAAAACGGATTGAAAAATCCGAAGAATTTTTGAAAAGCTTGGGATTAAAACAAGTCAGAGTAAGGAATTACGATAACCTTGCCAGAATTGAAGTATTAAAAAAAGATATGCCGTTAATTTTAAAAGAAAAGATAAGGACGAAAATTATTGAGAAGTTGAGCAAATTAGGATACCATTACATTACGCTTGATTTAGAAGGATATAGAACGGGTAGTATGAATAAAAATCTCGGTAAAGGGTAACTCGTAAATAGTAAATCGTAATTTTTTTAGTTGTTTTTATTATTTAGTTGATTACTGTTTACCATTTACGCTTTACGGGTTACAGATTTTTAATTACCATTTACCGATTACCAATTACTAATTACGAAAAACAAGTTATGCACAAAGAACAAATTGAAAAGATATTGAAGCAGGTTAAGTCCAGCAAATTGTCTGTTGAAAAAGCAGTCGGTAAATTAAAACATTTCCCGTACCAAGACCTTGGCTTTGCAAAGATTGATACGCATAGGAGTCTAAGAAGGGGTTTTCCTGAAGTGATTTTCTGTAAAGGTAAGACAATAGAGCAAATAAAGAAAATAATTAAAAAAACAAAAAAGAGCGAGATTATAGCGTCTAAAGCAAGTCCCGAAGTCTTTAAAGCAATAAAAAAGATTATTCCCGAAGCAGTATACTTCAAGCAAGCGCGTATAGTTGCTGTTAAACCGAAGAATAAACCGAATTCAAAGAAAACTATCCTCGTAATAACCGCAGGAACTGCCGATATTCCAGTAGCCGAAGAAGCCGCAGTTACGGCGGAACTTATGGGTAATAGGGTAGAGCGTTTATACGATGTCGGAGTTGCGGGAATCCATCGTCTTTTAGACCATCATAAGGAACTATCCCAGGCAAGCGTTCTCATTGTAGTTGCGGGAATGGAAGGAGCTCTTCCCAGCGTAGTTGGAGGACTCGTTGATAAACCCGTTATAGCAGTCCCTACCAGTGTAGGTTACGGTTCAAGTTTTGAAGGTTTAGCCGCTCTACTTGCAATGCTTAACAGTTGTTCTCCTGGAATAACTGTGGTTAATATTGATAACGGCTTTGGAGCAGGTTATTTTGCTAGTTTAATAAATAAAAAATGAAAAAGTTTTTTAAAGTATTAGGTGTTATATTTGGCATATTAATCGGGATATATATTATTCTTGATATTACGTTCAGTATTCAGCTCAAAAATAAAATTGCCGAGCTGAAAGCACAAGGCAGACCCATCACAATCGCTGAAATTATTCCTCCGCCGGTTCCCGACGAAGAAAATGCGGCAATACTCTACAACAAGGTATTTGCATTAATGAAATACGAAGAGGGAAACAATCTAAAAAAGCTGAGTACAATCGAAAAGGAACTTAAATCTTTATATGATATTTCCCAATGGACTGATGAACAAAGAAAAGAAATTCCTAAATTGGTAAACTCAGAAGAATTACAGGAGATTTATTTTCTTCTTGAAGAAGGTTCCCAAAAGTCTAAATGTAGATTTAACCTTGAATATGAAAAAGGAGCTGAAACGGAATTGCGTCATCTCTCAAAGATGCGAGCAGTTACCAGATTGTTTTGTGTGAAGGCTGTGCTTGAAGCAGAATCAGGTAATGTAGGAAAAGCATTTGATACGATTCTTATAGGCTTAAGAATTTCAAATCATCTGAAAGATGAGCCGATTCAAATTTCACAGTTGCTAAGGGTTTCCTGTGATGGAATGATAATAGAATGCATTAAAAATATAGCGGAATCAAAAAACATATCACTTGAACAAGCAAATATGATAATAAGTGAATTATCTATTCGTAAAGATATCAAACCCTTTATTAAAGGTGAAGATAATCAAAGAATTTTAGGAATATGGTTCTTTCAAGATATGCTACATAATAAAATACCATTGTCTGTTCTGTTCGCTTTTGATAATTGGTATTTCCCTCGTAAGGTGAAAATAATCTCGTCATTAATTTTACCTATATACAAACCACTTTTGAAAAAAGATTTTCTATTTTATCTAACATTAGAATCTCAAGTGCAAGACAGTTTTAATCTGCCTTATTATGAATTTGTTAAAAATAATCCTATAGAAAAAGGGATTCCCATGTACTATAGAATAAGTCTGTATTTTTTTAGGGGGGAACAACTTCCTGATCCATATAATATGATACTTAGGCGTATTGCAAGGCATCAGGCAAATATTGAAGTCTGTAAAACCGGGCTTGCTTTAAAAATCTACAAAGAAGAGAACGGAACGTATCCCGAAACATTGGATTTCTTAAGTGAATTTCCCATTGACCCGTTCAGCGGTAAAAAACTAATTTATAAAAAAATTGCCGACAGTTTTATTCTTTATAGTTTAGGACCAAATATGGAGGATGACGGTGGGATTTCGCAAATGGAAAAGATAATACAATTACAATCTCTACAAGAACCCATAAAGACTCCTGACGGACGTAGTCTTAAACCACAAGTCCATCCAAATTCTGCTAAAGATTATGATATTGTGTGGAAATGTGAGAAATAAAAATTAACCCTGTACCACGTAGGATGCAGGGCAGGGGATAAAAAATATGAATAAAAATACTAAATTGAATAAACCCCGCACCACCGAACCACGTAGGGTTCGGGGCACAGTACGCCCCGTACTACGTAGAGTACAGGGCACGTTGGATACAGTGCAGGTGGCATATTTTGATTGTTTCTCTGGAATTAGCGGGGATATGATACTTGGGGCTTTGATTGATTTGGGTGTAAGCCCTAAATATTTGGAAAAAGAATTGAACAAGATGACTCTTCCTGCTTTCAAACTTGTTGTTAAGAATGTAAAAAAACAGGGTATCGGCGGGGTAGGGTTGGAAGTTGTTACTAAGGATAAGAAGGAAAGAACCTTAAAAGATATTTTAACGATAATTGATAAGAGCAGTTTAGATAAAGATATTAAGGGAACTGCTAAGAAAATATTTGCACGATTAAATGATGCTGAAAGCCGAGTCCACCGCGAACATAAAGAGCGTATGCATTTTCACGAGCTCGGAATGCTGGATACTATTGTTGATGTAGTCGGCGTTTTGGTTGGAATAAAAAAATTAGGCATTGAACAAATCTATAGCTCGCCTCTACATTTGGGAACGGGTTTTGTAAAATGTGTTCACGGAATTTTGCCTGTACCATCACCTGCTACTGCGGAACTGTTAAAAGGGATTCCTGTTTACAATAAAAATATAGAAGCGGAATTGGTTACTCCAACAGGGGCGGTGTTAATTACTTCATTGGCGCAAAAGTTTGGCGATATGCCAAAAATGGAAGTAGAAAAAATAGGTTATGGCGCGGGACATAAAGACCTGCCCGCTTCGCAGCAGGCGGGCCTGCCTATACCCAATCTTTTAAGGGTTATGGTAGGTGATATGGCAAAAGATTATGAGCAGGATACTGTTTCTCTTATCCAGACCAATATTGATGATATGAATCCGCAAATCTGCGGTTATCTTATGGATAAGTTATTGGAACAGAGCGCGCTTGATGTATGGTTTACACCGATTCAGATGAAGAAGAATAGGCCTGCCGTTTGTTTAAGCGTATTGGCGGAAAAGAACGATGTGGATAGTTTGTGTGAGGTTATTTTTAGCCAGTCCACTTCTATCGGCGTGAGAATTTCCGAGGTAAATAGAAAGAAGTTGGCAAGGGAAACAAAAACGATAAAAACAAAATACGGTAAAGTAGTTCTCAAAATAGGAAGAGTAGGTAAGATAGTTAAAAACATCTCTCCAAGTTATGACGATTGCAGTAAACTCGCCGATAAACTCAACATTCCTCTAAAAGACGTATTGGAAGAAGCAAAGAAGGAAGCTCGTCGATTAATCAAATAATATCCCATATCCCCTTTCCATGGCACCAATATTTTCTCCGTTTTCTATTAAATTATCTCTTGACTATTCCTTAATATATTATATAATGGTAATGAAAATCATTTTCATTAAGGAGAATAAAATGTACGGAAGAAGACAGGAAAGAGCACAATTTTTCAGGCATCACGGTTTTAGATGCACGTTGCCTCGAGAGGTGATATTGGATATTTTATATAAAACAAAAAGCCATCTTTCTGCCGAAGATATATATTTTAAAGTTCATCCTATATATCCTCAAATAGGGTTAACTACAGTTTATAGGACGCTTGATTTGTTAAACAAAATGGAGCTGATATCAAGGTTTGATTTTGGTGATGGTAAAGCCCGATATGAACTTATCAAAGAGGGAGACACTTCACATCATCACCATCTTGTTTGCAGAAAATGTAATAGGGTTATTGACTATACGGATTTTATGAAAGAAGAAACACGTTTCATAAAGAAGATAGAAGAAGTTCTTTCTAAAAAGCACAACTTTGAAATAGATTCTCATAAGATTCATTTTCAGGGATTATGTAGTAAATGTAAAAGTGAAGGGAGGTGAATAATTATGCCAGGTGGAGACAGAAGCGGTCCTAATGGATTGGGACCAATGACAGGTCGTGGGGCAGGTTATTGCGCGGGTTATGCTGTGCCCGGATATGTTAATCCTGTTGGAGGTAGGATGGGATTAGGTCGAGGCAGAGGTTTTGGTAGAGTTCGCGGTTTTGGGCGTGGCTTTAGAGGAGCTGCTTACGGTTATGGAGTTCCTTATAATCCGGTTGCTTTGGGTGGTGGCTATCCTGTTCAGGAATTAAGTCCTCAGCAAGAAGTGGATATGCTTAAAGACCAAGCCAAAGCGATGCAGAATGAAATGGAAGCTATAAACGAACGCATCAGTGAACTAACAACTGCTGCCAAGAAGTCCAAATAACTGCACTCAAGAACAAGAGTAGGTAAGCCAGAGCTCGCTTACTTACTCCTTGAGTGTATGTTTAATAAAGGAGGTTGTATATGAAAGTGGCGATATCTACAGACGGGGATTTTGTGTCTGCTCATTTTGGCAGATGCCCCACTTTTACTATTGTGGATTTAAAGGATGGGAAGATTATTACAAAAGAAAGTGTAGATAATCCAGGACATGAGCCCGGATTTATTCCACAATTTTTACATCAAAAAGGTGTTCAATGTATTGTAGCCGGTGGTATGGGTATGCGCGCATCTGGATTATTTGGTGAATTGGGCATAAAACCGATTATGGGTGTAAGCGGAAAAATTGATGAGGTAATAAACAAACTTTTGGATGGAACTTTGAAAGAAGGTGAAAGTTCATGCAAGCCTGGTGCAGGAAAGGGTTACGGTTTAGATAAAACCGAATGTGACCATCCACAGGAAAAATAAATTTCGTAAATCGTAAATAGTAATCGGTAATTAGTAATTTAAAAATTAAGGATTACTAATTATGAAAAAGAAGTGTTATTAGAAAGGAGTTTTTTATGAAGATTTGTGTAACTTCACAGGGGAATGATTTGGATTCACAAGTTGATCCCCGATTTGGCAGATGTAAGTATTTTATTATTGTTGATACCGAATCCTTGGAATTTGAAGCGGTTGAAAATCCGAACCTTAACACTACAGGCGGAGCAGGTATTCAATCCGGTCAAATAATGGCAGATAAGGATGTAAAAGCGGTTTTAACGGGTAACGTTGGGCCGAATGCATTCCAGACGCTACAAGCAGGCAGTATAGATATTGTGACGGGAGTATCTGGGTTGGTGAAAGATGCAGTTGAAAAATATAAAAAGGGTGAATTTAAACCGACGCAAAATCCGAGTGTAGGTTCGAAGTTTGGTGTGCAAAAGTAAGACAAATAACAGAGGACAGAGAGACAGAAAAATCTGACTTCTGAATTCTGTTTTCTGATTTCTAAAGAAAGGAGATAATAATATGCCAAGAGGAGATGGAACAGGACCAACAGGACAAGGCCCCAAAACAGGCAGAGGTATGAGCGGTAGTGATAGAGGAATAGGACAAGGTGGAGGTGGTAGAGGTATGGGTGGCGGTAATCGTCCCGGCGCAGGTCCGGTGGGAAATTGTGTATGCCCAAGTTGCGGAGCGAAAGCATCGCATCAGCGAGGCGTAGCTTGTTATGCTATAGATTGTCCAAAATGTGGGAGTAAGATGGTGAGGGAATAATTTTTGGAAGCCAGAGTATTGGAAAATTATAAAAGATATTTAGAGAGGGTGAATTTTTGCAAGAATTTTGGATATGATATTGAGCAAGAAAGAAATTTTATTTTAAAAGAATCTAAACCTATTAAGGGCAATATTTTAGAGATAGGTACGGGGAAAGGATATTTTACAATTGAACTTGCCAAAGAGGGATATAGTTTTACGAGTGTAGATATTTCAGAAAAAGAACAGGAATTTGCAATGCTTAATTTAGCGTATTTGGGTTTAGAAAAACAGGTGAATTTTAAGATAGATAATGCTGAGGATTTAAGTTTCAAAAACGAAAGTTTTGATGTTATTTTTGCAATAAATGCTATACATCATTTTACAAGTCCTTTTAAAGCAATGGACGAATTTATAAGAGTTGCTAAATTGAAAGGTAAAATTATTTTAAGTGATTTTAACGAGGAAGGTATGAAGATGATAGGTAAAATTCATCTAAGCGAAGGAAGAAAACACGAAGCAGGGGAAGTTAATTTATCTCAAATAGATAATTATTTAAAAGGAAAAGAACTCAATACTCAAATACATAAAGGCGGGTTTGAAGATATTGTTATTGCCTTTCGTTGAATAATATATAAAAAATGAGTAAAAATTTTATTTTTAAGACAAAGATTAAATGGACCGAGGGTAAAAAAGGAAAGCTGTATAGTTTAAAGAAACCATCAATTGAAGTTTCTACACCTCCCGAGTTTAAAGGCCCTGATGGCTATTGGTCTCCTGAAGATTTATTTCTTGCATCTATTAACTCTTGTATTATGACTACTTTTATCCATTTTGCTCAAAAGGAGTCTTTTACCTTTCTATCTTATGAGAGTGAAGTTGAAGGAGAAGTAAGTTTTGAAGAAGGTAAATTAATATTTTCCTCTGTAACTGTTAGACCTGTTATAGAAGTTAAAAGCGAATCTGATAGGGGAAAAGCAGAACAATTAATAGAGAAAAGCGAAAGATATTGTTTAATATCGGCTTCTGTTAAATCAAAGGTTACTATATTGCCGAAGATTGAAGGAAATTTTTAAATGGTTCGTAAATTAAAGATATTAGCTGATAATCATCAAGTAGATAAAAATTCGAGAATGTGCTGGGGATTTTCGTGTTTGATAGGTGAAAATGTGCTCTTTGATACTGGTGAAAGCAATGAAGTTCTTGCTTTCAATATGGATAAAATGGGAGTGCAAGCGGACAAAATAAAAAAACTTGTTATATCCCACGACCATTTTGACCATACAGGCGGTTTGGAAGCTATTCTTAAGAAAAATCCCAGTATAGAAGTATATCTTCTTTTAGATTTTGGTAGTGAACTAAAAAAAAGAATATTATCTTTGGGCGCAAGGGTGATTGATAACGATAAATTTATAGAAATTGAAGAGGGAATATATACAACCGGCAAGATAGAGGGAGAATATGGAGGCGAGTCGATTTCAGAACAAGCTATTGTAGTTAGAGGCAAAAGCGGATTGGTTATAATTACAGGATGTGCCCATCCGTTGATTACTGATATTGTTGAAACCGTAAAGAAAAGATTTCCAAAAGATAAAATTTTTATGGTTTTAGGCGGATTCCATCTTCTTGAAAAGGATATTAGGGAAGTAGAAATTATCGCTCAAAAAATGAAAGACTTGGAAGTTGGAAAAGTTGGTCCTACTCATTGTACAGGTGAAGAAGCTATTCAGATTTTTCGCAAAAAATTTGGGAATAATTTTGTTCGCATCGGAGTTGGAGCAATAATAAAAATATAAAAAATGAAAACCTACTTAGATTGTATCCCCTGTTTTTTAAAGCAGACAATTGAATTAGCGCGAATTACCGGTGTTGATGACAAATTGCAGAAGAAAATTATAGATGAAGTTTGTAAAATAATCCCTGAGTTCTCTTTTGAGGCTTCTCCTCCCCAAATGGCTGTAAAAATCCATAAGATAGTAAGAAGACTTACTTCTAATAAAGACCCGTATAAGAAAATTAAACAGGATTCGCAAAAGTTGGGGCTTGATATGTATCCGTATCTAAAAGAACAGGTTGCCAAAGCGGATGATGCCTTGGCTTTGGCGATTAAAATAGCTGCTATAGGAAATGTTATTGATTTTGCTACAAATGATTTCATCACGATTAAGAAAGAATTAAAAGATATTACAAATCATAAGTTTGCAGTTTTTGATTATGAAAAATTTAAAGATTCTTTAAATAATGCAAAAACAATTCTTTATCTTGGAGATAATGCAGGTGAAACCGTTTTTGATAAAGTATTGCTTGAGAAAATTTCAAAAGATAAAAGAACATATTATGCAGTAAGAGGTTTCCCTACGATAAATGATGCATTAGAAGAGGACGCAATAGAGGCAGGTATAGCTCATTATGCGGAAATAATATCAAATGGTTCAGATGCTCCTGGAACTTTTTTAAATTCTTGTTCTAAGGAGTTTTCAGATATTTTTCTTAATGCAGACCTGATAATAAGCAAAGGACAGGGTAACTTTGAGTCTTTGCACGGTGGTAATTATCCTATCTTTTTTATCTTTATGATTAAATGTCCACCTGTAGCAAAAGAATTGAATTGTAAGGTTGGTAATTTGATATTAAAAAGTGGAAAAGAATAAGGAGCTATCACATTGGATAAATTTGAGATGATTGATAAAGCCAGAAAAATATTAGGGTTAGGTGAAGAAACTAATAGAGAAGAGATTAAAGAAAAATACAGAGAACTAATGAAAAAATATCATCCTGATAAAACATCCGATAATCAAGAATATTTAGAGAAAGCTAAAAATATAAATTGGGCTTATAGCGTTATTACTTCTTACTGCGATGAATATAAATTTTCATTTAGCAGGGAAGATATAGAAAGAATGAATCCAGAGTTAAAACTTAATAGACAATTCGGAGACGATTGGCTATTAAAATAAGTTAGCCAGTCAACGGGTTAATCGGTTAACTCGTAAACAATAAAACCAAAATATGATTATTACAGTCGCAAGCGGCAAAGGTGGAACAGGTAAGACATTGGTCTCAACCAGTCTTGCTTTGTCTTTGAAAACACCCGTGCAGTTTTTGGATTGTGACGTTGAAGAACCCAATGCCCATATTTTTTTAAAAACTGAGATTAAAGAGAGAGAAAAAGTTTATTTACCTAAACCAATTGTGGAAGATTCTAAATGTATAGGGTGTGGGAAATGCAGTGAAATCTGTCAGTATAATGCGATTGCGGTGGTTAAGGGTAAAGTTTTAATATTCTATGAATTATGCCATTCTTGCGGAGCTTGTTCTTTGGTTTGTCCTGAAAAAGCTATATTTGAAGAGGATTCGGAAAAAGGAATCCTAGAGGGTGGTTACAGTGGTAACATAGAATTCTGGAAAGGCACCCTGACTGTTGGAGAAGCTGCACCCACTCCTTTAATTAAGGCCCTAAAAAAGAAAATAGATAATAAAAAAACCGTGATAATAGATTCATCGCCGGGTACTTCCTGTCCTATGGTAGAAGCAGTTAATAATTCAGATTTTACAATTCTTGTTACTGAACCTACACCTTTTGGGCTTAATGATTTGATATTGGCAGTTGAAGTGGTTAAAAAATTAAAGCTTCCTGTTGGCGTGATAATCAATCGTTTTGACATTGGAGATGATAAAGTTGAGCTATATTGTAAAGAAAATAAAATACCCATATTGATGCGTATCCCTTTTGACAGAGAGATAGCAGTGTTGTATTCAAAGGGGATACCGATTACTCAAGAAAAAAAAGAATATATTAAAAAGTTTCAGGATGCATTTGACGTAATAAATATGTTGCAACAAAAATATAATAATAAAGCTATAAAAAGTTAATATGAATAAAATTAAATCAGGTGAAGATTCTAAAAAATTTCATAAGAATTGTTTTGCGTGCGGAAAAAATTCTCCGATTGGATTAAAGTTAAAGTACTTGCTTTGTGGTAATACGCTTACAAGTGAGTTCAAAATTCCCGATAATTATCAGAGTTATGACGATATAGTACACGGGGGAATTATTTCTACAATTCTTGATTCCAGCATGGTGAATTTGTTTTATAAAAGGGATGGTTTAAAGCTAAAGACAGCCAAATTGAACATAATTTTTCGGAAAAGTGTTCCCATAAATAGAAGTTTTGTTGTTACGGCAATTGCCGATGATAACGCAAGACATTTCTATAAAGCTAATGCCCAAATAAAAATAGGCGATACGGTTTTTGCCGAGGCAGAAGGATATTTCAGGAGATAACAAATGAAACAAATATTAATAATCAGCGGTAAAGGCGGCACAGGCAAAACGGTAGTAACCGCTTCATTTGCAGTTCTTGCCAAAAATAAGGTAATGGTTGATGCAGATGTGGATGCTGCTAATCTTTATCTTTTGCTTGACCCCGAAATTAAAAGCACAAATGCATATATAGGAAGCAAGTCGGCGTTTATTGATGAAGAAAAATGTATAGGGTGCGGAAAATGTGAGCAGATTTGTAGATTTGACGCTATTAGCCCCGTTAGAGATAAGACACCTAAGGTATCTGACAGTTGCCTTGAGCAACCTATCTCTAACGGGGTTTATTATATAGATAAATTTGCATGTGAGGGATGTGGTGCCTGTAGGGTTGTTTGTCCCAAAGATGCGGTAACTTTAAATGAAGAAGAAACAGGTAAATGGTTTGTTTCAGATACTAAATATGGACCATTTGTCCACGCAAAACTTGGTATTGCTCAGGAAAATTCGGGCAAACTCGTTTCTGTAATAAGAGAAAAGGCAAAAGTTCTCGCGATAGAAAAAAATGCTGATTACATAATCATTGACGGCCCGCCCGGAATTGGTTGCCCCGTAATTGCTTCCCTAAATGGCATAGATATGGCAATTGTAGTTACGGAGCCATCTCTTTCAGGTATACACGATATGCAAAGAGTTATAGGTGTTGCGCAGCATTTCGGAGTGGATACGAAGGTTATTATAAATAAATATGATATTAATTTGGAGAATACAAATGCCATCAAGGAAATCTGTAAAGATAATAAAGTGGAAGTCTTGGGACAGTTGCCTTTCTCTGATAAAGTTCCCCAAGCTATAGTTAAGGGTGTTCCTATTATTGAGTTTTGTAATGACCAAATAGCTCAAGATATTATTAATGTATGGGAACAAATAAAATAAAAATTATGCATGAAGAAAATCTATCCGGTTATTCCGAAAATATAATAAAAATATCCCAAAATTTAAAACATTTTGGCAGAATGAATGACCCAACAAGCGTTGCATCTATTAAGGGACCTTGCGGTGATGAGATGGAATTTTATCTTATTATTAACAATGGGATTATAGAAGACGTAAAGTTTTATACGGATGGATGTATTGCCACAAAAGCTTGCGGTTCTATGGCGGCTCGGTTTGCATTCGGAAAAACGATTGAAGAAGTTTTAAGTATCTCACCGCAGAAAATAATAGAATCTTTGAAAGGTTTACCCAAAGACCATTGTCACTGTTCTATTTTAGCTGTCAGCACTCTGTATAGAGCTATAGCAGATTATTTACTGAAAAAATAGGAAATTTATAGAGGTATGCAATGGAAATAAATTTAACACAATTAAAACCCGGTGAATCGGCAATAGTAAAAACAATACAGGGCGGATTCGGATTTATCAATAAAATACATTGTATTGGGATAAGACCGGGCAAGAAAATTAAAAAAGTAAGCTCTCATTTTTGGGGAGGTCCGCAAACCGTAGAAGTGGACAATATGCAGGTAGCTATAGGTTTCGGTATGGCTAAAAAAATTTTTGTTGAGGTGAAGGAATGAAAAATAAGATTTTATTGATGGGTAATCCCAACGTGGGGAAAAGCGCCATATTTTCACGTCTTACAGGCGCAAAAGTAATAATCTCCAATTATCCCGGCACTACAATAGAGTTTACCCAGGGACAGATGAAAATAGGCGACGAAAGGCCAATGGTAATAGATGTCCCCGGTACTTATTCGTTAGAACCTACCTGTAATGCAGAAGAAGTGGCAGTTCGAATGTTAAATAACTGCAGTGGTGTAATTATAAATATTATTGATGCTACAAATTTGGAGAGAAATCTGTATTTGACACTGCAGTTATTGGAAAAGGGCATTCCTATGATTGTAGCTTTGAATATGTGGGATGATACAAAACATAAGGGAATTCATATTGATGTAAAAAAGCTGGAAAAAAAATTAGGTGTTCCGGTAATTCCCACCTGCGGTTTAACGGGTGAAGGCATAAATGAATTAGTTAAGCGGTTACCCAAAGCGAAGGTTGTAAAAAAACAACCACTTTCCAAAAACAAAATATGGGAAAAAATAGGTCGTATCGTTGCAGAATCACAAAAATTATCTCATCATCATCACACTCTATTGGAAAGGTTGGAAGATTTAAGCATTAAACCTTTGACCGGGTTGCCTCTTGCTGCAGGTGTTATATTTTGTGCCTTCTGGCTGGTTCGCTTTATAGGGGAAAACCTTATTAACTATATATTTAATCCTCTTTTTTATAAATTATGGTTACCTTTGATTGTGAAATTAAGTAATTTTTTAGGTGCTGGGACTTTCTTGCATAATATTTTAATCGGCAGTCTAATTAACGGAAAAATAGATTTTGGGCAGTCTTTTGGCCTTTTAACAACGGGATTTTTTGTGCCGATTGCAATGGTTTTACCTTACATATTAAGTTTTTATTTGATATTAGGATTTTTGGAGGATTTTGGTTATTTACCCCGCCTTGCTGTTTTAGTCGATAACTTTATGCATCATTTAGGTCTTCACGGATACGCAATAGTTCCTTTTATTTTAGGGTTGGGTTGTAATGTCCCCGGAGCATTAGCTATTCGGATTTTGGAAGGAAGGCGTGAAAAATTTATAGCAGCTACTTTAATGGCAATTGCTATTCCCTGTATGGCGCAGATTGCGATGATTATAGGCTTGTTAGGTCCAAGAGGAGGAAAGTATGTAGCATTTGTATTTCTCATTCTTTTTGCTCTCTTAATCTTAAAGGGATTAGTTTTAAATAAAGTGTTAAAAGGCACTAGTCCTGAACTTCTTCTTGAAATACCACCTTATAGAATACCCCAGGCGCTTGCAGTAATTAAAAAACTCTGGATGCGTTTAGCCGCATTTTTAAAAGAAGCATTGCCTTTAGTACTATTGGGCGTGTTTTTAGTTAATATGCTTCATTACTTAGGAATAATGGATTTTATTGCGAAATTATTTGCGCCTGTTTTTACAACTTTACTCGGACTTCCCAAAGAAGCAATTTCCTCTTTAATAGTCGGTTTCTTAAGAAAAGACGTAGCCATCGGTATGCTTGGACCTCTTAATTTAACCACTAAACAATTGATTATCGGTTCAACGATTTTAACTATCTATTTCCCCTGCATTGCCACTTTTGTTGTCCTAATCCGCGAACTGGGCATAAAAGATATGTTCAAAATTGCTATCATTATGATTACAGTCGCGTTATTGGTAGGCACAACACTTAATTTATTTTTATAAAAGTGGTAAAGTAAACACAGTTCTACCAAATAAACTATTAATAAAATGAACAAAATATATTTTCCCCAATACAAAAAAGAAAAGGAAGGACTGGCTTTTAAAAAAGGTCTTTCTATTTTAGATTATCTTAAAGAATCCGGCATAGAAATCAATGCCGAGTGCGGCGGTAATGGTAAATGCGGCAAGTGTAGAGTAAGAATAGAAAAAGGGAAAGAGAACTTAAACGAATTAACCAAGTCAGAACAATCCTTTTCATTAGCTTTCAACGAAAGATTAGCTTGTCAGGCAGTAGTGGCAAAGAATAAAGAAGATATAGTTGTCTTTATAAAAGAATCCGGCAAGTATGAAATCCTGACAGAAAGTCTTGCCCCGAACCGAACTTGTTCTCCCGCCTGCCAATCTTTTGCGGGCAGGGGTTTGGGGTTAAAATTAAATCCCTCCACTATACTAAAAGATAATAGGGTAGTATGCGATGGTGAAACGCTTGATGATTATAAAGGCAAAATTTACGGGCTTGCAGTAGATGTTGGAACAACAACTTTAGTATTTGAGATAGTCAATCTCCAGACCCCGATAAAATCAACGGGGCAGGCAGGTGAAATCGTCAAAACCATAGCAAAAACAAATCCGCAAATTGCCTATGGCGGAGATGTCATATCAAGAATTGAATACGCAATAGTAGGGGAGAGGAAACTCGTATATCGTACAGTTCAAGAAATAGAAATAAAAATAAAAGAATTACAAAAATGTGTAAT
>Ga0180007_10003137_pt1 | contig 18763 bp, 22 predicted proteins | sample MM_PC_MetaG_FD_121122 | JGI IMG/M metagenome (GOLD analysis project Ga0180007, IMG submission 121122) | Groundwater microbial communities from the Aspo Hard Rock Laboratory (HRL) deep subsurface site, Sweden - MM_PC_MetaG | ecosystem: Environmental > Aquatic > Deep subsurface > Groundwater... | reverse complement strand
TGGTGTTTCCGGCCCATCGCAATCCTCCGGTGTGGACGCTGGCACCCGGCAAGGTCGTCGAAGCCGGCTGGGCCGGCCAGCTAGGCCGTCGCGTCGAAATCGTCCATGAGAACGAGGTGCGCTCGGTGTTCTATCAGCTCGGCTCCATCGCCACCGGTTTGAAGGCCGGCGACACCGTGACCCGCAGGCAGATCATCGGCTCGGCAGGATTCTCCGGAACCACGCCCGATCGCAACGGCGCGGGCGTCCTGGTCACGCAGTCGGGCCGGCCGGTGTCGATCTATGCGTTGTCGACGACGCGGCAGGATCCGCTGCCGGCGGATCTGGTTCCCGCCTTTTCACGACAGGTTGAAATGCATGCAGCCCTGCTGTCGGCGCTCCAGTTCGATGCGATGGGGCTCGCCAAGTCCACCGGGAATGCCACGGTGAAGAAGGAAGAGAAAACCGAAAAGGCTCCTACAGCCGGGAAACCGGTCTCCCGCAAGCGAAAAACGCCCGTCCGTTGATAGAAGAAAGACATAGAAAAAATAACACCAAAAAAAACTCGATAGAGCAGGATTGACATAAACCCGCAGCGTTGCTAAAAGTCGCAACCATGAAGCCGCAAGAACTCGATACCATCATTCAGAACCTCGACAAGAACAACGACATCCTGGAAACCCAGGTGGAGTTCCTCAAAACGCTGGCCAACCGGCACCGCTTCAAGATCGTCATGGCACTCGGACAGATCCAGGGCGAAATGGAGCAGCGGGATCTGCAGAAGATCGTCGGCATCTCCAAGGCCAATCTCTCCCAGCATCTGGCACTGCTGCGTTCCTCGGGCGTGATCAACAGCCGGCCGTACGGACGCATCACTTACCTGTCGCTCAAGTATCCCGCGATCAAGGACGCCTGCTCGCTGGTCCGGGAAATGATCACGCAGCGTGCCTTTGACCTGATGCATCCGGACAAGATTCCCCCGAAGTAGGGCATCCTGTTGAACCACCCGAAAAGTTGAAATGACGGTCCATCCGGACCAGGGGTAGGTCTCGCGAGGCTTTTGGTCCGCAGGGTCGCCCTCGGGTTCCCCTCCGTGACAGGCGTGCTGAAAAGTGTCGGATTTTTCTCCCCGGAGAGGGTTGACAAATGGTTTACAGGTTGCTAATGTTCGCAACTATGCAACTTACCGAACTCGAAACCATCATCTCTTCTCTTGAACAAAACGATCAGATTCTCGAGGCGCAGGTCGACTTCCTCAAGACTGTCGCCAACCGGCACCGACTGAAGATCATCATGGCGCTGGGACAGATCCAGGGCGAGATGGAGCAGCGGGATCTGCAGAAGATCATCGGCATCTCCAAGGCCAACTTGTCCCAGCATCTGGCGTTGCTGCGGTCGGTGGGCGTGGTTCACAGTCGTCCGGCCGGGCGTGTCACGATGCTGTCGCTCAAGTATCCCGCGATCAAGGAAGCCTGCGCCATGGTCAAGGACGTGATCGCGCGTCGCGCCTCCGAGTTGATGCCGGCCACGGGCCGGTAGATCGTTAACGGATCGGTTCACCTCTCCGGATGTCCGGGGAAAAGGAGTCTTCGCATGCGTGCGTGGTTATCCGTTTTTTTCGCGGCCTGGGTGCTGTGGCTCGCGCTGACCGTTCCATGGCAGCCCCTGCAGATCCTCGCCGGAGCCCTGGTGGCGGGGACCGCCGCCTTCTTCGTGCGGCCGCTGCTGCCAGCGTCATTTTCCGGGTTCGGGCTGATGGCCATCGGTCGCTTCCTGCTGTTCGTGCCGGTGTTCCTCGTCGAGATGGTCAAGGCCAACTTCCAGATCGCATGGATCGTTCTGCATCCCAGGATGCCGATGAACCCGCGCGTGCTCACCGCCAAGACGCGGCTTGAGTCCGATGCGGGAAAGATGCTGCTGGCCAATGCCATCACTCTAACTCCGGGCACCCTCACCATCGACGCCAGGGGAGACGAACTGATCATCCACTGCGTCAGCCCAACACCTGAGCAGGAGCAGGATCCGAACCGGCTTCTCTCCCCGTTCGAGGATCACATCCGGAGGTTTGCGCCATGAGTATCTGGTGGATCTGGCTGGGATTATTCGCCGTCGGACTGCTGCTGGCGCTGCTGCGCACGTTGCTGGGACCCAGGCCCGAGGACCGGGCGGTGGCCCTGGACGTGTTCACCGTCATGCTGTCGGCGCTGACGGTGCTCTTCGGCGTGTGGACGGGCAATTCACTGGTGCTCGACATCGCGCTGGTCTTCTCCGTGCTGAGCTTCCTGGGCATGCTGCTGCTCGGGCGGGCTCTGGAAAGGGGGCTGTGATGCACTATGCGGGTCACACCTTCATCGCAATCGGTCTGTTCTTTCTCGTGGTCAGCGGTCTGGGCGTGCTCCGCATGCCCGACGTGTTCAACCGGCTTCAGGCCGGCACCAAGGCGAGCACCCTGGGTTTCCTGGGCATCCTCGTCGGCGCCGGCTTTTTCCGGCCGATGTGGATTCCCCGGTTGCTGATACTGGCCATCTTCCTTCTCTCCACGGCACCGCTGGCGGCTCATGCCCTGGCCCGCGCGGTCCATTCCCGGCGAGGTGACGCATGACCTGGATCATCCTGCTCGTCTGCATACCGCTGGTTGTCGGCGCGGTGGCCGTGGTCACAGTCCGCGACCTGCTCTCGGCGATCATCCTCGAGGGGGTGGTATCCCTCTCGGCTGCGGTGCTGTTCCTGGTGCTGGGCGCCCTGGACGTGGCCATCACGCAGGCCGTTGTAGGCTGCGGGTTGACGACCGCGGTGTTCCTGTATTCATGGCGTCGGCTGCCCGAAAAGGCACGGGAGGTGTCCCATGACTAAACTCCTGGCCGCCCTGGTGCCCCTGGGTATCGTGGGCATGATCGCCTTCTTCCTGTTCACCGGAGAGACCGGGGACCGGTTGTTCCGTGGCCGGTCCGAGCTTGGTGACGCCTTTTCCCGCCGTGCCGTGCGCTCGGAGCCGCCGAACCGGCTGGGCCCCGGAACCCGGGGTCTGGAGAACGCCGCCGCCAACACCGTGACAGCCATCGTGCTCGACTACCGCGGCTTCGACACGCTCGGCGAGGTCACCGTGCTCTTCGCCGCCGTCGCGGGCGCCGGACTCGCCCTCTTCGGACGCCGCCGCCGCCGTGGCAAGTCTGCGCCGGGGACGCCGTCCTCGCTGATCCTGACCGCAGCCGCGCCCTGGGTCTTCATGTTCCTGTTCGTCGTCGGTTTCGCCATCGTGCTGCACGGTCACCTGACCCCCGGCGGCGGTTTCCCGGGCGGCGCGCTGCTAGCGGCCGGTCTCGTGCTCCTGATGTCGGCTTCCGGCCATGAATCCTCCGCGCGCCGGCTGCACCTGCTCGAGGGCCTCTCCGGATTCGCCTTCGTGGCCGTGGGCGTCGCGGGCCTGGTCTGGAGGGACTCCTTCCTGGCCCACTTCGGGGACGCCGGTGCCCTGGGCGCATTCTGGTCGGCCCCGGTCACGATCCTGCTGTACCTGATCATCGGTCTGAAGGTTTCGGCCGAGCTCACCAACGCGGTCCGCACCCTGGCCAACGTGGAAGATCCCACGACGGAGGAGATGCCATGAACGTCGTACACCTCGTCGCGATTTCCGCGCTGTCCCTGTTCGGCATCGGGCTTTACGGCCTCTGGTCGGGCAGGAACGTACTGCGCTGGATCCTGGCCGTCGGCCTGATGGAGACCGGCATCAACGTCTTCCTGGTGCTCACCGGCTGGTATCCGGGCGCCAGGGTTCCGATCATCACGGAGTCCTTCTCCACCAGCGGTCCGGTGCCCTTCCTTGATCCGGTGCCCTCCGCGCTGGTCCTCACCTCGATCGTCATCGGACTGGGCACGACGACGCTGGCGCTGGCGCTGGCGATCCTCCACGCGCGTTCCCACGGAACCCTCGAGTGCGAAGCCGATCCCGAAACCGCGGAGGTGCTCGAATGAACACCGCTGTCGCCTTTATCGCCGCCCCGCTCGCGGTTGCGTTCCTGCTGCCACTTTTGGGCTCACGCTCGTCCTGGGGGAGCCGCGCCGCGGCCCTTCTGACCCTGCTGGCGCTGGCAGCCGTGGGCCTCCTGATGCTGTTGCGTCCCGCCTTTCCCCAGGTGGTCGTCATCGGTGGATGGAGGGCCCCGTTCGGCATCTCCCTGTACGTAGACGCCCTCTCTGTGATGCTCGTGGTCCTCTTCGACCTCCTGGCGTTGTTCGCGCTATGGTTCCAGCACCAGCACGGGCAGGAAAAGCCCGTCTCGTTCGACGTGCTGGTCCTGGTGCTGTCGGCGGCCGCAGCCGGCGCCGTCTTCACGCAGGACCTGTTCAACCTGTTCGTGTTCCTGGAGATCACGACTGTGGCCGCCCTGGCGCTCAGCGCACCACAGACCGGAAGTCCGCGCGGCGTGATCCGCTATTGGCTGTTCGGGTCGGTGGCCTCGGCTTCGATGCTGCTGGGCATCGCCATCCTCTACAGCGGAGCCGGTACGCTCAACCTCGTCGAGCTGGGCTCGCGCTGGAGCCACCTGACCCCTCCGGTCCAATGGCTCTCCGGGGTGATGATCCTGCTGGGTTTCCTTGTGAAGATGGAGATCGTTCCCTTTCATGTCTGGGCACCTTCGACCTACAGGGCCGCGCCCTCGTCGGTGGGCCTGCTGTTGTCAGGCGTGGTCACCGGCCTGGCGGCCTTCTCGGCCTGGAAGTTTTTCGCGCTGGTGCTTCGTGGCGGCGCCTCGCTGCCTCCGGTTTCGGGCGTCTTTTCCTTCTCCCAGGCGCTGTTCGGCCTGGGCGCGCTCACGCTGATCCTGGGAGCTCTGGCCATGCTCGCGGAGAAGGATGCGAAGAAGCTGCTCGCGTTCTCTACGATCTCCCAGATGGGGCTGGTGCTCATGGCGATCGCGCTGGGGAATCCCCGGGCCGTGCGCGCCGTGTTCTTCCTGATATTCGCGCATGCCCTGGGCAAGAGCCTGCTGTTCTTCGTCACGGGGCTGGTGGTTTCGCGCAGGCGCAACTCCGAGTGGCGTTCATGGCATGGCCTGGGGGCGGCCTCACCTTCCCTGGTATGGTTCTGGTTCCTGGGAACAGCCACGATCATCGGTCTGCCGCTCTTTCCGGGGTTCTGGGGCAAACTGACCTTCATCGGAGGTGCGCTCGAGATGGGACTTTGGGGAAGGGTCGGCGTGATGCTGCTGATTCTCGCGACGGTCTGTGAGAGCGTCGCCCTGCTGCGGGTCGGCCATGCCCTCTGGGAGCGCGAAGGGGAACCCTCGCCCCGTGACGAGGTACCCTCACCCCGCGTGTCAGGAAGGCTGTCCTACTGGGCAGGCGCCCTGGCGCTCTCGGCCGCGATCCTGTGGATGGGCCTTTGGCCTGCGGTGTTCTCCCGCGCCTTCGTGACAGCACAACAGGCTTACGCCGGAGACGGGACCCCTTCGGTGGTCCGCACAAGCACTGATGCCTTCGCACAGCGCAGTGGCCACCATTCCCGCCGTGAAGGTCGAATGACCCACCGGCAAGGGCGAATATCCCACCGGGACGGCAATGTCCCAGCGCGACACGCCAACGTGTCGCAGGGCAGGTGAAACCATGGAACAAGCCTTGTTTCCAGGTCTGATTCTCATTCCCCCAGTACTGGGGCTGCTCGCGGCGTTCCTGCCGAGGACGCTGCGCTGGGCCCTTCTGTTCATGACCTCCCTGGCGATCGCCACGATCCTGGTGATGATCCGGCCCGGCATGGTCCCGGCGTTCTCGGTCAACTGGCCCGTGGCCGTCCTGGACCGCGCCCTGGGTTTCCACCTGGCCATGTCCCATACGGCCTGGTTCTTCCTGGTCATGACCTCCCTGGCCACGGCCTCCTTCACGCTGTTCTCCCTGGTGTTCAACGACGCCAAACACGACTCCGGCATCGCGCCGCTGTATCTGGCGCTGATCGGCTTCGGAAACGGCGTGTTCCTGGCCGCCGACTGGATCACGTTCTTCATCTGCTGGGAGCTGGCATCGGTGCTCACCCTGATCATCGTCGGACACAGGAAGGGTCACGCATTCTCGGCGGGCCTCTGGTACTTCACGCTTTCGGCGGCCGGTTCCCTTTCGCTGCTGGCGGGGGCCTGGTGGATCGCGCTGCACAACGGTTCCTTCCTGATCTCCGACAGCCTCGTTACGCTGACGTCCTGGATCACCACTGGCCGGGCGGCCGCCTGGCCTGTGCTGGGACTGTTCTCGCTGGCGTTCCTCTCGAAGGCGGCCCTGTTCCCGTTCCACATGTGGCCCGCCTTCGCCCATGCCGAGGCGCCCGACGACTTCTCCCCGTTTTTGTCTGGCGTCCTGATCAAGTACGGCATCTACGGCCTGTTCCTGGTCTGGGTGCCGGTGTTCTTTCACACGCCCGAAGGCGCCATCCACACCGTCTCGGGCATCCCCTGGCCGCTGTACATCCTCGGCTGGATCTCGGCGGTCACGGCCGTGGTCGGGACGCTCATGGCGATCTTCAGCAACGACGCCAAGCGCCTGCTGGCCTGGTCCACGGTCGCCAACCTCGGATACATCGGCACGGCGCTCTCAGCGCACAGCGTGCTGGGCACCGCCGCGGCCCTGTTCCACCTGGCCAACCACATGGTCTTCAAGGGCGCGATGTTCACGACCGTGGCGGCCGTCAAGTGGCGCACCGGTGAGCGCGAGATGCACCGCATGGGCGGGCTGGCGCTGCGCATGCCGCTGACGTTCCTGACATTCCTGCTGGCGATCATCGCCGCAGCCGGCATACCTCCGATGTCGGGCTTCGCGTCCAAATGGATGATCTTCCAGGCGCTGTTCCAGAAGGGGCTCGTCTTCCAGGCGACCATGCTGTTCTTCGCCTCGACCGGCGCGTTTCTCTATCTGTACCGCGCCTTGCACAGCATTTTTCTGGGTCAGTTGTCCACCCGGCATGAGCACATCCGGGAGGTTCCCTTCCTGATGATGCTTCCGATGATCGCCTTCATGCTCGCGATGATGGCCGTCGGCTTCGCGCCGGGTCTCATCCTTACGCCCGTGAACTGGGTGCTCTCGAGCCAAGGTCTGGAGACGGTCCGCTCCAACTGGACGATCGTGGTGGGCTCCACCTCCAGCATCGACTTCGCCCTGCTGTTCGGCACATTCGTGTTCGCCGTCGCGCTGGTGTTCCTGTTCTTTGTGCTCGGAGGCCGCCGGAAGAAGGTGCCCATGATGGACAACTACACCTCCGGTGAGACGCCTTCGGACTGGGGGCTCACGCCGGACCGCTACCAGTATGCCTATGCTTTCTACCAGCCGATTCGCGTGCTCTTCGCGCGGGTGCCGCTGGGATGGACCGAGAACTTCTTCGCCGGCGCGGCGCGCTCGTTCACACGGGCAGGATCCCTGTTCGCCGACGCGTTCTCACACGCCGCGTTCTCGACGTGGTCGATCCTGCTGGGCGTGACCCTGCTGGTCCTTTTCGGGGTGCTGTCATGAGATTCCTGCACATGCTTCCGCAGTTGTTGGGCGTCAGTTTTCTGGCAATGGGCATCGGCCTCCTGCTCATGGGACTGGGCCGGCAGTTCACCGCGCGCCTCCAGCGCCGCGTGGGGCCGCCATTCTATCAGGCCTACATCGACATCCTGAAGTGCTTCTCCAAGGGATCGATCACCCACGGCTTCGTGATGGACCTGGGCAGCATCATGTCTCTGGCGGGTCTGCTCGCGACCGCCTACTACGTTCCCTTCGTGCAGTGGACGGCCACGGGCTCGGGCAGCCTCGTGATCATCCTCTATATGATGACGATCGGCTACCTTGGCATGGCCATGGGCGTGTCGGCTACAGGCAACCCGCAGGCGCCGTTGGGCATCTCCCGCGCGCTGGCGCTGATGTTCGGCTACAAGATCCCGCTGGTCATGGTCATCCTCGCGATGATCCTGGTCACCGGCACCTCGGATCTGCTGAGCATCGTGAACGCACAGCAGGGCGGCCCGTCCCACTGGTTCCTGCTGAAGTTCCCGATCGGCTTCATCGCGGTGGAGATCGCTTTCCAGGGCATGATCGGCGAGCGACCGTACGACATGATGATCGCGCCCGCCGAGATCGCCTCGGGGCCGATGGTCGAACTGTCCGGCAAGTACCTGGGTCTGGCCTTCCTGCTGCACTCCGTGCAGTTGTACGTCGAGACCGCGCTGATCGTGAACCTGTTCTTCGGCGGCGCGGCCAATCCGGCCACGTTCTTCGGCAAGCAGGTGTTCGTGTACCTGACCTCCATGGCCGTCAACGCCGTGATGGCCCGCTACCGGATCGAGCAGGGCATCGCCCACCTCTGGAAATGGGCCGGTTCCCTTGCGTTCATCCAACTTCTGACCACCAAGGGGGGATTCTGACATGGAAGACGCCGTCCTGTTCAACCTGCGTGACGAACGACAGAGCGCCTGGGAAAGCGTGCTCAACTATTTCCGGAAGCGTTCGATGTGGATGCTGTACTACTGCACCGGCTGCGGTGCGATCGAGCTGCCGCCGTCGATGACCTCCCGCTACGACATGGAGCGCTTCGGCATGGGTCCGATGGCCACGCCGCGTCAGGCGGACCTGCTCCTGATCACGGGCTACCTGTCGGTCAAGACGCTCAAGCGCGTGATCTATTCCTACGAGCAGATGCAGGATCCCAAGTACGTCGTGGGCTTCGGCTCCTGCCCGATCAACGGCGGCATCTACTGGGACGCCTACCCGGTGGTCAACCACCTAGAGTTGTTCATGCCGGTGGACATCTCCATCGCCGGCTGCATGCCGCGTCCGCAGGCCGTGCTCGACGCGTTCCAGAAGTTGATGGCCGAGATCCAGGACGGCCATGCCGTGGGCTACAAGCGGTACAAAAAGCACTACGACTGGTACAAGCGCAACCAGGACGCCGTGCTCGCCCGCACCGAGGCCGTCCTCGAACCCTGGGAGGATCCGTTCTCCGATCCGGCCCTCGTCGAGAGCCTGTGGAACGACGCGCCGGAGGAAATCAAGGAAAACCGGGAGGTCCGTCATGACGCCTGATCGCTTTTCCCGCCAACTCGAGCAGTTCTTCGGCGCCGAGGCCCGATTCGCGGACAAGGGCGGCGCGCAGTGGGAGGTGGGGATCCCGCGCGACCGCTGCCTGCCGCTGCTTTCCTTCTGCCGCGATCACTCCTTCGTACACCTGGCGTTCGTCTCGGCGATCGATTGGATCAAGGAGGATGAGATCGAGCTTGTTTACCACCTGTGGAGCTATGAGCATCGCGTTCATGTGCTGGTGAAGACGCGCCTGGAGCGCGAAAAGCCCTGGATGTTCACGGCCTACAGGCTGTGGGGTCATGCGCAGGCCTACGAACAGGAGATCCACGAGATGATGGGTGTGTTTTTCCTGGGGAACCCGGACCTGTCGTCGCTGTTCCTGCACAACTGGAAGGACCGGCCGCCGCTGCGAAAGGACTTCGACTCGCGCGCCTACTCGATGAAGGCGTACACGCTCTCGGGCCTGGGACTCGCCCCCGAAGACGAGGAGGATGCCAATGTACCTTCCTGACGGCTACACCACCCTCGACAAGCTCCGCGAAGCCGGAGAGATGGCCGAATACGACCTCTTCTTTGGCCCGAACCATCCGGGCATGCACGGCAACTTCGGTTACGTGCTCACCATGATCGGAACCGAGATCGTTCGCGTCCGACCCAACGCCGGCCTGCTGCACCGCGGCTTCGAGAAGGCCATGGAGGGCAAGGCCTGGGCTGCCAACGTCTCCCTGATCCCCCGCGTCTGCGTGCCCGATCCCGATCCCAACGAGGTCGCGTACTGTCAGGCGGTGGAAAAGCTGCTCGGCTGCGAGGTGCCGATCCGCGGTCGGTTCATGCGCTCGATCACCCTCGAGCTCTCCCGCCTGGGATCGCTGTACATGGGCATGGGCGGCCTCGCCGGCGCCCTGGGCCACTACAGCACGATGTACCTCATGATGATCGAGCGTGACATGATCCTCGACCGCTTCGAGGCCCTCACCGGCGCACGCATCTACCATATCTACAACGTGCCGGGCGGCGTGCGCAACGACACCCCCGAGGGCTGGCTCGAGTCCGTGTCCAGGCTCCTTGACCACATCGAGGCGCAGATGCCCGAATACGATCGGCTGCTCTACGAGAACCACGTCGTCTGGGATCGTCTCACAGGGATGGGACCGATCACCGCGGCCGAGGCGATGGCGTCGGGGATCACCGGGCCAGCGCTGCGCGCCACCGGCGTCAAGGCGGACATTCGTGTGGACGCGCCGTACGCCGCGTATCCCGAGGTGGAGGTCAACATTCCGACGTCGGGCGGCGGAGACGCCCTGGCCCGCGCGGTGCAGGTGCGGCTGGATTTTGCAGAGAGCGTGCGCATCCTGCGCCAGTTGATCGCCGGGATCCCGGCGGGTCCCGTGCACGCGGACCTGGGAAATCTCGCCAAACTGAAGGTGCCCGCGGGAGACGCGTACTCGAAGGTCGAGAGTTCCAAGGGCGAGTTCGGGTATTACGTGGTCTCCGACGGGGGCGAGAAGCCGTACCGCGTCTCCGTGCGCGGACCCTCGCTGCCGGCAGGTCTGTACCTCTGTCACCAGCATCTTCCGGGCATGAAGATCGACGACGTCGCCGCGTGGATGGCGTCGTTTGCCATCTGTCCGCCGGACATCGACCGGTAGGAGGCTCCTCATGGCTTTAGGCGAAAAAAGTTTCTTCGCTCCGTTTTCCATCCTTGCGAACCTGTTCCGCAAGCCCGCGACGATCTGCTATCCGAAGCACGATCTCAACGTGCACGGCAAGCCGGGACCGAGCCTGATCTACCGGGGCATGCACGCCAACGACCTGTCGGTCTGCATCGGTTGCGGCAACTGCTCACGCGTATGTCCCACCGCGGCGATCGCGATGACGACGGATCCGGAGGCCGTGTCCGACTCCGCCAAGAACCCGGAGCGCCCTGTGATCGACTATGGGCGCTGCTGCTTCTGCGCGTTCTGCGTGGACTCCTGCCCCAGCAGGAGCCTTCAGATGAGCCGTGAGTACATCTACACGCAACCGAGCCTGAAGGAGGACCCCCTCGAGGAGGTGAAGTGGAAGCGCGAGATGTTCACGATCCGGCCCGATCACCGCCGGGCCCATGATCCTGGCTGGGTTCAGACCGAGCACACCTCGTGGCTGGATCTGAAGCGGCAGGAGATGGAACAGGCCGGCGCCGACGAGCGCATCACGGGGTTTCTCGAGATCGTGCACGGCTTCTCCCGGGAGGCCGCGCTGCGCGAGGCGGCCCGGTGCATCGAGTGCGGCATCTGCACCAACACCTGTCCGGCGCACATGGCCATTCCGGAGTACATCCGGGCGATCTACGACGACCGGCTCGATGAGTCGGTTCGCATCATGTATGAGACCAACCCGCTGTCGGCGACCTGCGGCCGGGTATGCACCCACAAATGCGAGACCGTGTGCGCGCTGTCCCACCACGGCGAGGCCGTCGCGATCCGGTGGCTCAAACGCTATGCGCTGGACCACCTGTCCCGGGAGGACCGGATCAAGGCAGCCCTGGACCTGAAGGGGACCTGCGACCATCCGAAGAAGGTCGCCGTGGTCGGCTCGGGTCCTGCGGGTCTTTCCGCAGCCTACTACCTGGCCGGCCTCGGGCACGCCGTGACGATCTTCGAGCGCATGCCCAAGGCCGGAGGAACGATGCGCTACGGCATCCCGGCCTACCGACTTCCCGACGACCAGCTCGACGATGAGATCGCCGCGATCGAGGCCCTCGGCGTGACGATCCGCTATGGCGTCTCCATCGGTCGTGACATCAGTTTCGACGACCTGCGTGCCGGGCATGACGCCGTGATCATCGGCATCGGGTTGTTCGACGGCCGCTCCACACGGATGACCGGGTGGGAAAAGCCCGGAGTGTACCGCGCGATTGATCTGCTGCGCCGTCACCGCGAAGGCGAGGAGATTCCGGTGGAGAAGAGCATCGTGGTCGTTGGCGGCGGCAATGTTGCGATGGACATCGCCCGCACGCTGGCCCGCCTGCAGAAGATCCGCCACGGCCGGGTGGATCTGCTGGTGACCTGCCTGGAGAGCCGCGGCGAGATGCCCGCGGACCGGGAGGAGATCGAGGAAGCCCTCGAGGAGGGCATCGTCATGGAACCATCCTGGGCGCCGCAGGCCGTGGAGCTCGACAGCGAGGGGCGCATCTCTGGCCTCTCGGTCTGCCGTTGCGAACGCGTGTTCGACGAAGACGGCCGCTTTGATCCGCGCCTGTCGCCGCAGGTGACCTCGTGCTATGCCGGCTCCCAGATCGTCGAGGCCATCGGTCAGAGTGCAGACTGGGCCTTCCTGTCGTCCGAGCAGCAGAAGGCGCTGGGACTCTCCCGGGGCCGCGCCCCGTCGCTGGCCACGGGCCTGCCTGGAGTGTTCGTCGCCGGTGACATTTTGCACGGACCTGATATTATCCACGCTGTCGCCGACGGACACGAGGCCGCCCGCGCCACGGATGCCCTCTTCTCCGGAAAGTAAGGACGCTGAATCATGAAAGACTGGACCCACGCCACCCTCGACGACATCATCGACTTTGCCATCCGCATCGAGGAGGAGAGCTTCGCCTTTTACTCCGAGGCCGCCCTGGCCCAGCAAGGAAAGGCCCTGCCGGAGATCGTCAAACTGCTGAAGATCCTGGCCCTCGAGGAGCGCAACCACAAGGACATCCTGCTGAAGAAGAAGGAAGGATGGCGGCTCGCCGACGTGCCACGCGCGGAGGTGGGCGCGAGCGTCCAGCGGATCGTGGATCTTCCGGTGGTTCACGCGGATGCCGAACTCGGTGAGGTCCTGCTGGCGGCCGCCGCCCGCGAGAAGGGCACTGCCGCCCTCTACCGTTCGCTGATGGCGCTGTCCGACTTCGGGGACCTGCAGGAGGTTTTCGTCGATCTCGTGGCTCAGGAAGAGGGGCACGAGCGGCGGTTGATGTCATTCCATAAATCCCTGTACCCCGCACCCCAGGAGTGAGACATGCGCATCCCTTCCCTGATGTTTGTGATCGTGCTGGCCTTTTCCGGCGCCGCCTGTGACGACGGTTCGAAAAAGACGGAGAACAACGTCAACAACATCAATAACGTCAACAACGTGAACAACGTCAACAATGGATACTGCGGTGACGGCCGGATCCTCGGCGTCGAAGAGTGCGACGACGGGAATATGGCCTCCAATGACGGGTGCTCGTCGGATTGTCTGTGGGAGTATACGTGCGGAGACGGCGTACGCGAGTTCACCGAAGAGTGCGACGGAGAAGACTTCGGCGAGTCCACCTGCGTGGCCTGGGGTCATGCCGGCGGACTGCTGTCCTGCAGCGCCGAATGCACCGTCGACGACTCCGCCTGCGAGGACACCAATGTCAACCTGCTCGGCTGGTATCGCATGGAGACCATGTCCGCCCAGGAAATGAACACAGCCGACACCAACAACATGTGCGTGATTCACGAGTACGGGCAGGGCGCTGTGCTGCGTGGCATGCCGGGGCGCATCGGGGACAGCATCTTCTTCGACTCCACATCGGATCTGCGAGCGTACATGGACTGCGGTCCCGGCTACGAGGGCACCGAGTCCCTCACGGTCGAGGCGTGGATCCAGGCCACCATGATCGGCATGGATCTCTCCATGATCGTCTCCTCCGTCGAGAGCTACGAAGCCACCGGGCTGGGTTTCTACATGGCGCTCACCCCGGATTTCATGCTTGAGGCAGGCGTCGGTGACTGGGATGCGGCCGTCGTTTCCACAGGTATGGTGCCCACCGGTTCCTGGCATCACGTGGCCTTCACCTGGGACGGCACGACTTTGACCCTCTTCGTCGACGGCCTTCCCGCTGGCGTCAGCGTGGACCATCCAGGCGGCCCGGTCCCCGTGATGACGGATTCCCGCTTTTATGTCGCCTCGAATTTCCTGACCGGCGGAACCGCCGAGAACGGCCACTTCTTCACCGGATACCTTGATGAAATCAAGATCTGGGACGTGGCCCGCACCTCGGTCGAGATTTGCCAGGACGCCGGTGGCGTGTGGTTTGAAGAGGCCTGCATTCTCTGACGACGAGACAATTCGCTGGTGGGGCTTGCATTTTTGCCTTGTTGTGCTATACAATTTTTGCCATTTCTTGGCCGCTGGAGGTTCCCGATGCGAAACACCCATTTCCTTTTTTCCATTTTTTTGGTCGTTTCCGCGCTCGGATCGTTTGCCTGTGACAACACCAAGACGGCCGTATCCCCGCACATCGCGCTGACGGTCGAAGAGACGGCATGGTTCGCTCCCTATCACCCTACGGCGGCGACCAAGATCATCCACACGATCCCGGCTGATCTTCTGTCCGAGCTTGACACCACCATGGGAAACACCACGTTCCTGGCGTTGTACGACGTCGAAAAGACGCTGCTGGGCTACGCCCGCCAGATCGGTGATCCGCTGGACTGCTCCTCCGGCAAGTGCAAGGCCATTCGGTTTTTCCTGATGTTCGACACAAACCTGAACTACAGCGCCATCTTCCATCCCGCAGGCAAGAGCGGCGACTTCTACAAGGGCGTCGAGGCTGATCCAGAGGCCGACGTGCTGTTCACGACCGACGACCTGGAGTTCATGAACGCCCTGCTGCTCGATCCCCCCGCAAAGCTGCTCGAAGCCGAATCCACGGCCGTCATCGTCGACGCCGTCACCACGGCCACCTTTGAGCCATACTGGGACGTCGTCGTGCGCCAGGCCGCCTATACCACCTATGCAGTCCTGCATCACATGGTCAACTCGCGTGTCTTGATGCAGAGCCAGGTCGTCGAATAATCCACCACCGGGAAAGCGGTGAAATCATGGACAGAAGAGAGTTCCTGCAGGTCGCCCTGCTGTCGGCCGCGGCCCTGAAAGTGGTGGCCTGTACCGACGCAACCTGCGATCCGGCCGTGGAGGACTGCAGCGCGCGGTACCCGTTCTTTGTCGCGACCGGGACGTGCACCGCCTGCGGCAAGTGCATTCCTCAATGCGGAAAGAAAGCCTTTCACCTGCAAGGCGGCACCAATGTGGTGACCATCGATTTCACCCGGTGCACGCGTTGCGGTTCCTGCTTCCTCGCCTGCGAGGCCGCCGGCTACCTCGCCGTCACCATGACGATCGCCGGTGACGGTCAGCCCATCTATGACATCGACCAGGAGTTGTGCCAGAAGTGTCTCAACTGTCACAAGGTCTGCACGGCGGTGCCCGACAAGGCCATCGTCCAGTCGAATCTCGAACGCACGCGCATCAACCAGGTCAAGTGCTCGCACTGCGGGGAATGCGTGGAATTGAGTTTTTGTCCCTTTGGAGCCATCCATGAAAATCGCCCCGGTTAGCCTGTTCTTGCTGCTCGCGTTTCTCTCCGGTCCCGCGCTGTCCAAGCAGTGCCCGTCCCGCCTGCCCGAGAAGATGCACCAGGTGGGAGAGAAGGAGTTGTATTGGGGCCTCGAGTTCCGCATGGCCCACTTCTTTTCGTGGGACAAGGATCTCTCGGCGCCCGTGCCGGAGACCACCTTCAGCCACAACGGCTTCGGCGCCCTTCGCGGGGCCGTCGAGTATGCGCCCGCGCCCTGGCTCAACTTCCGGCTTGAGACCGAGCTCAAGGTGCGCAACGGCGTCGAAAACTGCAACGCCTGGACGGTGGGACTGCCGAAGAAATTCGAGATGATCCCGCAGTTGCGCAACCTGTATGCCCAGATCGAGCCCTGGGAGGAAGCCGAACTGCGCATCGGCCGCCAGAACATCGCCTGGGGCACGCAGGCCCTGGTCGACAACTTCTTCGATGCGGTGTCCCTGCGGCAGCCCCTTGGGGAGAAGCTGTCCATCGAGGTGTTCGGCGGTGTGTTCGCGCCCGAGCTCACGCGTGAGGCCCTGGGCTGCGGCTACGAGATGTACTACGAAAACCGGAAGGCCTGGAAGCGGCTGTGCAGCATCGACTACGGCGATGTGATCATGGCCGGTGCATCCCTGCGCATCAAAAACTTCAAGCCTCACCAGATCTGGCTCTCCCATATCACCCAGTGGGACCGCCGCGACGTCGACGAGCCCACCGTGGCACAGCCGGAGCCACTCACCACGATGTTTGGCAGCCTGTATGTCTCCGGTCCGATCTCCGGGGAACTGGGGTACGAGCTCGAGGCGCTGGCCGGCTACAAGCCCGGAAACTCAGCGCTGATCCCGGGGTATGTCGCCGGGCTCGAGTACACCCTGGACCTGCCTCGCGGACACCTGTCGTTTTTGCCGAAGGTCGCCGGTGCGTTCTCCGATGACGAGGGCAACCACTTCACCTCGCTCGGTGAGGGCTTCGATCTCGGATCCCGCGCCCGCTACGGCCTCTACGACGGTCACGTGAAGTCCATGACCCTGCGCTACAAATGGTGGGCGTACCGCTTCGACGTGGCCTACCACTGGCACTCCGTCAAGTTCGCCGACGACGACCTCGACGACGAGCTCGAGGCCGGCGTCACCATGTTCTGGAACAACGACTCCCGCTACCAGTTCCTGGCTGTCTACTCGCTGATGAATGTGTTCGCCGGCGACCTGGCTCCCAGCCACGGCTTCCGTCTGGTCGCCCGGATCATCTTCTGAGCTCCGGAGCGGGTCGCCCCGGTTCATTTCACATGCAAAATTTCTCGTAATTCAAGGCCGTACTCGCGATCGTCGTAAACAAAAAGCGGCGGGTGGGTGACAGGGCGGGTGCGTCGCGCCTTGACGAAGGCGAGCAGGACGCGGTTGGCGGGCTCGCCGGCACGCGGATGAACCATCCGCAGGTTCGTCAGGTGCAGGCTCGAAGCCGAAGCCGCCGTGAGGGTCCCCTGAAGACGGTCGGCCGGCAGCACCAGGACGCCTTTGCCGCCGGGGCGCAGCACCCGGCTGGTGCACTGCAGGGCGCGTCCGAGGAAGTCGCTTTCATCGTGCCGCGCGGCGCGGCGCCCGGGGTCCGGGCTGACCCGGGTTCCTCCGTCGGTGAAGAAGGGCGGGTTGGAGACCACCAGATCGAAGGAGCAGCCAGGCAGCATCTGCTCCTCCCAGGCCAGGTCGCCCGCGATGAACTCGATGCCGCTGCGCAGGTGCTGTTCCGCGGCGGCGGTCCTTGCGGCGGCGACGGCGTCGGCGTCGAGCTCCAACGCACGGCCGAGGGCCTTTTCAAGGTGTTGGTGCAGCCAGAAGGCGCACACGCCGGTTCCGGCACCCAGATCCAGGAAGCTCCTGACGTGGGAAGGACCGACGGTCCTGGCGAAGTGACAGAGCAGGATCGAGTCCAGCGTGAAGCGGTTACCCGAAGCGGGCTGGTAGGTGAAGGCATCACAGGCCGGAATCAGATCCCGGGTCCAGCCAGGAACGGGGTCGGTCACGGGCCCGGAGCCGGGGGTGACCGGGCCCTGGCGAAGCACCTGCCAGCCGTCCTCCGTCGGGCGGGCCAACGTTGACGGAAGTCCGCCGGGAGTGGTTCCTCCGTCCAAAATCAGATCCACTCCGAGGTCGGCGCACTCTGCGGCGGTGCAAACGGCAGGTGCTCCGTGCACGTTGGCCGACGTCGAGGTGACCGGGAACCCGAAGAGCCTCACCAGGTGGGCGGCCACCGGATGCGGGCTGACCCGGAAGGCGACGCCTGACCGGAACAGGGAAGGAAGCCCCTCGGGCTCTTCCAGGATCGCGGAGAAGGCGCCAGGCCAGCCGTCGTGCACCAATGGCAGGACCAGGGCATGCGGGGAGGAGGTCAGCGAGAAGACGTCGCTCTCATGGCCGCCCAGCAGGGGCAGTTGAAGGGCATCGTCGCGTTGCTTGAGCGCGAAGATGCGGCGCATCGCATCTTCATTGCGCGGATCGGCCGCCAGTCCGTAATACGTCTCGGTGGGGAACGCCACGACGCCGCCGCGCTTCAGGATGGCCGCGGCTTTCTTCATTCCCTCCCTCCAGGGGAGGATCGGTGTGGTCGTCATTTGTGGTTGGCCGGGTCCGACTTCGCCACGAAGTCACTCTTGGCCACGAAGCGGGCCTGTAATTTCTCGTCCTTGGCTATGACCTTCTCGCGCATGGAGGCCCTGGCGCCGAGCATGTATTCTCGTACACGAGTGTCGGAGAGTGCCAGGATCTGCAGTGCCAGGAGCGCGGCGTTGCCGGCGTTGCCAAGTCCCACGGTCGCCACGGGCACTCCACGAGGCATCTGCACGGTGGCCAGCAGCGCATCGAAACCTCCCAGGCCCAGCGTCGGCAGTGGCACACCGATGACCGGCAGCATCGAGTGCGAGGCGATCACTCCGGCCAGATGTGCGGCGCCGCCCGCGCCGGCGATGATCACCTTCGCTCCGTCGCGCTCTGCATCCTTGACCAGCTGCTCCACGCGGTGAGGCGTGCGGTGCGCAGAGGCCACGTGCATCGCGTAGGGCACACCCGCGGCGTCGAGTTCGTGAATGGCTGCTTCCATGAATTCCAGGTCGCTGTCGGATCCCATCAGCATCAGCACGTCGATCATGACTTACTCCTGCGGGGAAAGGGCCCGCGCCCCGATGTCCCGGCGGTACTGCATGCCGGGGAAGTGAATCTTTTCGACCGCAGCATACGCCGCGGCGGCGGCCTGCGGCAGATTTTCCCCGACGCCGGTGACGCCCAGGACACGGCCACCGCGTGTGTAGAAGCGGCCGCCCTCATTCCGGTCGCCCTCGCGGCGCGTGCCGGCGTGGAAGACCTTGACTCCGGGCATCAGTCGGGCCTCCTCCAGGCCCGTGATCTCGTCTCCAGTGAGGGG
>Ga0180007_10003136_pt1 | contig 18767 bp, 18 predicted proteins | sample MM_PC_MetaG_FD_121122 | JGI IMG/M metagenome (GOLD analysis project Ga0180007, IMG submission 121122) | Groundwater microbial communities from the Aspo Hard Rock Laboratory (HRL) deep subsurface site, Sweden - MM_PC_MetaG | ecosystem: Environmental > Aquatic > Deep subsurface > Groundwater... | reverse complement strand
TTTGACGGAAAAAATATTTTATAAAGAAACGTCAATTCGAGTGATTTTTCGAAGAAAAGTCGAAGGAGAGAATATAATGTTTACAATACAAAAGAATTATTAACTGAGTTTGATGAAAAAGATATTTTATGAAGAAACGTCAATTCGAGTGATTTTTCGAAGAAAAATCGTATCGAGAATAAGTTTTTATAATCAAAATTGCTTGTTTTCGATATATTCCGGAATAAAGAAACACTCAAACTGACACAAATTTCTCAAAAAAAACTCGTATTAGAAAGATAATATGGCACATTTGTTAGATCTAAAAACGCATCATGATGCCCGTGGTAACCTAACGGTAATCAATGATATTGAAAAAGAATTGCCTTTCAAAGTTAAAAGGGTGTTTTATATTTATGGTGTTGATCAATCATTAAGGGGCGGGCACCGTCATAAAACTACTTATCAGGCTGCAATTTGCCTCAATGGAAGTTGTGTGATTTCTAATCATAACGGGGCCAAACAGGAAGCATTTTTACTTGATGATCCGGGTAAATGTTTAATACTGGAACCAAAGGATTGGCATGTTATGAGTAATTTTAGTGAGAATTCAGTGTTGCTGGTATTTGCCTCCGAGTCGTTCGATGCAAATGATTATATTTATGATAAATACTTATGATAGAATATGAAAATCTGGGAAAAGTAAATGAAAAACTTTTCGCAAAGTATCAGGAAAAATTTGACGAAATTTTAAAAAGCGGGTGGTATATTTTAGGCAAAAATGTATCCGACTTTGAAAAGGATTTTGCCGCTTTTTGCACTACCGATTATTGCATAGGTTTGGCTTCAGGGCTTGATGCATTGGTGCTTGCCATCGATGCTTTGGATTTTCCCGAAAACAGTGAAATCATTGTTCCTTCAAATACTTATATCGCCACCATTTTAGCAATACTTCGCAATGGGTTTAAACCTGTTTTGGTTGAGCCCGACATCAGAACTTATAATATCGACCCTGCAAAAATAGAAGCTAAAATCACGGCAAACACGAAAGCGATATTACCGGTTCATTTATATGGAAAAAGTTGCGACATGGACCCTGTTATGGCCTTCGCGAAGAAATATCAATTGGAAGTGATCGAAGATTGCGCGCAAGCTCATGGTGCTTTGTATAAGGGCCGGAAAATCGGTTCATTTGGAATCGGATGTTTCAGCTTTTATCCGACTAAAAACCTTGGAGCTTTAGGTGATGCCGGGGCCATTACTACAAACAGCAAAGATTTCGCCGATAAAATATATTCTTTAAGGAATTATGGGAGCAGTAAAAAATATTATAATGACAGGATTGGCTATAATTCGCGACTCGATGAAATTCAGGCCGGTTTATTATCAGTAAAATTAGAAGTACTTGATGATATCACCAATCATAAAAGAGCATTAGCAGCATGCTATCATGCACATCTGGACGATCGTTTTATTAAACCGGTTGTTGATCAGGATCATTTTGATGTTTATCATATTTATAATATCAGGCATCATAAAAGAGACGAACTAAGGGCTTATTTACTGGAAAATGAAATTAAAACGGAAATCCATTATCCCTTAGCACCGCATAAGCAAAAAGCCATGGCAGGCATTTTAGATGGTGATTATCCCATCAGTGAGGAAATTCACGAAACTACGCTCAGTTTGCCCATTTCTTATTTTCATGCTGAAGAAGAAATTATAAGGGTGATTGAAATTATAAATGAGTTTAAGAATTAGTTTTAATGAGGCTGAGTGCTAACTGGATAATAAATAAGCAATTATGAAACCTGCTAGCTCTAAAAAATATTTTTTAGGCTTAGAATATTTACTGTTTAATTATTCGTACTCGAATGATAATTTTTCATTATTTCTGTAGCTAGTTTTGCCTTCTCAAAATATGTGTATTTACTAGTCTTTATCATAGCCGATTTTGCAATTTTATCGGAGGCTTCTTTTTGTGATAGATAAATATTTATTTTGGTTACCAAATCATCATTATTGTTAAAAGTAATAACTTCTTCATCAACGGTATAAAATTCATTTATTTTTTCATCTGATTTGACCATTTGCAGTGCTCCACCACACGCGGCAATTTCAAAAAGCCTGGCATTAAAACCTTTTTTGATTCTATCATAGCCATCTAATGTAAGATTTATGGCTATACGTGAACTGGAGAATAGTTTTCTCATTTCGTCAGTATTTACCCAGCCTTTAAATTTTTCTTTTAATTTATACCCTTTTGGTATATTTTCCTCCCCATAACCATAAAAAGCAAATGAGGAAATATTATTGGCGATTGCTTCTAAAGTCTCAATTCTATTACTATGCCCTTTCCCAATCCCACCCACAAAAACAACATCATATGCATAAACGGGGTCAAAATCATAATAAAACATATTGTCGTCTACTGCACACCCAATATATTTTAGATTCTCTATACCTTCAAAAAACACCTTGGTATGGTCAAATTCAACTGGCCCCCAAATTAGATCATATTGTGATAAAATCTTCAAGGTCTCCTTGTTGCTCATTTCTGGAAAGATGCCATACCATTGAGTAATAACAACATCTGGAACTAGGTCTTTAATGATTTTTGGGGCTATTGAAATATTTATTTCTGTGAACACAGCATTAATTTTGTTCAATTTGCAAAATTTCGCAATTTTTCTTGAAAATAAATATCGATCTAAGCATGATAATCTAGTTAGACTCATTGAGAAATGTAGAATTCTATATAAGAGCAGAAATTTAATTTTTAGACTTACGGGAAGAAAAAAACTTTCCTCCCAATTCAAGAAGGTCTGATGGCCATCCGCTTTGAATCCCTCATTCCAACCATAGAAGAAATCTTCATTTTTTATATAATCAGATACTGTTTTATGAGTGGGCTTAAGTATCTTTTTCTTTGTTTTAGTTAATATAAGGATATTCATTTGTAAAACTCTTTAATTGTATGGACGATTTCAATTAAATTATCTGTGCCCAAATGCTCTCCCATTGGCAAACTTAATAACTCTTTATCATTTCTATTGGCAGCAAAATCTTCACAAGCTTGATTTGTGTAGTGATATGCTTCAAGCTTAGGCAAGGAGATGGGGTAGTGAATCCCACATAAAATTCCATTTTTCTTTAAATATTCTTTCAGTTTATCTCTGTTTTTTGATCGGATTACAAATAAATGATAAACCTGTTTAGCCCAAGATTCTCTTTTAGGCAAAACTATTTCTGTAATGCTTTTTAAATTTTCAAGATAATAATCGGCAATGGCTATTCTTCGATTTGTCCAATCATCTAAATGTTTTAGTTTCACCGATAAAATGGCAGCTTGCAAACCATCTAATCTTGAGTTTCTGCCTTCAAATTTGTGATTGTATTTTTCGATCCGACCATGATTTGCAATCATTCTGCATTTTTCAGCTAAGTGGGCATTGTTTGTAAGAATTGCACCACCATCTCCATACGCTCCCAAGTTTTTACTAGGGAAAAAACTAAAAGTCGCAATATCTCCAATAGTGCCTACTTTCTTGCCTTTATACTCAGCACCATGTGCCTGTGCACAATCCTCAATAACTTTCAAATTGTTCTGTGATGCAATGCTTAAAATTTTATCCATATCACAAGGATGTCCATAAAGATGAACTGCTAAGACTGCCCTTGTTTTTTGAGTGAGCTTTTCTTTTAAGCTCCTTATCGATATCGTGTAGTTATTTTCATCACAATCACAAAAAACAACACGGTGTCCTGATCTGGTAATGGCTTCTGAAGATGCGATAAAACTATTAGCAGGCACAATAATTTCACTTCCATTAGGAAGATTAAGTGCTTCAATGGCTATTTCAATTGCATCAGTTCCATTAGCTACGCCAACACAATAATCCGCAACCTGATAAGTAGCGAATTCTTTTTCAAAAATTTCGACATATTTTCCGCTTATAAAGGCACTTTCATGAATAACAGCCATAATAGCAGAATCTATCTCCTCTTTAATACTATGGTATTGTTTATTTAGATCAAGAAATTCAATCATATATTAATTGGATTACTGTTAGTTTTAGTAAAATATTTTGTAAAGTTCTTTGGCTGGGTTTCCTGCAACTACCATTTCTGGTTTCACATTTTTGGTGACAACACTACCGGCACCAACCAATGAATTTTCACCAATCTGAATACCGGGCAATATGGTACTATTTGCCCCAATTTTTGCTTTTTTAAAAACACGAACTCCTTTTAACTCATTTTTTGTATTGGGATGTGCCGGGAATTTTGCATTGGTAATTACAACATTGGGCCCTAACCAACAACTTTCGTCTAAAATGGTGTATTCTGGAATGAATGCCTGAGTATGAATCCGAACATTGTCTGCAATTGTAACGTGATGTTCAACTACGCTTAGAGTTCCAATACTGACATTGTCGCCTATTTTATTTAGCTCACGTATATTAGCTTTATTTCCGGTTTGGAAATTTGAGCCAATCTTATTGCCTGCATAGATGATAGTATGCGAACGTATAATTGCATTGTTACCAATTATAGTCTTTTCATCTATTTGACCTTTAAATGGAACTCCAATAATACAATAATCCTCAACAATAACATTGTCTCCAAATTCAACATTTGGATAGATGATGGCAGTTTGTGCAATTGTCATAATCCTAATTTGCATTTATTAGGATGAAAACGAAGAAATACCTCTTTACCGGTTTCGATTGATTCATAAATTGCACTGATAAGTTCTAGGCTTCTTCTTCCTTCAAGACCGTCTACAAATTGTGTAGAATTATTAAAAAGGCAGTCAACAACATTTTCATAATATGCCTGATGACCAAATCCATAAACATTTGGTGGATTTACTGAATATTTTCCCAGAACATCTGTGTCTCCTTCTATTTCCTTTTGAAAATTCCAATGGATCATTTTATTAACAGCAAAACCTCCTATTTCAACCATTCCTTTTTCTCCTAAAATGGAAATGGATCCTTCCAGATCCTTAGGTCTGGCAGCAGTTGTAGCTTCAATGATACCTAAGGCTCCATTTTTGAATTTCAAAGTAACAACAGCGGTATCTTCTGCTTCAATATTTACAAGGGCTGTAATGCTTTTTGCAAATACACTTTCAATATCTCCCATCATCCATTCTAACAAATCGACATGGTGGCTGGCCTGATTAGCTAATACTCCACCATCTTGTGCCCAGGTACCTCTCCATGGTGCCTGATCATAATATTCTTGAGTCCGGCACCATCTCACCCGAACAGTACCGAGTACTAATTTTCCAAACCGATGTGTATCAAGTGCTTCTTTAAGTTTTAAAACAGGGACATTAAACCTGTTCTGCTTTACAATGAAAAGTTTGCTTCCAGATTCCATGCATGCGACAATCATCCGATCTGCATCATCTAATGTTAATGCCATAGGTTTTTCAACTATAATATGCTTCCCGTATTTTGCTAAATTGATTACATTTTGAGCATGATTGCCGCTTTCGGTCAATACACTTACCACATCAATGTCTTCCAATAGCATCATATTATCCATATCGGTATAATATGGAATGTTGAATTGTTGGCCAATAGCTTTTGCTTTCTTTTCAATAATGTCACAAACCGCTACAAGTTTGGCATTTTTTATTTTATTAAAACCAAGTAATTCACTATGTCTTTTGGCTATCCTACCACAGCCTACCAGTGCGAATTTTAACATTTCTTTATTTTTTATAAATCCCCAAATATTTAATGCATCAATTTAACCTTATTTACCATAAAATTACAGTTTATAATAAATAATCTTCGTTCAGAAACTCGGGAATTACGAATATGACTAATAAACAAAATTACCAATTATTAGAAATTTATCACATCACTTATATATTGGGTTTAATAATTAATATTTTGAAATTCATATTTACTTTCTTTGGTATCAACATAATTAATGGTAGATTCTAATTTGTTAATTAATGTGAGAGTGGATGAAAAACGCACCTCATTATTTGGCTTCAGAGCCTTTAATAACCTTTGAATCTCTATTTTTATTAATTCGGTTTCATCTTCAATACTTATTTGTTCAATTGCACTTGGTTCAATTATATCTAAAAGAGTATTTTCACCCCCTACAATGATTTTTTTGAGAAGATGGCTTGAAGTCAGTGTAGTTCCATTTTTCTTGAAAAATAATCTGTCAATTTCTGTAAAAGCAAACCAATTAATAAAGGTAACTTTTTTTAATATTTTAAAAAAAACTCTTCGAATAGTATTAAATTTTATTTGTATGTTAGGATAACCTTCAGAGATATTAATTAGACCATAATAGTGCTCGAGTGCGTACCATCGATATGTATGTCGGATACGCTCAAACGACCATCCGTCCTTTAAAGCCTGATCTATTTTTTCAGTATATTTAACTAAGGTAGAACCTAAATAATTCAAATTAGCAGGATAATTTACCAGATCAGAAGAATATATAACAACAGGTATCCCTAATAAACTCATTTCTTTTCCAACACTAGACCAAGCGTTTAAAAACACATCGGTTTCACAAGCAATATCATACAATGAGATATTATCTGTTGGCCAATTAACTTTTACATTATTAGGTAGGTTAATAAAAATCTCTCCTAATAAAATAGAATGTTCGGATCGTGCTGATTCCCTCTTATTTGGAAATTCTCTTGGATGGACTCTTATAATTAAAAATAAATCATCTCGCTTTTTTACAATTTTTATTAATTCTTTAACCCATTCAATTTGAGTTGGAAATAATAAAGATAGATCGGAACGATATCTTCCGTTAGCTTCGCCAGCAAATCTTTCATCGTAGCTGCTCATAGTGGCAACTAAAATTTTTTGGTTTTTATTGATACTAAATTTTTCTCGAATATTTATGCTGTTTTTTGATTTTCTTGCAGAATAAGCATCATGATGAATTCCTTTAAACAATTCAATGAAATGGTCCGTTATTAATTTCATTACATGATTGTCACAAGTAATTACTTTATATGAAGGCCAATGCCTAATAAGTTCTTTAAAATAGAATGTCGCATAATTTTTTGCTATAAGTAAATAGTTTTTTGCATCTGAAATATTTCCACCAAGATGTAAATCATAGAAAGGTATTCCCATGGATGATCCAACCAAACAAAATGCATGATTTACAGAATAATCGGAGGAATATGTTACAATTGAAGTCGGCTTTTCTTTTTCAAGTATTTTTTTTGCGCAATAATAAGAAATCAAAGTATTTCGTAAAGCAATTAAATATTCTCTCCATTCATCATCATTAAATTCTAGATTGTTTTTTTTATGAGTAATTAAAACTTCAAATAATGCCAACCGTCCTAGCTGTATATTTTCAGCTTTAAAATCTAAATAGTTATCTCTTGTGATATTTCGAATTGTATTATTAATCTTTTGCTCATCTTCTTTAGAAAGTTGACTAATTAAATCATATCCTGCTATACCAAATTTATTTTTTATTTTATTTTTATTATGAAAACATAAAGCACAAATTTCTTTTTTACGCTTATGGCTTGAATCCTTATTGAGACTAAAAGCTGACATCGATACACAATAAGTTTCAAAAGCTCTCCCACAAGTTATGTATACAACCTCGGTTTTCTCAATTTGCAGAGCATGAGCAATGAGTGCTTCTGGATAGGACCAATATATTACTGCAGAATTTGGTGAAAAAAATAGGACTTTACTCATGAGATTAATGTTTTATTGTCTTGATTAAAAGTTGTTTATATGTAGGATTATTTTTTTCTACCTATAATCCATAAATGTGATGATAATAAATTTTTCTTCAAGAAATCCTGAAAATTGTTTCTAATTTTTTCTTCTTCGGAACTCAAGATTTTACTTATGAATTGTTGATCTGAAAAGTCTTCAGGGTTTTCTATAAAAGCATTTTTCAACAAATCAACGTCAAGTTCTCCTGGAGTTGAAACTTCTAAGATTTCCAAACAACAATCTTGGAATAGTAACGCCAGAGATGATGGTGAAAAATAGTTCAAATGTTCATGGTCAATAACTTTGGCTTTTTCTTTAAGGACAAGTGTGCCTAATCCATCTATACTTGGGCATGTACAGATGAATAGTCCACCCTTTTTTAACATTGATGTGCAATTGATAATAAAATCTTTGGGATTAAACAAATGTTCTATAACTTCAAAACTAACCACAACATCAATTGATTCATTTGGTAATTTTACATTTTCGATTGGTTCTTGAAACACCTCAAGATCTTTCTTTCTGCATGTTTCAGCTAAATCTGGTGTTGGCTCTACCGCAATAATTCTCTGGAAATAATTAAAACCCTTAATCGCTTCGCAAAATGTTCCATATGCTGCCCCAACCTCTAATATAGTTCCATTAATTTGATGTTTAGTGCAAAAATCTATTACCTTTTGAGCCCTGGGTTTAAAAATCCGTTCTTTTCTTATCTCATCTGACGCAGGGAAAATATATTTATTCCAGAACTCATAATTCTTTGACTGTTTATAGAAATCTGCTAATAAGAGTTCGTTTGCTCTGGGGTTCATGAAGACTGTATTACATTGATTACAGATTGTATAATCAAAATTATCTTTAATAGCCCATTTGGAATGATCATCTGAACAGCAGGCCGGGCAATTCACTTTAATAAATTCATCTTTTCTCGCAAGTAGGAATTGTTTGTCATGCTCTAATGCTGGTTCTTTCAGTTTCATTAAATCACTTGGACGTATGTCGATTTCTTTAAATTTCATTCCTTCTGTATTTTTCTTGTTTAGATTTTGGTAAGTTTACTTTGCCAAATGAAGATGGCACTCCCCAAATATTCTGCTTCCACCATTGGTCATCCTGAATCCACCAAACTCTGGGATCTCTGAATCCATCTGCAATAGTATCAAATTCTGCCTCAGTCATATCTACATATTTAAGCCAGCGTTCTAAATCTTTCCTTGGTTTTACATGATCATACTTTTTAACCATATTTATACCTTCTTCACGTGTCATATAACCTGATCTGATATCCTTGGAGGCATGATCTGTTGCTCTGCCATAGCCAAATTTAATAAACTTCATATAATCATGAATCCCATTTTCATGCATATCATCAAGGTTCGACATTGTTCTATAAGTTCTTTCAAAAGGTTCTTCGGCAAATTCAAACCCATATTTAGTTTTCATCTTATGAGCATGTTCATTGGGATCCCATTTGAAGAAATTGCCTATATAGATCCCCAATGATCCTGCATCTTCAAATTCTTTATCGGAAGGCATTCTCAACCAAACAAGATCTTTTTCGATGAGACCTTCTTTCTCCTCAATCATGTCATTTAAGGTAAATCCTCTCATATCATGTTCAAATACAGTTCGTTTATTATACTGAATATAATCATTCGGCGAAAACATTCCTGAAATAGACCACGTTATTTCCCCCCATATAACGAGTGGAATTTTTAGTTTAACAGCAATATGCATAGGATAGGTTTTAATACCAGCATGAGCATGCCAGTTCATATCTCCCATCATCTTAAAACCAAGTCGATTTAACTTTGTTAGCGTTTCTTCACTTGGTCCGAAAACCAAATGATCTGCGTTAAATACATGTCTCATCTTGTCAAGATTTCTCTGCCCCACAGGCAGGTAGTTGTTTCCATGATAAGTAACCAATAATGGTTTCATTCCATGTTCAATGGCTTTATGGACTTGATAGTAACTATCTTTACCTCCACTAACAGGAATGATGCAATCGTAATTTCCAGTTGCAGTTTTTTTAGCCCATTCAACAAGTTCATTAAATTTATTTTCTTTAATTTTCCAAAATTCTGCCGTTAGTTCGTCAAAATCTTCTTGCATTCTACAGGCACTGCATACTCCTTCGTCATCTAAAATGAGATTAACTGAAACTTGAGGATAAGTGCATTTCGAACAATAATGCATTTCTGAAAATTCTTTCCTTTTACTTTCCATACTATAAATTTAAGCTTGTATTTAATAATTCTAATGGTTTTCGTACGTTCAAATCTTTTTCAAATAAATATTTTTTACAATTATACACACTGTTTTCGGTGTGTTGAAAGATATTTGCTGCAGCAACTGCACTGGCACTTGTTTTGAGCACTTCTGCAAAATGATCCCAATTACCTGCACCACCAAGGGCTATGGTAGGAATATTTATGCTATTACTAATGTTTTCTATAAGATCTAAATCGAATCCAAGTCCAGAACCATCTAGGTTCATGGAGTTTATTAAAATCTCACCAGCTCCTAATTTTTCAATTTCTTTAGCCCAGTCAAAAGGATTTAAATTAGTCTCAGTTCTCCCACCTTTATATACCATGTAAGTACCATTTTCATTTTTCTTAGAATCAATACTTACAACTACACATTGTTTTCCAAATTCTTCGGAGCATTGTTTTATAAGTTCAGGACTCTCAATTGCAGCAGTATTTAAGCTGATTTTATCTGCCCCAAGTTTTAATCTGATTCGAACATCTTCTATGGTTCTAATTCCCCCTCCGAAAGTGAGAGGCATAAAGCATTTTCCCGAAACTAATTTAATAATATCAATAATGTCATTAAAAGACTCATGGTTTAAGTCATCTCTGTTCAAATCATAATAAGGGATCGGTGAAATATCAAGGTAGATTAGTTCGTCACTTGCCCAATTACTTAATCTTTGAACTGCAGCTGTTGGGGTTCCTAATAGCTGATACCGTTTAAAGTTCCTACTCTGAACAATAACTCCATTGCGTAATAAAATTACCGGAATAATTCTTTTTTTTAACATAATTCAATAAAGTTTTTCAGAAGTTTCATTCCATAAAATTGACTTTTTTCAGGATGAAATTGAACCCCATGAATGTTTTCGAGAGAAAGAGCAGCAGGAAATGTTATTCCATATTCTACATTTACAGTTTTAATTTCCGTTGTTTCTAACTGTAAGAAATAACTGTGAACAAAATAAAAAGTTGCATCATTCTCAATGTCTTTAAATAAAGGTGAATTGTTCATGTCTGTCAAGCTATTCCATCCCATATGAGGTAGTGGCAAATTTATATTAGGGAATTCTATAACCTTAACATTTCCTTTAACCCAACCAAAACCAGAGTGCTCGCCATGTTCAAAGCCTTTTTCTGATAATAATTGCATTCCAACACAAATCCCAAGAAAAGGTACTTTTTTATCTAAAACATGATTGTGCAAAGTGTCGTACAAATCAAGCGAAAAAATCTTATTTGAAGCCGCACCATATGCACCGACTCCGGGTAATATAATATGCGAGCAACCATTAAAGTCCTCTTTTTTTGTGATTCTTGTAATTTCTTTTGAAAGAGATCCAACAGCATTCCATACAGATGTGAAGTTGCCCGATCCATAATCAATTATGCCAATTTTCATGATTTCAGTACTTCTTCTCTAATAATATTTATAATTCTATTTGCAGCCTCATTGTCAAATTGTTTTTTTGATCTCTTATGCATATCATATAATACTGATCTGTCATGATAAAGATCTGTTAAAATGTTTCTTAGATTATTTGTACTATTATCTGAAAATTTGCCACCATTAATAGTAAGTTTTGTATCAACAAGTTCTTTTAATAAGAACCATTGGTTGTTATAGTCATAAAAAGTAATTGTTGGCAAGCCCGCATAAGCAGCTTCATATGATGTAATCCCACTTGTCGTAATTAATAGGCTAGTATTACTTAAAACATTCCACATTGAATGGTTGGTTTTTGCAAGTATAATTTCGTGTTTTTTAACTTTTCGTATTTCATTTACAATTTCATCAAATGAATGAGAGTAACCTTCACCAAGCATTATCCAGAATGTGAAAGGTTCAATAATGTTTTTTAACTGTTTAATAACCTCTAAAGTTTTATTTGCTGCATCTCCGCCCCCCATTGATATGGCTATATTAAAATATCTTTTATCTAGCCCGTATTTATATATTATTGAATGAATTCTATTGCAATTTCTTTGAATGAGTGCGTATTCAAATCCTCCATATTTTTTTATAGTTAACTTCTCTATATCTTCTGCCCAGTATTGAGTTCGGTTAAAACATATATCAACAAAAGGCATTAGATTAAATACTGGTGATAACGAAATTATCTTTTTTGCATCAAATTTTATCTTATCGAATACTGATTTGCTGAAATTTATGGTATCGAAAATAATAGCATCATAACTTTTTGTTAATAATATTTGATTCTCGTCTTCGTATAATAAAAATGTAATTGCTGGATCTTTCAGTAATAGTTTTAATGAGGAATCACCAATAATACAAAAGGTTATATCAAGATTCTTATTTCCTTCTAATGCATTTTCAACAAATGTTCGAGATCGAATTAAATGACCGAATCCAATTTGAGTTGACGCCTTACAAATAACTAATAAATTCATTAGTAGATCAGTTCTAGAGATAATGGTTGAAATTGTTGAATTTTTGTTTTTGCTTTTTTACCTATTACCAAATCGCATTTGTCTGCGGTTAATATGTTTGATGGCCTAACAATTAACAGGTCTTTTTCGTGTATGATCTCATCAATTAAAATATCTCTGGCAGCGTATATTGACCGTCTAGCTCTTTTTTTAACGTATTGTTCATCTTCTGCCAGTTTTGAAGTTGGTTCTTGTAACGCCTGGTATGCTCTTTTTATATCATAAATGTACTGTTTGAAAACTTCTGGCTCAGCTGCATATTTATGATCAAAGCCATGCTGGTTAACATCTAACGTAATATGTTTTTCAATAAAAACAACCTCTTTGGTTAGTGCTAAACAAGCAGCAATACTTGATTGAGTATGATCTGATAATGCAACAGGAAATCCGAATTGTGTCCTGAGGGTATCAATAAACCCTAGGTTCATATTTTCTAATTTTGCTGGATAGGCTGAAACACAATGCATCAAAACAAGGTCACTAAAGCCCGTCTTGGTGATTTCATTTATGGTATTTTCAATTTCCGATAATTCTGACATCCCTGTGGAAATGATAATTTTCTTTCCTTTTTCTGCAACTTTTCGAAGGAAAGAAATATTATTAAGATCTGTTGATGCTATTTTAATATACGGTGGGTTAAACTCCATTAACAATGCTAATCCTTTTAAATCAAAAACAGAAGCAGAAAATGAAATGTTTTTGGTTATTGAATAGGTTGCTAAATTTTGATATTCGCTATCCAACAATTTATATCGATCCCTCATAGCCCTGACTTCTCTGATATCATAATTCCCAAATTCGTAAATACCTGGCAGGTATAATCCTTCAGTGTTAATTATTTGCAGTTTAACTGAATCTGCATTTGCATTTACTGCGACATCAATGAGTTTAATAGCAGTATCGAAATTACCATTATGGTTTGTCCCAATTTCTGCGATAATTTTCGGCTCTAACATATTATTTAGAATTTTGATCAGCAGTTATCTGATTTGCAAACTTTTTGCAATTTGTTTCCATTGTGGTTTTGAGTATTTGCCATTCATTGGAGATTAATTTATTTTTCATCTCAGATAATTTATCAAGTGATTCTAATCTTTTTGTGAGTTCAATAAGCACATCATCTTTAAGTAGATTTATATTCCAATCCTGCATCCCAATGGTTTCAAGCATACTAATTGCTCTTTGATCGTAGCTAATTTTGATCGCCGGGATATTATAAGCGAGACAGGGGAGAAAAGAATGTAACCTGAAAGTAAGATTTAATCGCGTATTCTTCAAGTATGATAAGAAGGTATATACATCTTCGGTAAAGAAATAGTCGATACCTTCAAAGGTAGCAGCAAACGGAATGTCACGATGGTCATGACAAAGGAGTTTGATTTTGTTATATCCTTTTTGTTTTAAGATTTTTATCATTTGAAGAATCAAGCCTCGAACTTCATATTGGTTCACAACAGGAATGCTCATTAATGATGGAGTTCTTATTGAAATAAGGGCATCTGTCTTATCCGAGTCATTAACTGGCACATTGTGTTGAGGCATTTCATTCATAAAAAGGGTTGGACAGCCACCGAGTATGTTTTCGCAACCTAATTTATCGATATATTCTTTTGTAGCTTTATCTCTTGAAAGAGAAATAAATGCTTTCTTGTTAAGAATACTGATTTTGTCATCTGTCATTACATCAGTTCTGTCTACTAGTTCTATGTTTTTGTTGTAAATTTTTCCACGGGCCAAACTAAATACCATAATTGGCACATCCAGTGCTTTTAAAGCTGTGGGGTTAACATCTAATTCCCCATTTTCATATAAATTACCACCGCCAATAATCAAACCGTGGCCAAATTGGTTAATTTCATATACAGTTTGCGAAGTTATTCCTGATTTTCTTTGGCTCTCGTATTTCCCAGTGGCAGGAAGCGAAATTAGATTTACATTTTGTTGAAACGATTTTCTAATAAAATGCTTTAATGCTAAAAAAATAACATCATTTCCAATATTAAAACCTTTAGGTCGAATACAATATATATTTATCATGCGGTAATCTTTTTATATAGTTTAACTAAATCTTCAGTTGTTGGATTGTTTATTTGGCTTAATGCATCTGCAATTTGTGTGATTATAAGGTAATCTTCTGGAGTATCTACAACCAGCCTAACATTATGATCATTTTTGTTCCCATAATCGATATTGAGAAAGTTAAATGTTTTCAGGTTTTCATAAAAATAAGAAGTGACATGTTCCTTATGTGTGTTTGAATGAAAATTTTTATAATGTTCCAAATAAGTTTGAGCCCTTAATATCTCAACACTAATACCATACGGGAAAGATCTAACAGCTAAATTGGTGACAAATTCGAGATTATCATTTTCTAATCTTTTAAATCCCTCTTCGATTAATTCTCTTTGAGGGAAAGGACTATCACCATTAACCCTAGCAAAAATATCAATCTTAAATTGTTCTAAACAATTTTTTACCCTTAATGCAACATTATCACAATCTCCGCGATAAAACTGAATTCCGTATTTATTTGCAATTTCAATTAAAGGATTATCAACTTCTCGGTTAGTTGTTGCCAATACAATTTTGTAATGTTTTTGTGGCATCAAGGCAGTTATGCACCATTCTATCAATGTTTTATTTCCAAGTTTTTTTAATGCCTTATTTGGAAATCTTGTAGAATCTAGCCTAGATAGTATTATTACCGCTTTGTTTGTTATCATAGAATCACATGACTATAAATTCTTTTTATCGAAAAAATATTCGAAAGCGGAATTTAGTACTTATACCTAATTATTTATAATAAATTAATTTTTTTCTTTCGTATTTCCTGACTTATCTAAAAGCTTGATATAATGCGAAATTGTAATAATAAGTTATTATTTGAAATTAGAAATTATCTAAATAATGCATCTAATATCTATCCATATCTAATTAATGATGAATAGCAAAAATAGTAATATTTTAGTATCATTAGCCATTAAGTATTCAAGTAAATTTGGTAAATAATATTAAACGAATGCATATTTAGCTGTTATTGAAATAAGTTTTTTGGTCGCACCAAATTAATTATTAAACTTGGTTAACTGCTTTTTTTCTTCACCAACGTCTTTGCAAAGTTTAAGATTTCATTATACATTGGTCTGTTAAAAACGTAATTTAAGAATAAATAGGTGGTTGCACCTACTATAACCTGGAGCATCAGAATTTGGATGCTTATTCCAAACTGTTTCCCAATGATAAAAACAATTATTCCCATAACTATTGAATTGATCGTTGATGGTAAAATATCGACGAAAACTTCTCGGAATTTGTATCCAATGAGAGGACGAGATAAGTAGAAATAAATAATAAAAAACAGGAATTCATGAAGTACGGTTCCTGCAACCAAAAGTTTCAAATCAACTTTGAAAAAAACTCCAATACCGATAATTACTAATAACAATATATTTGAAAAGATGGTCATCCTAACCATGAAATTAACTTTTCCAATTGGAAATACATAACTGCTGGTAGCTCCCCTGAGTACTAATATTAGTGCTGCCAACGATATCATGTGAAGATAAAATAAACTTGGCATCCATTTTTCTGTTAAAAAAATCTTTATAAATGGTTCTCCAACAACCATAAAACCTATTATAGCGGGAAATGAAAACAGCGTAATTATTTTTACATTGGTGCGTACCGCATTTTTCAATCTCGGAAGATCATCTTTTATGATCGATTGTACCGAAAATATTACTCCTTGTATGGGAGTTGAAATAAATTCAGTTATTCTACTTTGAAATTTTTGAGCCTGAGCATAAAACCCAACATCTGCAGTTGTGAAAACCTTGCCGATGACCATAGAAATAAAATTTTGATTAAATAGAACCAGAATGCCAACAAATAATAATTTACCTCCTACACTATAAAGTTCCTTGAATGATTTGATGCAAAAACTAAGATTAGGACGCCACCTATTAATTATCCACAACATTATTGTTCTGATAAGGTTTTCTGAAAGAGCCATAGAAACCAATGCCCATACTCCAAACCCGAAGCTTGCCATACCAACACCCAAAGCTATAGAAATACTAATGGAGACAAGATTTATTTTTGTTATGGTTTTAAAGTTGATATTTTTTTCAAAAATAGTCAAGTGAATCAGTCCTAAGGATGTAAATATAAGGTTGACACCTAAAACACGAGCTATCATTATGAGACGTGGTTCATTATAGAACCGTGCAATAAATGGTGCTCCCCAATAAATAAGAAGGAAGAAAAAGAGTCCGATTGCAATGTTAAAATAGAAAACAGTATTATAATCATCCTGAGTAACCTCAGTGCCTTTCTGGATAAGTGCGGATCTAAATCCACTATCTATAAATGCAATTGATATTCCAATAAAAATAGTCATTAATCCTATCAGACCATAATCATCGGGTAATAGGATCCGGGCAATATATATACCAGAAATAAGTTGCAATAATTGTTTGCCTCCCTGGTCGAGGAATTTCCAAATTATACCTGTTGCTGCCTTTTGCTTAAGATTATCAGATATTAATTCATCCATATTTGTGCTATGGGTTTATTTGCTTAATTATTGTTCAAAATCGAATTCACAAAAGTCGTGACCTTTTGTTCTTTATAGAAAACATTATAAAGCTCTGAAATAATATGGAAATTGTCCAATGCATGTTTTTTAGAGATTTCTTCGCAAAAAACATTCACGGCAATTCGGCCCTCCAGTAATACCTGATCTGAGATATCTTTGGTTAAAAATCCTTTCCCGATCAATAATCCCATCGTTCTGTTTCTGGAAAGGTCGTTTAAAGCGGTTAATCCAAAATCGCCAAAACCGCAATAGTTGAACAGGGTTTCTTCTTTACCGCCAAATTGTTTCAATATCCCGCGCATTTCCTGAAAAGCATTCGTTAATACCATAAACCGCAAATTGGGCGAATTATAATGCGCATCAACAATCCCCATCACAATGGCATAAATATTTTTCAGGATGCTGATCAGCTCAACTCCAAGTATGTCCTGCGAATAGTCGAGATGAATATTTGTTCCTTTAAATAGCTCTTTGATGGAAGGGGCTATATCAATGTCGTTAATGCCAAGTGTTAATCCCGTGTGGAAATTATTAATAATGTCACGGGCAAAGCTTGGGCCCTTTAAGGTGGCAAGTGGATTATTAGTGATATCTTCAAGACCTTGAATGATTGTTCTTCTATCATCGCCAAAGCCTTTAGCAAGATTAATTAAAATCGCCTTTTCGTTGATTGAGTCTTTGTTTTTCTGAATATAGTTTAGCACTATCGATGAAGGTAGGGCCAGAAATATAATGTCACTGTCTTTAAGTACACTGATATCGGAAGTCGCAACGATATTATGGTTCAGCGGAATAAAAGGGAAATATTTATTGTTTCTGTGGATGGTGTTTATGGATTCGATAACCTCTTCTTCGATGGATAATAAATAGATTTTATCCGATATTTTTGAGGAGACTGAACTTGCCAGTGCAGTAGCAATAGATCCGGAACCAATAAAGGTAATTTTATTCGAATTCATGTAAATTGTTTTTAGGCTAAATATTATTAAAAGTAAGCATTTTAATTTATCAATCTTTTGATGCCATTTTTTAGAATCGCAACATGAAAATTAAGTAGTAACCCAAGTTTGTAGTTTCCCAATTTTAAATAAGTCAACACTTGTGCAGTATGCACATCATTGAGCGTTTCAACTGTTTTTATCTCAACAACTACCTTTTCTTCAACCAGCAAATCTATTCTATATCCATGGTCAAGTTTAACCTCTTTATAAATTATAGGCATCGGTTTTTCTTTTTGAACCTTTAATCCCAATTGTTTTAATTCATAGTACAAACATTCCTGATAAGCCGATTCCAATAACCCTGGCCCCAGATTTTTGTGTACCTCTATTGCACAACCAATTATAATTTTAGATAACTCATTCTCAGTCATAATAAGTTCTATTCTTTGTGGATCTTTGTGTTCACTTTGTGATTCTTCGTGGCACAAAAATTACACAGAGTTACACTAAGAAGACACCAAGTCGCACAAAGGTAAAATAAATCAATTTTCTCTGTGAAACTTTGACTTTACTTTGTGATTCTTTGTGTTTACTTTGTGGTACTTTGTGAAATAATTCTTTCTCTTTTTAGCTGTTATTACACAGAGTTACACTAAGAAGTCACCAAGTTGCACAAAGGTAAAATAAATCAATTTTCTCTGTGAAACTTTGAGTTTACTTTGTGATTCTTTGTGTTTACTTAGTGGTACTTTGTGAAATAATTCTTTCTCTTTTTAGCTGTTATTACACAGAG
>Ga0180007_10003135_pt1 | contig 18770 bp, 24 predicted proteins | sample MM_PC_MetaG_FD_121122 | JGI IMG/M metagenome (GOLD analysis project Ga0180007, IMG submission 121122) | Groundwater microbial communities from the Aspo Hard Rock Laboratory (HRL) deep subsurface site, Sweden - MM_PC_MetaG | ecosystem: Environmental > Aquatic > Deep subsurface > Groundwater... | reverse complement strand
TGCATAGCATCTTCAAAATTCTTGACGGAAGCGGTAAAGGAGCTGCGTTCCCGTATGGAGCAACCCCTCGCGACGCTCGTCGAGAATATTTAATCTATGGAATTTTGACATTAGGATGCTATGCACATACTATTTTTTTGATTAAGTAACCTCTAATAAAATTATGCGCCTACCATCGCATCTGTCAATCCTTTTCTGTTTCTGATTGACTGCATAACTTTCTGCTGAAGCTCTTCAGGAACTTTTTCAAACATCTGATCCACTAAAGATGAATTGCCTCTTCCGCCTGTAGCTGACCTTAAGTCTGAACTCCATCCTAAAAGTTCTGCTACCGGCATCTTTGCTTTTATCTTTACAAATACTCCTTCCTGTTCCATCTCCAATAGCTGGCCTCTCTTCATGCTGATCAGTTTTGAAAGCTCACCCATGAATTCATTAGGCGCTTCAATATCCAGTATCTGGTAAGGCTCAAACATAGTTGGTTTAGCGAGCATCATCGCTCCCCTGATACCTTCCCTTATAGCAGGATAGACCTGAGCTGGCCCTCTGTGAATAGCGTCTTCGTGAAGCTTTGCATCTGTGAATACAACTTTAACGCCAACACAAGGCTCTTTTGCCAATGGGCCTGAAGACATCACATCTTCAAACATGTCAAGGATCATTTCCATAGCTTCCCCTAAATAGACTAAGCCACGTGTCTGCTCTATGAATATATTTCCTTTGTAGATATCTTTTACATTCAATGCAGTCTTTGAATCCATGCCTGCTTCAACAAGCTTGTCCCTTAGTGCAAGATCCTTTTTCTTGATCCTTATTTCAGGTAAGTCTCCTCTTTTTATGAGGTCTGAAATTGCAGGCTCCAATGGCTCAACATAAAAATAGAATTTGTTGTGCTTGTTAGGTGTTTTACCTTCTACTTCCCCTGATTTTTTTATTATTGTTTCCCTGTAAACTACAATAGGATCTGAGGTTTTTACCTGCAGCCCTTTTTCTGTCTTAATCCTGTTTTCAACTATCTCAAGGTGAAGCTCACCCATACCGCTCATCAAATTCTCTCCGGTTTCCTCGTTGATGACTATCTTGATAGATGGATCTTCTTTTCCAACCTTTCTCAAAACATCAACAAGCTTAGGAAGATCTTGCGGTTTAGTAACTTCAATTGATTTTGTAATGACTGGCTCAAATATGTGCTTTAGCTCTTCGAATGGCTGTTCTTCAGGTGACTCTAGAATTGTGTCTCCTGCATAGCCCTGTATGCCTGATATTGCAAGAACGTTTCCTGAAGGAACATTCTCAAATGGCTGAGTCTTTACACCTAAGTACATGAATACATTCTGTATTCTCTGAGGTATAGGGGAATTATTGATATAGACCTGCATGCCTTCTTTCATTGTCCCACTATACAATCTTCCAGCTGAAATCTCTCTTCCGCTTTTTGGATCAATCAATATCCTTGTGATGCAGAATGCAAGCTTCCCATTAGGATCGCAACTGGCAAGGCTTTTACCCATCTCTGATTCTGGTTCTCCTCTCCAGATTCTTGAAATCCTATATTTTTGCGCTTCTAATGGATTAGGTAAGTGCTTGATCACCATATCTAAAATGACTTCATGCAAGGGTGATTTTTCCCAAAACCATTTCTTTTTTTCTTCTTCAGGCAAACTATAAGCTGTCAATATATCTTTAAAAGTAATATTCTTTTTTTTCATGAATTGCAAGGATAAAGCCCAGTTCTCACGCGCACTTCCAAATGCTACGCTGCCATCCTGGATGCTAACTTTCCATTTCTGCTTGAATTCCTTTTCTGCTATCTCTTCAACAAGCCCATTGAACTCTACAATTATCTTTAACAGCCTTTCCTGAATCTGCTCAGGAGTAAATAACATTTCCTTGATTAATCTGTCGACTTTATTGATAAATAGGACTGGCCTTACTCTTTCCCTTAAAGCCTGTTTAAGAACGGTTTCTGTCTGAGGCATGATTCCTTCTGACGCACATACCAATACAATAGTGCCATCGATAGCTCTCATTGCCCTTGTAACATTTCCCCCAAAGTCAATATGACCAGGAGTGTCTATCAGATTGATAAGATATTCCTCTTTATTGTATTCATGAACCATCGATACATTTGCTGAATCGACCGTTAGAAGTCTTTCTTGTTCGTCAGAATGCTGCCATGTTGCCATGCCTTTATCCAAATCACCGGCAAATGTTTCTGCCATAAGGCCTGCTGCTGCCAATAAGTTATCTGTGAATGCAGTTTTTCCGTGATGGATATGGGCGCTTGTGCAAATATTCCTGATACTAGCTGGCCTTTTTATCATCCTGCCCATACGTTCAATCATACTTTCTCCCATTTAAATCACCTTTCAAAAATTATTTTTTTGAGGTGCTGGAAATTTTATTTCCATCACCCTCAATATTTATTTCCAGAAGACCTTATCGATAGTCACTTTCTCTATCTTAGTGGGATAAAGAGTATAAACCAATTCGTCAGGCCTGAACCATAATTTGATTTCACGCTCAGCTTCTTTTGGATTTTCTGAAGCATGAACAACATTTTCAAATACTCCTGCAGAAGTTATCCTGCCGTATTTGCCCCTTATAGATGTCGGTTCTGCTTTTTCTGGATTTGTTGAACCTACTATCTTTCTGATACTTTTTATAGCGTCTTCTCCATGATAAACCAAAGCTAAAACTCTTTTTGTATGATATTCCCCCATTATGTATTTTATCAGTTCATCAAAGAATTTTGCTTCCCTAAGATGCTGATAATGCTCCTCTGCCAATTCTCTAGTAACTTGGACTACTTTAGCGCCGACTATCTTAAGCTCTGTCTCTGACATCTTTGAGATGATATCTCCAGTCAGACTTTTAACAAGTCCGTCTGGTTTTATCAACATTAGAGATTGTTCAACAGCCATTTTTATCACTTAGTGAACTTTCCACTCCATTTTACATTATAGGATTTTCTTTTTAGGTTTATCATGTTCTTTTCACATTTGTTGCTGCAAAAATATAGTATCTTAGCGTCTGTCTGGACATACATCTTGCCTGTTCCAGACCTTAATGTTTCTCCGCAAAAAGTGCATTTTACCATTTTAAGCTCCGCTCCCTCTTCCAGCCTTACTCAATTGTTTTGCTTCTATTTCTGTTTCTCTAAGCATCAGGATATCCCCTAATTGTATAGGGCCTTTAATGTTTCTTCTTAGGACTTTGTTTTGGTCTCTGCCTTCTAAAACTTTGCATCTTACCTGGATAGCTTCCCCTCTTGTTCCTGTCCTGCCTATTATCTCTTCAACTCTTGCAGGGGTTGCAGGTGTAAAAGATATATTTCCTTTTTTTACTTCCTCCTGAGCCCTTTTTCTTGAGGGTTTTACATCTTCTTTTTGATGCCCCTCTGGTTGTGAATTTTTTTTATCTGCCATTTTAGAACCCCTTTATTTCTTCAGGCTTTCTGAAATCTCTTTTATTAAGTTTTTTGCTTCTCCTTCCTGAACTATAGCTACTGAAGCTGCTGGCTTTTCTAAGCCTGATGCTGCTCCAAGCTCTTCCTTAGAAGGGACTTGTATGCAAGGTATGCCTTTTTCCTGGCATAATAAAGAAATATGCATTGTAATTTCAGGAGGATTTACATCTTTTGCAGTTACGACTAATTTTGCCTGCTGCTTTTCTATTGCTTTTGTGACTTCGTTTGTGCCTTTTTTTAATTTTCCAGTTGCTTTTGCTGTCTCGATAGCATCATATACTTTGTCTATTATAGTTTCTTCTGCCATATTTTTCACCTTTTGCCTTGTATTTGAGGAACCTTAGAAAACTTCCTCATTCGCTCTATATTATATATAGAGGTCATTAATCATAGGTAATAAATTGGGGAATGGAGGGGGTTTAAAAATGTTATGGTTTGAGCTTGATAGGATCTTGGGCAGAGAAGAAACTAGGGAAAATGGTTGGGATGAAGCCAGGAGATGAGATGAAGAAAGATTTGGAGATTGCTAAAGAGAAGAGAATAAAAATAGCTTTTATTGACCAATATATTGAAGTTACTTTGAAAAAGTTTTCTAAATCTTTAACATGGAAAGAGAAAGGATGGTGAGATTAAAAAAGGTTTGAACAAGGTTGATGTTACATATAGTTTTAGTGTTAATTAAAATTAAGGTGCTGGAAGTAATGAAGGATTATGTTCTCTAAAATGTTGGGTAGCATATTGGCCTAATTGGTGTTGTAATTTATAAAATATAATTGGTCCATCTTCTGAGTTAATGTTAACAACTTGTTCTAGAGGATCTTGGTTTACTACTCTTTTTAATGACTCAAATAATTTTGGATCTTGTTGAGGACCTTTCCACATATGATGATTATGGTCATGAGCACTTGTACTCCATTCTGTAACATAACCTCTATCAGTAATTATTAATAAAGGAACTGCGATCCTATTAATTGCCATAGAAAATATATCCTGAGTTAAATGAAACTCTGCTCCAGGGATATAATAAACAACATGATAAACTTCTGTTCTTAATACAGGCCTTTGTTCATCAGGATGAACACTTAGTGGATTAGACAAATTAACATGAAACATTCCACTCATATCATGAACAGCAACATCTTCATCATGAGGGTATAACACAGGATCAGGTCCAATTACATCTAAAAGTTTATGGGCTTCATTTTCAAGAAATTCTTGGACTTCTCTATCTATACTTTGTGATTTATCGGAGTCAGGAGTAATAATACTAAATCTTCCATCTTTAGTACTATAGACTATTTCTCCATCTTGTTTTGCTATTTCATATTTCATAAAAATTAAGAGATGTTTTTGAATATATAAGGATTTATCTTTTTGAGGCAATATGTTAGAAACATAAGGGTTTGGATTTTATATAAAAGGTTATGGTTTTGATTATCAACTAGAATTCCACAACTTTCTTAGGATCTACCTTTATCCCTGAAGAGGTTATTTCCATCGAGATTGTTTTTTCTGGTATCTTTGTACCACGCATCTTAAGTATTTCCAGGGCTCTTTCTCTAATGCCTTTTTTTTTGACGTGATAAAGAAGGATTATTCCATCAACTTCAAATTCCATTGCAGAAGTTATTGTGTTGTCGTCTTTGGATTCGTCCTGTGAAGTCAATACACCTGTGCAGTCCCATTTATCAATAAGCTCAAATAATGCAAGAGAGGCTTCTTTTTTTGTAAGTTCATCTTCATAAAGAAGAGAGAAAGAGGTTACTGAATCTATTACTATTCTCTTGGCTTTTGTTTTTTCTATTATAGATTCCACTATTCCTCCGCCTTCTGTCAAGATCTTCTTTACCTGCTCAGGATTATATTCAAGATAAGTAAATTTGCCCTGTTCCTCATATTTCTTAAGGTCCCATCCAAATTCAAGCATATCCTCACATGCTTTTTCCTTTTTCTCTTCAAAAGTTATATAGATTCCAGGTTCTCCTTTTTTTATACCGTCTATAATGAACTGCATAGCAAATATTGTCTTGCCTGTGCCTGCTCCGCCTGCAACGAGGTTAACACTATTTTTCTTAAATCCGCCGCTAAGCAAAGAGTCCAAAGCAGGTATTCCTGTAGAGATTCTTTTTATTGTCATTTTTTGTTTGAGCGCATATCATCTTGTTCGAGCAATGAAAAAGGAAGTTCACCTGGGAATACTTCAATCCCATTTTTGCTGATCTTAAGGGGGAAGATGTCTATCATATGGTCCTGGCCCCTCATCTTTCCGACCATAATGCAATGCTCAAATGATGAGCCTTTTCTTATCTTTGCCAAGATAATCAATCCATCAAAAAGAAAGTCCTCTGGAGCATAGGTTATCTCATCTAAGTTGGAGATTGACTTTTCAGATGTTGCCAATAGAGTAACTCCTGATTCCTTCATCTTCAAAACAAACTCCAAAACCTCTTTTCTGTAATCCATCTCACCTGAAGAATGAAGATAGTCAAACAAAGTTATGCTGTCCAGAACAACCCTTTTCACTTTCTTAGACTGGATTATTGAAAGAGGTGTTGCTATGCTCACCAACTTTTTGGATGAAATCAACTGAGGTATAATAGTTATCAGCCCTTTTTTTTCGTATTTCTCAAACTCCATGCCAAGGGACATTCCATATGCCCTTATATTTTCCACTGTCTCTTCAGAGGTTATATACACTCCGGGCTCATTTCTTTTAGCACCTTCAAAAATAAACTGAAGGCTTAAGATGGTTTTTCCTGTGCCTGGCGGACCTGTCAACAACACAGAAGATCCTTCTCTTATTCCGCCTTTCAATATTTCATCTAAACCGGGAATATATGTCTTGATTTGCTTAATCATAAAATCACGCTCCTTGATTATGATTAACTTATTAAAATAGTATATAAAACTTTTGAAAATGTCGGGCGTATAAAATCTTTCGGCCCAGTAGAAAATCTCGCTAACGCTCAAGTTAGGAAGAATAAGGAAGTTAATTATAGATTTCTTGTAGATTACTCACTTCATTTTGAGACTTCAAAATATAATCTTTTGACTTAACATAGGTTATTTTTCTTATTTTTTCTTTATTAAGAAAAAAATTTATATACTATCGATAAAAGAGATATATATTGCAATGAGCTATAAAAAAAGAGCCCAAGCAGCAATGGAATTCTTGATGACCTATGGCTGGGCAATTCTAGTTGTGATTATTGCAATAGCAGCTATATCTTATTTTGGTGTTCTGAAGCCAGGAAAATTTCTTCCGAGAAAATGCATCATAGGTCCAGGAATCTACTGCGATGATTTTAAAGTAAATGAAGATTCTGTAACATTAATATTAAAAAATACACATGGAAAAAATATGGAAATAACCGGCATTGAGGTGGAGCATTGTACTGGTACAGACTCTGGATCTCTGCAGGATGATGGTCAAATGACCTTTGTAATCGAGGGATGTAGTAATGCTGCAGATGAGAAATTTACTGGCGAGATTAATATCACCTATTCTCTTTCAGGAGGGCTTTCCCGTATGAAAAAAGGAAATATTGTGAGCATAGTAGAAGAAGGTGCCGTTGTTACTGTTTTTAGTGAAGATTTTGAAACTGGTGGCCCTTCAGGCCATTTTGGCTACAACACCCATGCACTACCCCCAGATTCATACACTGGTTGGTTTGTGCAGACAGGGAGTTGGATAATTGAAAATGGGTATTTTAAAAATTGGTTTGGAGAGGATATTATAACGATGAATTCTCCTGCCTCACAATCAGGAATGGAGATTAGGGCAAAACTAGGGGAATTTGACAGTGCTTGGAGATATCCTATACTTATTCTAGGGTGGCAAGACATAAATAATTATTATGCTCTTTTATTTAATTCTGGGGGAAACACCATCAAATTATTTAAGGTAGTTGATGGCACATCCACTACCTTAATTGAAAGCTCTGTATCATTGGATCTAAACACCTGGTATTGGATGGAATTAAGATGGGTCTCTTCAACACAACTAGAAGGGCAGATTTTGGATCTAGATTGGAATAGCCTACAAACAGTTCAAGGAACAATATCAGAAAGTTGGACAACTGGCAATTATGGTTTAAGATGTATTAGGGGCGGAGCTTGCTTGTTCGATGACATCCAAATTCGCAATATCTAATCATTAAAAACCAAAATCATTAAATACAAGCAAACAATAAAAACTAATATGGAAAAAGTAAAAGATGAATTTGAAAAAAAAGTCAAAGACCTAAAGCAATATGTAGCATTGGCTACTGTTAATGCGAGAAGTTATGAAAAGACTAATCTAGAAATTATAAGGCATCTGATAGAGGATGACAATATTCCTGGAGTTTATGTTACTTTAAACAAACCATTTAATAGCATGATTGATACTCTGAAAAAGGCAAAAATAGACACAAGAGTCATCATATTTATAGATGCGGTAACTAAAACTGCAGGTGGAGAAACTGAAAAGACAGATAAATGCCTGTTTATAGGGTCGCCTGATAACTTAAGCGATATATCCATAGCAATGGACCAGGCTGTAAGGGCTCTGCCCTCAGAAGAAAGGTTTGTGTTTTTTGATTCATTATCTACCTTGTTAATTTACAACAATGCATCAACTGTTGCAAAGTTTGTGCATTTTCTTGCAGGAAAGATGAGAATATGGAAAGTCAAGGGGATAATTGTGTCTTTAAGAAAAGAAAAAGACAAAGAGCTGATTGATGAATTGATGCAGTTTTGCGATACTATAATTGATTTTAAGTAGATTATTGAATACAAAAAGAGGTGATTCCTGTGAAAAGAGGAGTGGGGGCATTATTAGGATTTATAGCTGTTGCTGCTGGATTGACTGCAATATTTAGAGTAGTAGTTGATACAGAAGTTGCAATAGGGTTTGTAACAATATCATTTGGAGTATTGGCTATAATATGGACTTCAATGGCGATGACTTCTCTTTCGAAGGGATCTTCATTAAGAAGGCATACAGGTAATTTTATGCTGTGTTTGGTATTTATATTATTATTTACTGTATGGCATACTTTATCTAAACTGTTAAGATGGAGGGAAACAATCAATGAAATTATGCTTTTTCCAGGCTATCTCTTTTTAATATTGGCATTCCTTATATTTGTAGCTACATCATATCAAATACTTACAATGGGCAAGGAGTTTGGATTTAAAACACAAGCTAAGGAGATAAGCAGGGTAATTGAAAGCAAGAAAAAGAGAAAAACAAGAAAATTTCATAAATCATTAAAAATGTGAAATTTTCTCTAGTTTAGTAAAGCACGAAAAAATCATTTTGTGATTTTTTGTGCTCCAGAAATGCAAAGCATTTCTGTTGTTTTTCAAACTTTATAAACAACAAAAAAGCTAAAAGTTAAATAATCCTCCAAGCATACCTTTTATCCCAGTACGGATAAGGAAAAACATAAGAAGACTCAAAAATATTAGAGCGGGCATAAATTTTATTCCGTCTCTTTCTCTGCCTTTGGATATAAGGCCCAATATCAAGGAACCAAAAATAGATATTGTAATGAGGAAAATCACATTAAACATTATTACAAAATCAGTTGTGATACTGGTTTCTGTGAAATTTATGGGCAGGCTGCTTAATGCAGTACTGGTTTCTGGAAGTGTTATAGAGCCTAGATGTTCTGTAAGGATCTCGACAAGAAAAGAGCTAAGCCCGAAAAGCATAGGCGCTCCAAAACAGACTGCTACAAAGATAAAGATGACATACATCATTACATTTGCCCTTATTCTGCTGTCAACAAGCTTTTCCTGCCTAAGATTTCTTGCTGTCTGCTCTAGCAGGGCAGCTAATTCGCCCCCTGATTTCAGGCCAGAAACAATCAAAGTCATTGTCTTTCTAAGCTTCTCGCTTTTTACGTGCTTGGACATATCTAATAAAGCAGAGCTTATCTCTTTTCCAAGAGTAATTTCTTTTCCTACTTGATTTATCTCGTCCTGAAATGGGCCAAATTCAGGCCTGGCTGACAAAAGCAAAGCTCTGTCAGGTGTAAGTCCTGCCCTAAGGTTTGATGCCATAAGCTGCAAGACATCAGGGAGTATATCCTCGACAAATTTAGCTTTTGCATCTGACTTTAGCAACAGCCAAAAATAGACTAAAACCTGGAACAAAAAGAAAGATGCTATTAGCGTAATCAAGAAAGGAAAATTAAAAAAGAATCCAATATAGAACGCCATCAATAATGACAAAAGAAAACCAAAAACACCTAAAAAACCAACAAACCTATTTGGATTGATCGTGATCCCAGAATACTTAAGCAAACTAACATAACCTTCTCTTATTTTCTTTGGATAGATGTTTGCTAAAAACCTGTACATTTTATTCACCTAATAGGTTAGGCCTCTTTGATTTTATAACCCCTATAAACAGTATCTGGAAAAATATGACCATACCATATAATCCCCAAAACATAAGCTTAGTGGCAAATTCAGATAAAGAGATGAATGAGGACATCATGATCATAAATGTAGTACCTAATGATGGAATTATCACTACTGCCAACATATAGAACATAGCCAATGGATTAAGCTGGGAGCCATACCTCTGAATCTGAAGAATCTGCTCTTCTGACATAAGATTTATGATTTCGCTGACTACATTAGACATATTAGCGCCTGATTTCATGCCATTGACCAGCTGCCAGATTGCTCTCCTAAAAAACAATGAAGGATTCACTGCAGCCATCTCTTCTAAAGTCTCTACCTGGGGCTTGCCCGCATTTATATCTTTGACAGCTTTTGAAAACTCATCAGAAACACCCCCATAACCCCCCCTAGATATGTTAACCATTATATCAAAAAGAGGAACTCCTGAATTGAGCTGGATCATAATGTCCTGCAAAGCACCCAAAAGATTCCTCTCGATATTCTTTACCCTTTTGCCAGAATATATCTTAGGATAAGTTAGCTGCTGCAAAAAGACAAAAAAAGAAACAATAAGGGTCATGCCTAATCCAAATAAAAAAAACTTTTCTACTCCTGCCAATAACAGGATAAACATAAGAAAACATAATAAGAAAATGAAGAAAAATATGCTGGATAAAAAACACATGCTTAAATATTCTTTAGGGGATACATCAACTTCTGCCTGCTTTAGATGCAGCTTTAGAAATGGAAATACTCCTTCTAATGATTCACCAATGCCCAAAAAGGAGTTGGAAACTGACTTTAAAGTTTTTATTGGTAATATTGAGTAAGGTATCTTAAACATAAAATCACGTCCCCCTATTATATAATCTTTTTATCCTTATTTATTGAATCAATAACTGAATCAGGATCAAGATAGTACTTGTTCATCACAGTTCCGACATCATTTAAGCTCCTTATCTTATTCTTGACTAAATAGTCCAATATACTTTTCTTTGTCTTGAGTTCTTTGTTTATCTCTGCCTGGCTTAATCCTGTATGCCTGCTCAATTCTTCGAACAGCCTTAACGAAGGAGCATGTGGAACGATTGTGTCATTGCCAGGTTTCCACCTATAAAGTATATTGGGCTTAACCATAAAATTACCTGATTCCTCTGATGTGATAAATTCCCCTAATTGATAAGTCCTCCTTATACCTGATCTTCTATCCCTGAACATAACAACATTCAGATTAACAGCACCCAATAGATTAGGCGGAACGTCTATAGGTGGATTGATCAAACGCTGGATAGTCTCATTCATTGAGTCTGCATGCACAGTTGCATAAACGCTATGGCCTGTATGCATTGCCTCGAACAGAACTTCTGCTTCTTTTTTTCTCCTCATTTCGCCAAGAATTATCCTGTCTGGCCTCATCCTCAATGAATTTACAAGCAGGTCAATCATCGCTACTTCTCCCTTGCCTTCTGGATTTGGCTGTCGGGTGGTTAAAGGACACCAATATAAAAATTTAGGAAGCTGAAGCTCCCTGGTATCTTCAATGCTTATAATTCTTTGATTGGGCGGCATAAAAGTTGTGCAAACATTCAAGAAAGAGGTTTTTCCAGAGCCTGTGCCGCCGCTTATCAACAGGTTCATTTCGTATTGTATGGCCAGCCAGATAAGTGCAAAGATCTCAGAAGTGGTTGTCTTATTTGCAATAAGGTCGGTTATTGTCCATGGGTCGCGGGCAAACTTCCTTATGGTTATTGTGTTGCCTTTGTTGGAAATCGGATAAAAAACAGCATTTGCCCTATCCCCTGTAACTAAGTGAGCGTCGAGAAGAGGATTTAGGATGGTTATCTGCCTCCCTACCCTTCTAGCTATTGTGTTGGAAATATTTTGGATCTTGTCTTCAGAATCAATTGTGATGTTTGTCTGCAGCCAGCCATATTTTTTGTGGTAAACTCTGATTGGCTCATCTGCAGAGTTGACTACAATCTCTTCAAGCTCGCCATCATTCAACAGGAATTCAACCTTTCCAAAACCAAGCATATCATGTAATAGGGTACCAATCAGGAAATTAGCAGTTTCTTCTTTGATTGAAGGTATTTTCTTCTTCAGAAGCTCACCTGCTTTCTGCTTAAATTTTTCTTTTAGCTTGCTTACTGATTTAGGGTCTAATATCTCAGAAGCACTTACCTTAACTTCAGTTATAAGCTGATGTTTTAACTCATCAACTAGTGCAAGAGTCGGCTTAGTAATATCAGGCACAGCAAGCTCATAGGAGTTAGTCTGCCCCTTACCTCCGACTATATTTACATCAGCTTTTACGCCGTCTGCTTCTATTGTGTACTTATCGATTCCCTGCATTTTCTTAACTCCTGCTCTCCAACCGGCGGATAATGTATCTCAATCAAATTATGTGATTCTAATATTGATGCCCACTCTTCAATTTTTTTTCTGTCTACATTGAAGTATTTTGCAAGGACAGATACTTTAATCCTGCCTTCTTGCATTACTAGTTTGTACAAAGCATCCAAGTCTGTTTCATTAGGCCCCAGGGTTACTTTTTTGCCACTTAAGCCATTAATTGGTTGAATGGGCTTATCTTTATGCTCTTCTGGTGATTTTTTACTGGGTTGATTCTTATGATTGATGAGCCTGAAAAAAAAGAGTGAAATAAACATCACTAGCAGGAATAAGAGGGATACTTCCATTCTGCTATAAAAATAGCTTGCGAAAAAACCTAAAACAGATAAGATAAAAAGGATAAAGCAAAAATATTTGCCGTGGTTTGATTTTGGAACATCCAATGTTTTAGTTGCTATCTTCTTTTCGTCTTTTTGAAAAATCTTTTCCCCTTTCTTAATTTCTTTGATTCTCTGATCCTCTGCAAGTTTCCTGCCTAATTCATCCTGAATTTTTCCCTGTTCTGCCTCTACCCCCTTAAGCTCTTCCTCTTTTTTCTTTTTTTCTAATTCTTCTGATTCCAGCTGTTCTTTCTTTAGTTTATCTGCTGCTTCTTTTTTTCTTTGTTTCTCCAATAGATTCTGCTCCCTTTTATGGGCCAATACTTCTTTCCATTCACGTATGAATCTCCCCATAAAAGAGAAGAAATACTTAAAAAATATGATCAAAGATAACAAAAATAACAGTGCAAAAACCCCTATAACCAAATAAATCCATTTAATCTTAGAAAGTATTCTTTCGTAAATGAGCAAGGAGTAGACTGATGCAGCCAATAATAAGATAAAAAATAAGAGCAATCTGCCAAAAAATTCCCTTGAGTGTCTGCCACCTTTAGTTCCTTTTAATTTGTTAAACATAGAGTTAATCCTACTGATAATTACCAATCTAGCAATTTATCTTTTAAATGTGTGTATTAATTCAAAAATGGTAACCTATCTGATACGAGTTTTGCTTTGTTTTGAAATTCCAAAATCAGCAAAAGAAATTGATACAACAGGCCAATCATATTCAATATATCCCTCTGAATTTCCTGTCAATATGGTTGTCTGGACATCTGCAGTTGTGCTATCATCATCAATGGATATGGATAGTACGTTGCTTTCAATATTAATTTCTATATCTTCATTGTTTATATTTACTTCGTTTTCTTCTGAAGGGTCTATAGGCTGAGAGCCAGAACACTCAGCGCCGTTTGGCCCTGTTACTATAATAGATAGGGTAAAACTCCCTGATTCAGTATCCCAACTGCATGAAGTTACGTTTTTGTTTATTATCATCTGTATAGAATAGCCTTCGAAGTTAATTTGTTCTGGTATAACTTCTATCTGCTTATCTCCAAAATCAACATGTTTGTAGATTATAGAGTTTGGTTGTATAGTCAAGGGTAATTGAGATACTATTGAACCTATGCTGATGTTGACATTTGATAGGTTAGACTCGATAAACCTCTTAAAAGAAGTCATTGAAGCATTAAAAGATTCTTTGTTAGGGTTGGGTAAACTTTCCTGAAATATGATGCTGTCTTCTGTTATATTTACTGAGATGCCTGATTTTAGGTAGAATATATCTCTAAGGCTCTGCTGGATAGATGTATCTAACTCATAAACTCGGTCTAATACAGCAAGCTTGCTGACCAATATCTCTGATTTCTGGGCATTATGAAAAACTAAGATGGCTAGAGATAGGACAACAAAAGACAATAGAGTCATGCCTAATGTAAAAAGCATTCCCCTTTTACACTTTGAATTAAGTTTTCTCATTTTAACCATATATTAAAATCAGCCAGGCAATAATTTCCTGTTTCTGAAACAAAAACCCTTTTTCCGCTTCCGATAAACCTATCATTGGGTATGGCGCCTGTTGTTTCAACTGTAACAGATTCCTGGCCGTTACACCTTATTCGAATCCTCATGTGATAATTGATAGGCAATAAGCTATTAAGTTCTGTCCCTGTCTCTTCAACAGAGAGTGTATCTAAAGTTCCATCATTATCCATCAAAGCCAATATATCTGAACCTATCCTTATTGTTTGCAATTTAGATATAGATTCGTCTCCTGCCTTAACCAAGTAGAATGCAGAGATTATCATTATAATTGCAACTACTGAAACAGCTATCATGACATCTATTGAAAATATAAATGCCTTATTTCCAGAGTGCAATTTCCATAATCGCTTTTTCATCTTGGTATGATACAAACCGTTGTATCCTTACAATAGTATTTTTAGGGGTTCTGCCATAATCAGCTAATTGAGTTCCATTAATATGGTTTAGCTGAAGATAAAAGTTCAATGTCTCTAAACCTAATGATTGAGAGGTTATGTTGTATGGGAGATTAAGGAAGCTGTTTAGCTTTGCTGCTGAGATATTTCTATCAGAAGATGCTAAACCTATTGTATCCACACTATCAGGATTTTGCTCCCAGTTTGAAGGTTCTCCTTGAAACTTAACTAAAAGATCAGATTTCTGAAATGCAACAATCTGAAGCTCCCTATATTGACTATCATCATTCAATACCTCGCTATACCTATTCCATGTGAATATTAGGGCAAGAACAAGAGCAGTAGCTACGAATAACGCAATAAATAAATCAATAGTAGCTATCTGAGATTTCTTTTTAAAATGCATTTCAAATAAACCTCTGGATTTTGTATAGTTATTCATTGTTTAGTTCGATATAATTGTTGATGTTTTCTAGAGTGATTGTTCCTTTCTGGAGTTTAGCCATTGAAAGAGTGTGGACAGCTAGAAAACAACGAGTGTTTTCTATCTGAATGGCTTTGGAATTGGCACCCATGTTTGTGATATTAGCATCGTGATCAATTTGTGTGCTGATGATTGTTCCTGGACCGTTCACAAGAGCAGATGCTGCTAAGCTTGAGATTAAGATGCAGTTATCTTTCTGGCTTATCTCTTTGGCTGAGATTGTGATTTCATTGTTTCTGTTTATGATAAATCCCAATAATATCAAGAATATGAATAATATTATCCCGAATGAAAAAAGAAATTCTATGCTTATCTGAGATCTTGATCTTTTCATATTAAATCTTTAAGGGATACAACAGCAAGTATCTGACTCTTCACCACCTAAACAATATTGATTTCCATCAGGATAATAACAATTACTGCAATAATTCTTGCATTTTGTAGGATTATTTTCGCAGGCGCCATCACTAAATCCATGGTAACCGCAATAGCCAGCACAGCTATCTAAGAAAGCGTCCTCGCCAGCTGTTATGTTTATCCTTATATTTCTACTAAGAGAATAACCCTCATTAGCATTATAACTATTATCAGTACAGCTAACATTCCATGTGTAGTTTCCCTTAAACAGAGGCATTATAATATTCTCTAACTGATTTTCAGTTACGGGCGAATCCCTTATATTCCAATCAACAGAACCGCCGTCGTCTAAAATGCCCCCCATATGTAAGTCACAGTAAGATATTCCAGAAGTGATGTCTGTAACATTATAGCTGAAGCCAGTGAGCCAATAATTCCTAACTGCGTTGTCTGCAGGGCTTACCAAACTTACAATAGGAGCGCCATAATCCTGAGTATAGTTAACCTTAAAGTTCCATATCTCGCTTGAGTTTCTGTTGCCGTGCACATCTGAACAATTGACATTCCATACATAGTCACCATAATCTATCCCTAGCTTAGTAAAGTTCTGAGGAGTGTTTTTGAGTACGTTAAAACTGTATTGGTCGACTGTATTATTTATAATCAATTGACAATATAATATTGAAGAATTATCTGTAACATTGTATTGGAATAAACTGATACTATCATTATCTATGTAATAATCAGGCGGGCTTATCAAGTAAACTAAAGGGGCATATGGTTCATAAGTTTCATTTGTGCCTTGTGGAGTGCCATTTGTTCCATTACCCCCTGTTCCAGGCGGGACAATTGTAAAATTGATTATTGAAGAATAGTCCATTACATTTCCGCTTGGGTCCTGGCACCTCACAAAGAAAGTATAAGTGCCATTGCCTAATATACCTAAATCCCTTTCATGGGTCAAAGCAGAACCAACAAATGGCTGAGACATAGACAAGTAACTAACATCAGTTTCATCATATCTGCAAGCGCTGTATTCATTGGTATTTGCCCTTAATACTATGCCATTATAATTTATGGTGCCTGATGGACTGGCCCATACAACAGAAGGGGGAGAGGTATCATTAGCTTCACCAAACTGGACATAGCCTGATTCAAGCATCTCTACCCTTATCCTGTGAGGGCCGTCAGATATTGGAATAATACCAGATAGATCTGCTTTTGTAGCTGAGAATACATCACTTACTCCTCCAAAGATATACATCTTGATCAAAACAGTCTTGTTTTCAAGGGAGTATGATTGGATACCTCCCGGAAGGTTTATGGAAACATACTTTCTTGAGCCTGGGCCGATAGAATATACAGTATCTGCTGCTCTTGCCAGAGTAGAAACTGTATCGTCTGCCTGGTTAAGTTTAATATGTATGCTAGATTCGCCCATTGAATAATAAAGAACAGGTATTGTAATCAGGAAAACAATGCCCATTATTACCATATATTCTGTAGATATCTGCGCTTTATTTTCCATATTGCGGAACTAAGGCATAACTTATATATAATTTGCTATTCCTCTGAGAGTAGTATCTTATGATTTTTGTTGTATTCTGGCAGTATTATCCATATGTAGTATTTAGTATACTAGTATATAAAAATCAAAAGATTTATATATAGGCTACCCCAAGATAATTATAAATACATATATTATATACAAAAAATAAAAGAGGCACCGTGAAAATTTAAAGCCGCCATAAATTGCTTTGCAATTTAATGTCGGAGATTTTCACTGGTCTCTTTTTAATAGATTAAAAAGAGGTGAAATAAATGAGAAAAGGACAAGCAGCCATGGAGTTCTTGATGACTTATGGCTGGGCTATATTGGTCGTGCTTATAGCAATAGGTGCTTTAGCATATTTTGGAGTTCTTAGCCCAGAGAAATTCCTGCCAGAGAAATGTGTGATATCTTCTGGATCAGGCCTATTTTGCCAAGAATTCAGCGCAACAGCAGGCACAGGAGTTACCTTAAGGATAAAGAACATATTAACAGACAGTGTAAGTGTTACAGCAGCAAGCACAGATGTTCCAAGCTGTACGTGGACAGGAACAGGAGCAATAGCTGCAGACGGCTATACAGATTTTCCTTTGGCTTGTACAGGAATAGCTTCAAAAGACAAGATAAAAGCAACAGTTACTGTAGCTTATTCAGTTGGAGCTAGTGGACTGCCAAAGAGCACAACAGGACAATTGGTAACAGTAGTACCATAAGAAAAATTTATTTTTATTTTATTTTTTTACTTTTCAAATCGAAGACTTCCAAAGGTTTTGAAAACAAATGAAACTAAGAAAAAGAGTAATCGGAGATTTGTATTTATCCTCTTCTATATTATTTATATTTCTCACTTTTGTAGCAGTCATTTCCAGAAAGAATAATCTCGCTATAGCTTTATTAGCAGTAGGGATGTTAATAGCCCTTATAGGCGTTAGGACAAAACAAGTCATGATTGAGAGAGAAAAGCAGGAAACGAAAAGAGCTGTAAATAAGAAGAGACCTGCTAAAAGATGAAAAAAGGACAAGCAGCCATGGAGTTCTTGATGACTTATGGTTGGGCTATACTTGTAGTGATAATATCAATAGGAGCTTTAGCATATTTTGGAGCAATCAGCCCACAAAACTTCCTGCCAGAGAAATGTGTGATATCAACTGGATCTGGATTGTTCTGTAAAGAATTTACCTCTTCTTCAAGTGCAGATACTATCACCCTGAGGATACATAATATACTTCCAAGCAGCGTAGATATTGAGGGAATAACTACAGATGAACCAAGCTGCAGCCTTTCAAGCTGTACTTCAGATCCGATACCTAGCGATGGGGAGAGTGATTGTACATTAGATTGTTCTGGCGGGTTAAATGCAAAGGATAATGTCAAGGCTGATTTAGCTATTAGTTATAAATTAGGTGATAGCACATTAGAGAAGTCTACAAGCGGAAGCATAGTGATGATTGTTCCTTAAGGTTATTCTCCTTTTTGATAGTTGATAAGATGATAATCTTACTCAACAAGAAAATTAAGAATTTTCTTGAGCATATAAAGTGTTTCATACTTTATATACAACTAGAAAAGGGTGTTAGCCTTTTCCGTATTCTTTTATTGCATCCATGAATTCTATCCTATCAAAGTCTGGCCATAGCTTGTTTGTGAAATAAACTTTAGCGTTTGGGGAGTCCCATAGGAGTAATCCTGATGATTTTTTTGAGCCATTGACTATGATTAAATCGGGAGGGAGAAAGTATGAAGAGTAGATGTTCTCTTTTATCGTATCCTTTGTGATTAGGCCAGAGGTTATCTTCTGAGAGGTTATCTGCCTTGCAATAAGCTTGATCGCATCAACTA
>Ga0180007_10003134_pt1 | contig 18771 bp, 19 predicted proteins | sample MM_PC_MetaG_FD_121122 | JGI IMG/M metagenome (GOLD analysis project Ga0180007, IMG submission 121122) | Groundwater microbial communities from the Aspo Hard Rock Laboratory (HRL) deep subsurface site, Sweden - MM_PC_MetaG | ecosystem: Environmental > Aquatic > Deep subsurface > Groundwater... | reverse complement strand
GCCGTTTATGTCAAAAAACTCATGGTCGCCTATCTTTGCCCCTAATATTTCTGCTATGTCGTCCTCGGCGTCCTGCCCCTCTGGTGAAACATGATAGGCCGTACCCCTTGCTATTATTATGTTTTGTGCCCCAAAAAACCGTATTGCTTCAACGGCTATGTCCCGTTGTTCTTTAATTATGGTTGTTAATAGTTCTGTCCCACCGCTTTTGCTACCGGGTCCGTCGATGATATCACCATCAATGGCAAGTATGTCTATTGGCCTTAGTTGATTAACCTCGTCCTCAACGAACTTCCAACATTCCCTACGAATCTTTAAATATTTTATGCTCTTTTTTTCTTTAAATGCTGTTTGATAAACCGGCGGTGTTAACCCGACCCGATGCCCGCAATGTGGGTCTGCTATTACCACCAACCGCTTGAATGGCTTTTCGTCCATAGCCTCTCCCAGTTTGGGTTAACCGCTATTTGTTCAGCAGCTTTTGAATCTGGTGGGGGCCAAAATAAATAAACGATACGCCCGTCACAAGAAAGGTTATCTTCTCTACAAAACCCAATATAAAAGCTGCCAGCCCCGGCAAAAGTCCATAAGTAGCTATTGCTAAGAATATCAACATGAAATAGACATCAATTATCTTTTCAGCTATGGCCCGTCGTGCCTTTGACTGTTCGCCATTTTCGTCTGCCAACGCCTTCCAAAGACTAATTATAGTTTCAGTGGCCTTTTGTAGTGCTTCGGCTTTTTCTTCCTTCGTATAAAACAACTTGTCTACGCCAGCGATTATGCCGTCAGCCGCCTTTTCCACTATCTCAAGGCTTGTGCCTATCGCTTTTGGTGTCGATGTTAAAAAACTATACCATGCCATAATGTCTCCTTTTCGGGTGCCCGGCGTCCCTTGGGCCTCCACATTGGCCAGTCCTTGGCCTCCGCTTTGAGTTAGCCGGGTCTTCTCTGAGGCGTGGACCCGATTTTGTTATTTCAGAAAGCCATCCGCAAATCCGTACTCAACAGCTTCTTTTCCGTTCATCCAAAATTCCTGTTTGCGAATCTTCAGGTCTATATCTTCCTTAGTTAGCTTTGAAACGCCACTTAACCAATTATTGGCCGTGTCCTGAAGGTGCCTGAGAACCCTTGCTTCGTCTTCCTTGTCGCTTGGCCCGGAAACAGCGAACATTTCAAAAGTCATTAATTCGTGCCACATTCCCTCTTGTATTTCAGAGACGAAACGATAGCCCTTGGTTCCAGATGCCATTATTAGAAAACCAGCACTGGCTGCGAACCCGTAACACCTTGTTTCTATAATATAACCCTTGGCCTCCATGTGTTTCATCATCCCAACAATTTTATATCCGCCAAATAGACTTCCGCCGGGAGAGTAGATTTCGAGCACAATCTTTTTAACGGACGGATGCCACTCGACATAGTTAAATACGGCCTGAACATCATCTGGGTCTATTCCTTTTATGATATAATAAACGGTGTCACTGATGTTACGCATCCCAGACACGGGATAGTCATATCGGCTTTCAGGGCTGATTTCTTTTAGAATAAACGACGGGTATGAGTGGCAGGTTAGGCAGCTATTATCCATCAGGGTTTTGGGGCAGATGCTTTGGAGTTCAGGTTTTTTTGGCTTGTCCTCGTCATCCTCTGCGTATGCTACACCCAGCATCAGGACCAGGGCTACTGACAGAATAAATAATTTTTTCATTTCTCCCTCCTTTTAATTTTGGCTAATATGTCTTCTTCGTTCAGTCCTGTAATGTAGCAATATCCTTCACAGTCAGGGTTGAAACACCCCAATCTCCAATGGGAACCTACAAATTGGAATTTTAGCCGTTCCGGGCAAAATCGGCATTTCGGAAGTTTAATTTCCATTTCTCACAAATGTTAAATTTCGGGTTTTTGGGACACAGAGTAGAACGGAAAGGGATTCGATGTTCAACTCTTTCTTAACACAACACATAGTGCCTTGTCAACCCCTAAATACTACATTTTATGGTTACAACAGGGACATGACATTCCTGGGTTTTTCAATGTCCGTGTCAGCGTGAACAAATGTTTTATAGATTAAAATCCTTGTAAATCCAGCGTGAATAAGACCATATACAACCCAAAATCTTTCTTTTGGGGTTTTTGCCCTGATGTCAAGGGCCTTTCCGAGTAGATGTGATGATGTCTTTGACCCCCCTACCCCCTTGCTCGCATTGTATTTTTCGCAGCGCCACGCAGAGTTAATTTTAAAGGGAATACCAGCAAACACACGGGCGGTTTCAAGCATTTCAAGGGTTTCCATATCCATGTGGTGTTCATTGCATTTCCGGCACTTACAATTAAACTCTGCGTTTTTAAAATATTTCATTTAAACGCTCCCCGGATTATAAAAAATGCGGCCCCAAGGACACCTAAAGATACACCTCCTAGCCACCACCACACCCGTATAAGGGCAGACCTGTTTAGTGCAACCCTTGTGACAAGACCATCGCCTCCGTTCCCGTTCAAGACCTTCAAGATTGTTGTGGTCGTGGTCTTAATCTCGTTTATATCTTCCTTTAAATTATCATATTCTCCCGTCATATCCGCTCCTATGGTGTCGTCGTATGCCCCGTAGAATCATATGTTCCTGTATGCCCCGTAGAGTCGTACACCCCTGTCATCGTCTGAACCGCCGGAGAGGTATCGACGCTGATTACGAATGTAGGTGTAGCGACAATCTCAACAGCAGAAGCAACCGCTGTTGTCGGGATTGTGACCGTGATGGTTTCCGAAGCCGTGATGTTATAGGTGGCTTCAGCAGCAAGGATGATTGTTAAAGTAACATTATCAACCTCTCTTGTTATGTCTCCATGAACCATGTTTGCTTTAACAACGGCATCCCAGCCGGTTCCTTCCACCCCGTCACTATCAATCCCTGCTATAATAGCCGTGGTGATAGCATTGTTATCGCCCGCCGTAGCAACCCAGGTATCATTGGTAAGCGTGATAACCAGTGTTTTACTTCCAGTGACAATATCACCCTCGACAAGCCCACCCTCGACAACAACCGTCCCGCTTGGAACTGCCGTGCCGCTGGTGAGTGGGTGGGGATAGGTAAATGGTGTATATGTAAGCGTCCAACCAGCATCTCCCACATCACAGGTATAAAGCCTTCCCTGATCTCCCCCGATCTTATTGTTCCATGATCCCTCATCAGTTACCCAATATCCGACTCCCGCTGTGCATATTCCGGCGCCAGGTTTGTCAATAGCTGCCATCGCAGCAGCGTTTCCAACCCCGACACCGCTAGATCCGTCAAATGCCGCATCATAATCGTAAAAATCTCTGTCTGCTACTATGTGCGCTTGGCTTTCAGCGTCAACAACTTCCGCAGGGCTATTGGCACTATCGTTAGTATTATTCCACACATATACAGGATCGTTTGCTTGATCGGGTGCGGGAAGATTGTCTGCCGGAGGATAAACCCATTGCGATGCGTCTATGCCAGCGCCTATCTGGTCCCTACACAACCAGCCGGTAGCATCGTCTTGTCCATCATAGGTTTCGTCAACATTATCACATTTATTACAGGGTGTGCCAACATCGTAATATGATCTAACATTATCAAAAGCAATGTCATAGTTATAGGGTACTGTACTTGTAAAATCGTTTCCCCACGCAACGCCAGTCCCTCCTCTTAACGATGCAGCTTTTGACCACGCAGATTCATATTTTGCAAAGGTGTTTCCATAAATCTCCCATTTTCTTGTTCCTCGCCTACCGCAAGCAGGGGTGCTTCCATAACTATGAGCTTCTGCATAGGCTTGTTGCACATCGTTGTACCGGAAGACATAGCCACCGCCGTTGTTACTATCAACGCAGTTTCCAGAATCGGCTATTGGACTATCCCAAGGACCAATGCCAAACTCATTGTCCTCAATATAGGTGACATCATAATAATCGCCGTTCGCGTTGAGGGCAGATCCAAGATTTGTGGCCCTGTACCAAGCCAATGCTTGAGCCGTCCAGCTTGATGTCCATAACGCGGTTTGTACCTTTCCGCTTATGATTCTATTGTTATCAACCAAGCCATAGTTCCACGGAAACGTGTAAGGTGCTCCCACAAGGTTTACAAATGCACCCTGTATCGTATAGTTTGTATTGGTGTACCAATTATGATCGACTCGCCAATTTATACCGGTTACTTCTATTGCCGGAAGTGAAGCATTAGTTGAAAACGTAAACTTGCTTACCCTGCAACCTGACCTAATATAAAAAGCCAATGCAGACAGGTTTATGGTGGTGGTTGCATACCCCGCCCCGATAATTTTAACGGATTTGTCCACCTGTGTTGTAATTGTAGTACTTGATGTATAGGTTCCAGCGGCAACATTAATGGTGTCTCCGTCAACCACAGCCACCCCTTCAACAAGGGCTTCCAGGTCAGCCCACGAGGTGCATGCCCATGTCGGGCTTGCCCCGGTGCAGGCGGCCCATGAAGCAGTAGGAATTAAAAACAGTAAGAATATAAAAACAATGATTTTACTTAATCTCGACATATACCCCCCAATCCCTTGTGGCTTCAGTCCATCCAGTTGGAGTTAATGGGTTCGGCGCAGGATTATCATAATCCCATAGTGCCTTGTACCACAGCACAGACGGCCCCGCAGCGGTTCTGTGGACATCAAATTGTGTATTGTTGGATTGAGAGCAAATGAAATAGTAAGCGTTTTTTGTTATAGCTCCACCAAGATCACCACCGGCGGTGCATGTCGGGGTAGGGGTATCTGTGTTGCAAGAAATTTCCGCCGACTCTCCCAAAAGTGTTTCGTTATTTGGCTCTCCCGTGCCTGAAGTAGAATCCGTATAGACCAGAACTTTTGCAACATCGGTTTCAGTCCCGTGATGGGCCATATAAGCCTTTCCGAGCGTCCCCGATGCACAGGCTGCTGTAGTTGCTTGATATGAAACACAATACATTTGATTGTCAATTAAAGCTGCAAACGAAGCCGAGTGGTCTGTCTTGTCGCCAACATAATCAGTGGCGGCGCTACAGGCCACAGCAGAACTTGATCCCGAAGTAACAACCATCGGATTCCACGCACTCGCCCTGAACGCAAACAGGCAGAGAAATAATGCTATAAGTATTCGTTTCATTAGTCTTTCGCCCCCCCGTCAGCACACGTTCCGCTTTCTCCCGTGACCTCCCACACGTTTGCAGCCACACAGGTAACCGTACATGATTTACTGGCAGTTCCGGCAAGATCAAGTTCTTCGTTAGCACCGATAGCTGTCCCGTTCATTAAGGTAAATTGGTCGGAAGCGTTAGCAGAATCTATCGAAGCTGCAAAGGTTCCGCTTTGTCTCACATGCAGCCATTGACCCACATTTGCGGCTTCACACATTCCTGTCGGGATAGTAACGTCTCCAGCCCCGGTTATGCGAACAATCGAGTTCATCTGTGCCGCTGTCAAGGAAATATCCCCTGCCGTTGGGATTGTCTTCATCCCCGCCTGCATGGTGGAAAAGCTCATCGCATTGGTAGATCTCGCAATCTCCACCCAGCGGTCGGTCATATACCGGAAAGTAATAGACTCGTATTGCTTAAGGGTTGCAGCCCCACCGGTCAGTTCCTGAACCCCTGCACTGTCGGCAAAGGTTAGGGTATTTGTGTGAACATTGGTAATCATAAGGATAGCATTAGCAATAACCCCCGTTTCGGTCAGCACTATTGCCTTGGGATCAGCAGAACCAGTCAGCGCCATGTCGATATGTTTATATCCCTGGGTCGCCGTGACAGAACCAGCGGTATCGGTAATGGCCTGGGGAATAGACATCAGGGCTTTTAACTCGGCCTCGGTGTCATACGCCGCACCCACCTTGGTTGTATGCTCCGCCGATGTCATTTGCGCGTCAATCTGATCCTGTGCGTTAGATGATAATGTTGCTATGTACCCCACAATCGTGTCGCTTATAAGAAAACTGATCGGTCTCGCCGCAGACAGATAATCAATCGCCCCCAAGACCATGACAACAATTAAAATTGGAATTAATATCTTTTTCATTTATCTCCACCTATTGGAATTAGTTGTTCCATCATCCTTAAATTAATACTGCTCCGTCTCAATATAAAAAGTCGTTGAACCTGCTGTTAAGTTGCTAAGTATATCATTCACAATAACAAGCGTGGCATAGATAGCAGTTGTTCCGCTCCATGAAGGTAAGTAGCCACCTTGGATAGCCGCCGCCCTCGTCATTGCCGTACCCATTTCAGCATCAGCATCACCGGCAAGAATTGGAGCCGCAAAAACATTATGGGATGCTATGATCTCGGCAGCACTTTCGGCAGTTATTCCAACTACCATTGTAGCAGCATTTGTCGCGCCGCCAGTATAAGCGGCTGTCGTATCAGCGTAGAAACCAACTATTTTCATCTTGGCCGGCAGTGTAGCAATAACGATTCCTTTGGTTGTGTCAGAATCGGTGTAAGCCCCAAAAACTGTCGTTACTTTGTAAACCTGACGATTGATATGCCCTGGCGTATTAACCGTGACGCCAGTTCCAGACCCAACGGTGATGTCAGAATTGGCCGCGCTTACGTTTTGATTGGCATCAAGCGATAATGCATCAGCAGCCGCTCCTGTTTTTAATTTCAGGTTGCCCCCAGCGTGGTTAGTTGCCAACACAAAATCTCTACCCGCAGTAAATGTCCACTGTAGATATGCGCCAAAGTCATTGCCTGGGGATGCAAATATAAGTGCTGAATTGTTAACATCTGGAGAAAGTATCGAAATGCCAGTATTTCCACCACCTTCAGCCACTATTTCATCTCCATTAGCAGAAGCAGCAACCGCTCCCGCTGTAGCTGATTGGACATGAAGGGGTCCATCGGGAACTGCATTTCCGATACCGACATCTCCACCAATAAAATATACATCACCTGTTAAGGTTCCGCCGGCAAGGGGGAGGTAGTCATCCGTAAACCTCATCGGTCTGGCTGCCATCAACGCCTGGTAGCCCCATAGTGCCATGACAATTACTAATATCGGAATTAGTATTCGTTTCATCTCGTCCTCTTATCGGTACAAGGTAAAGGTAATCGTGCAAGTTGCATTAACTACAGCTTCGTTAGCAAAACTAAGTATTTCCTTGCCCGTAAGTGGTCGGGTTGTGGTGGCGGGTTGAAACGTGCTTATGGTGGCATTGTCTATTGCGTCCACACCGTTACCACCGAAAACGTCTATCTTTGTTGCACCCCACCCAGGCACCCCCGAAACTGCCGCCGGACGATAAAGATAAAAGTCCGTGTCGGCTGTCGGCCCCGTCGTCCCAGGAATAATATCAACTTCCATTAGCCACCACCCAGCAACAGTCGCCCTTGTGGGGGATACAGTGGTTGTCGCCGTAACGTCGTCCATAGCGATGTTGGCAGGTTCCTCCGGGTGTGCCGCTGCGAAAGTGACCGTATATGTTATAAAGCGGACTTCTTTCTTCCCCGTTAACCCAGGAACGGTATAGTCGGTACAGGTGATTGTTCCAGCCGCTATGGCCTGCGAAGCGAAAAACATGGACACAAACAGACAGGCTAAGATTAAAATTAGTTTTTTCATTTTGGTTCTCCTTACTGCAATATTTTAGGTAATATTAACGCTAATAACTCTATAAAATCCTCATCGGCCCTTCGTGCTATTCTATACGTGGCATCCTCTGGGTAATGGTACTTGAGCCTTCTTACTCCGCTAGATGCAATTGCTCCCCATGTACCTGTCGCCCAGCCGCCCGAGGCTACCCATGAACCAGACACCCATGTTGGTCCTATTGCGGGCAATTACGCTGGCCCCCACGGAGTCCCCGCACCGTCTCCCGTTAGTTCCACATCGTTGACATACTTAACATTAGAGTCCACCTGGCTGGCTACGGTGAATGTAAGGCTATCCGTCTTAGTTTTAATGTCAGAAAGATCATCAATTTGGTTGCTCGATGTCTGAATATTTACAATCAAATCGCTCCATTCAGCCCCTGCGGCATCGGAAAAGATAATTGATATATTATCCCCATTCATTTCAGCAGCACTCAGGGACATCTTAACCCTTTTTGTAAAGTCTGCATCGACCACTGGTAAGGTTGTTATGTTCGCAGGTGCGCCATCGTCGATTGCAACCTTTACGTCTCCAGCCGCTAGTGTCGGGTTTGCCTGTAACGTGGTCGGAGTGGCTGTAGATATTAATCCCACATAGACTATAAATGCTGTGTTTTTCTTTGCTGGTACATACGTTGCCATTACATTCCAATCCCCATACCAGAGATATTAATTCTCGCCTGACCCGTTACACCACCACTACCAGCCGTTATTCCAGATGCAACCAGATTGTGTGCAATTCCCGCCGTTGGGGTTCCGAACACTGGTGCGCCCACAAGAATATCATCCGCAGCTAAGATGTTTATTTCGGCTATGTCGGGCGTTCCAAGTACCGGGTTCCCCGTATCAAAACTTGTTGCGGTTAAAACATGCTCTTGGCTTATATCCGGTAAGTCAATAACGGGTGCGCCGGTGGCAATGTTTTCAGCCAACAGGTTGTGTATAACCGCTGCCGTTGGTGTACCAAGAACCGGATTTTGAGATGCTATCCCGTCAGCCAAAAGCACATGTTCTTGCCCGACAGCAGGCGTTCCCAATGCCGGAACTTGGGAAGCGGTGTTGTCGGCTGTTAGTGCGTGTTCCTGTCCAACAACCGGAGTCCCAAGAACCGGAGTTCCGGCAAGAATATTGTCAGCCGTACAGGCATCTGCGCCTTCTTCTGCCGCTGTCGGAGTCCCCAATACAGGATTTTGAGCCGCTATGTTATTTGCTGTTAGAACATGTTCTTGACCAACTGTCGGTGTGCCTAATACCGGATTTTGAGAAGCTATAACGCTTGCTGTTAAAGCATGTTCTTGTCCTATGTCGGGAGTTGCAAGTACTGGATTTCCAGCGGCAATATTATTCGCTGTAAAATTATGAATAACTGCGGCTGTTGGGGTTCCAAGTACGGGCGTTCCCGAAAGGATATTGTTTGCGGTACAAGCATCTGCCGAAGCTGCAACCCCTACTGTATAACCATATGTGCCTAATGATGCGGCCCCAGTAACATCCCATAGCCGAAACTCGTAAGTCTTATTGCCGAGTGCATTAGCCATATTAATGCACCATTGAGTCTCAACAAATTCACTCTTTGCAGGTGAAAACGATTGTGATTGAAGCGGTGTCTCGTTTTCCACCTCTTCAGAATAAGCCGACGTTTGGCATCCTGCGGCTGTATTTATAGTCGTAGTGTTTACCAACGCCCCGGCGGAAGTACCCGCTCGCAACTCCCCGCTACCGGTTACAAGGTCGGCAAATGAACCTGATGGGTTGTCCGTTTGATTGCGCCATTGCAGTTTTAACGATTTTGATCCTGGGGCATGGTCAGAGCTTGAACAGTATGCGGCGACAACAAGCTTGTTCGTCTTAACAAAACCAGTTATAGATGTATTACAGGCAGCACTCCACGAGACGGAACTTGCGCCATCTTGGCCGAAACGACTATTTACTGCTGTCCACGCCATTATTCAAATTTCTCCGTACACTTATCAAAACCCTTGGAACAATCTGAAACCACACAACTTAATGGTATTTGCTCCCCGAAGGAACAACCATTATTTCTTACAAATACGCAATCTTTACAACATTGACCGCACCCGTTACATCGCTCAGTTTTCAACTTTAATGGACCATATGACACAACGTGATGCCCATCCTTATGCCCAACAATCGCTTCCTGATAGGCAAGCAATTCCTTTCCAGCAATCACATAAACTGGCTTTCCGTAAGCCCATTCTGGTATTTCAATCTCAATCTTCATTACGCCGGATCAGGAATACCAATCGTAAACGATGTCAGCGTAAATGTGTTTCCATTGGTAACAGCTTGTCCCGCTGACAATGCACCCGTAGCATACAGCGTAGTAGAGCCATTTGTAATGGCGTAATATGCTGCTGTGCCTGTACTATGCACAACCCCGTCTGTGATTGCAGGAACGACAAGTTCACGACCACCACCAGCACGTTCACTTGGAGCTGGAATTGCCAACCCAGTTTTAACCCCCAATGAGTTTGTCCCAACAGTTGTGGCCAGTCCATACGTCGTTGGCTCCGCTGTCTTGACAATATTAAGCTGCGTTCCTGCGGTGTCCAATATTGTCAATCCACCATCTAAAACTTCATTTGATAACCACGGCATTTTTTATTCTCCTTTGTTATTTATTTTCATTATATACAAACTCTACCTCGTCAATCAGGTGTTCATTGTTCCGCTTAGTTACTTTCAATCCCGTAGGAAGGGGTCTGGTGTCCGCTATGTCCACCTGAACCGGCTCCATGATAGGGGGGTATACCACAGGCTTATCGGTTCCCTTGCTCTCAACGGCCTTCAGGACAAGCTGAAACATCATTATGACATCCTTCGCCTGCTCCTTGCTCATTGTCTCAATGGCTGACGTAAACCGCGCAAGTTCCTTTGACACCCGCTTAATATAGTTTGGTTCTGGTATGGGCTGTTTTAGAAAATCCTTTGCTTTCATTTATTCATACCCGAATTTTGTTTTTAATATGTATTCAGCGTCTTCCTCTGAAAGTTTTCCACCATTTCTTTTCAAGTCTCTGGTAACATCATAAGGATTCTTATATTTACCCATCAGGATTTGCTTGGGCTTTTCTTCAGGTGTTTTTTCTGTAACACCAGATATAACGCCTGCTACAAAATCGCCCAAACCGTCCGTCTTGGAGACTTTGAGTTTGCTTTTCGTTGATTTCAGACCGCTTATTTTCTTCAAGGACGTTTCTTTTTTCTCGTATGTTGATGTGGTTCTTAACCCGATTGAATTTGAGATAGCATCAAATCCGTCTGTCTCCCCTGCAACATATCCCATAAACGCCTGTACCTGTATTGGCTGCGTGCCCATAATTTGAGACAAAGCATAGGACGGAAACTGTTCATAATCTATTGGGCCTTTTTTGTTTCCCCACTTAACAGTCCCTTCTCCTGATATAAGGTCTTCTATCGTGGTGAATCCCCGCCCAGCCCAATCGGTTCCAGATAAAGCCTCAAAACCCATACCGCCGACAACGCTTTGTTTGTATTTGGCAGACTTAACTGGGTCGGTTATAAACTTAGCGGGATCTTGAAAATGACCAAACACACTAAAGTACTTGCGCCTGCCTTCACCGCCAAACGCTTCGTATATTGGGGTGATATTAACCTTTGCCCAATTAAAATTTCCGTCTTTCCACGCTTGTTCGTAGTCTGATTTCATTTTATCAACATCGCCGCCGGACATGGCATAGTTCATTAGAGCCGTTATCCCGACGCCCTTTAGAACAACCCCGCCCCAGAATCTCCGGTATAGATGCAACTCCCTTTGGCTTTTGTTCTTATTCGCAAGGGTTTTAACCATTGTCCTGATGTTCGATTCCGTCCAATCGGGAGCAAGAGCGGCAAGCCTGAAGACGTGCTGAAGAGTCGGGTTTCTTCCAAGTCTTTGAAGATGAAGCCCTCCGTAGTCGTCATTGATTAACGAGGCAACCCGTTTAGCGATTATGTCGGGGTTTTCGCCGGGATACTTTTTCATCTCGTGTTTGAATGTGTCCATATACGACTTAGCCTTCAACCCCGCCCCAAGCTCTCCAAACAAAAATTCCGCCTGCGCCTCCCTGAAAGTATTTACAGCGTCCTTAACCTCCTTGGTGACTTTAGTTTTATCCAACACCTTCCCGATAAACGTTTTCTCTCTCAACAAAGATTCAGACCAATCCTGTTTTAATCCAAGCGTAAGCCCATTCCTGACGCCGTGCATTAAAACGGGGTCGGATGCTTCGATTGACTTTATACCCTCTCTGTATGCCGCCCTGGGGGTCTTGAACTGACCCCAATCAGCACCAGGGAGATAATAAGACCGCATAAACGCCTGCTGATGAAACAAAGAGGTTTGAAGTATCCATGCCTTTGTAACGGCGTTGAACTTTGTGATAGCATCGACACCGGGGATGCTTTGGAGTTTAGATATTCCAAGCATGTTGTTCAGGTTCTTGGCCTGATCTTTGGGAGCGTACAGCCTGCGTCGCTCAAACAGTGCTCCGTCTTCTGTAGCAAAGAAGTTCTTGCCGTATGTCTTGCCTTCTTCGACCTGGCCCGCCCATTCCCACACTGTCATATTGGGATGCTCAACATCAACATACCCTTCAAGTTTTTGTGTGGACAGTAGGGGTTCTCCGTCAAGCGTTTTCAGTTTTCTAAGGGATTCGACAAACCGCTTATCTTCAATCGTCTTAACGATTTCCTTCTTATATTCTCTCAGGTTTTCGGTGGCGGTTTTAATCTTTAATTCCCTACCGTCTGCCCACCCCTCAATTATGGTTTCGTATTTTCTTGCCTTGGCGTGTCCGGTCTTTGTGCCGAACTTTCTCGCTCCTGAATCGGGTTTATCTGGACCTAGGTCCCATTTCCGTGAAGCATAGTTGTCAATCGTGTTTTTTATAACAGCAGCGTCCAACCCCTCTGCGCCGATGTCTTTATATGATTGCTCGATCTTGTCGGCTATCTTTTGGGCATATTCGGGAAGGTTCTGAGATAGATCAACGACCTTTTTTTGTTCGGGTTTTAGCTTGTCGTAATATTCCTCTAAATGAGAAGGGTTGCGCTTGGTGTCTATGTATAACTCTATCGCTTCATCAACCTGCTTACCCGTTTTTTTGTCAGCAGACTTAATTTCTTTCTTCAACAACCTCGCCTCAACATCCGCTTCCAACATCCGAACATCACGTTCACCCAACCAAACATCCTTTTGGGTTTCATATGCTTTTTCGGTTTCGGTCTGCTTGATCTTACGTTCTTCTTCGGCCAAGTTCCGAGGGTTTACCTTTGCTTTAGCAAGTTTATTAACGAACATCCTTTCGTTCTGGTTCAGGTCTTTTAGTTTCTTGCCAAGCATAGCCCTTGCCGTAGAGCGTTGCTTTACCGCTTCAACACCCTTAACCTTAACCCCGTGTGCCATCTTGAATGTGGCAAGTTCGCCGATAAGTTCGGTTAGGTATCCCGCTTTCGGACCGACAAGCCCCGTCGTGCCCTCACCCGCCATTCGTGCGGGGGTCAGACCCAAGTCAAACCCCGCCCCAACGGTTTCCACTATGCTTTTGGCGGATTTTGATGTCGGGTGGTATGCCTTACCCATTGCTGTTTCTTCTGATTCTCTGGCCTGTTCTGCGGTATTTCCAAGCAACAACTCACCAACACCAACTATTTTTGAAACAGGCCACCACCCCATTCCACTACCAAGAGTGGCAATAGTTTCAACCATGGCCTTGGGAGCGGACGCGTAATCTTTTAGCGTAGGCTTGACCCACCCCTCCCAATGACCCTCGTCTTTCATCTCTTGCACAAGGTCTCTTGGTTTGGGGGATACACGGTCTTCTAAGAGAAGGTCTTTTGGCATATTATTTTATATATCCCTTCGCCCTCAGAATATCATTGATTGTCTTTTTGTTCTTTTCTGCCGTAAACTTAACGTCTTCAGCCGTAACGCCACCCGGCAACTCAACCCTTATAGCCTTGCCCTTTTCTCCCCAGAAACCCTTTTCCTTTACCCATGCAAATATGTGGTTTTCAGATGAAAGATATTTATTAACAAAGTCTATGTGTGGTTTTACGGCTTCGGACTCCGCGTTGTTTAATATGGTTGATCCGGCGCTCGCAAGACTTTGGTCAAGAACCCGTTGTTGGTTTGCGTTTAGTCCTTCTCTCGGCTTGTCGGGCAACTCTTTTTCAAATTTTTCTTTCCATATAGCGAAATCTTTTTTGATTTGAAGGTCTGCCGCCCTGCGCTGTTCCGGTGTTTCTTTTGACGGTTCTGGTTTCTGGTAAACCTCTGCTCCGGGAACATCGGGTGTACGAACAGGTTTTCCAGTAATAGGATCAACGCCCGTGATATTAGGTGTTGTTTTTTCCGCCTTTCTCCCCATCAGCTTCTTGGCAACATTATCCGCAGCGGCCAACTGAGCCTCAAGGGAAACTTTTTGTTTTAACAGTTCTTCTTTCTTTCTCGGCATCATAATCCTTGCGCCTAATTGCTCGTCAATACTGGCAATTTCTTCCTTTATTCCTCTGCCCCGCAGGGTTACAATCCCAAGCACGGCGTTATCGTCGGCGTTTAGCTTGTTGTAAAACTCTCTGCCATACTGTTTTTGAATAGATGGTTTTCCGCTTACGGGGCCGGTTTCCACGTAAGGTCCTGCGTACTTAAGTATATAGTCCTGAACGCGCTTATCGGTAACCCCCATTTTTTGAAATATCTCTTCGAAGGTTGTGAGTTCCTCCTTCTTTTCTTGTGCAGCAATATCCATTTGTGTTTTTCTGTTCAGTAGGCGATTTCTCTCTTCGTCGGATGCAAACTGTTTTTGGCGAAGTTCCAGCCCTCGTTTGGTTAAATCAAGAGTTTCCGCCCTGTCTTCCCGGCGCGACTGATACTCCAACAGCCTCATGCCCGTATTCGCCAGATTAGCCGTTGCCCTCTCAGCGCCTTGCCATAAACCCCTATTGTTAGCCATGAACCACCTCCATGTTCTTTACCATCCAAACGTATCCGAAAGCCAATCTCCTATATTACTGCTACCAATAACCTCGAACGGATCAAGCCAGTTGATTCCGGTAGCCTCTCTAATCGCACCACCAATCGCACCAAGCGCCCCGCCAATAAGTGTTCCAATTCCGGGCATGATATATGACCCTATAACAAGCCCTTTTCCAGCTTCTGCCGCAACACCCGCTACGTGTTTTGCCGTAGTTCCCACCTGTTCTTCTATATATGGGCTTGTAACCCGCCTTCCAACTTCAATAGCTGCGGTATATCCCGCCATCGCGCCCGTTGACATTCCAGCCCCATAGGTTGCACCCGTTTCGGCTCCCGTTAGCGCCGCCCCCGCTGCGGCATCTTCTGCCGCGTAAGTAGCAGCCACATCTGTTCCTGCGCCTGCGCCCACACCCACGCCAACCGTGTCGATGTAGGCCGGATCTACCGTGCCCGGAGGGGTTGCGCCCGTCCTAGAAAGAAACTCTGGCGTTCCTGCTTTAAGGCTTGTTATAGACGTTTCGCCTGCCGGTGGTTTACCGCCCCATGCACCAAAGAACGGTTCTTTCGGTCCCTTTGTTACGCCGCGAATCATAGCCGCCGTTGTAAGAACGTTGGCGGCAGTACCCACCATGCTTGCCTTTCCGGCCTGTTTGTTGGCTTCTTCCCGCTCCGCACGATTCAGCCTTGCCTGCTCTTCGTTAAATGCCATGCTTTTATTAAACTGTTCCTTGCTTAAAGCCCGTGCTTCTCTGCCCGGAGCCATCTGATATTCCTGATTAAGCCGCTCCATTTCAAGTAATAGTGCGGGATCAATCCCATATCTCCGCCCTAAAGATTTTCTTGTTTTAAATGATATGTACGCCATGACTTCTCCTAATCTTCGTCTGTTGCATGATAGGTCACAACAAGGGCCAACGGTTCCATTCCAACACTTTCATCGTCTGTGACTGTTACTAATTTAAAGCTGTGAAATGGGTCGCCGACAAACCTGTAATTCGCTATTGGCATTGTTGCCCTGTATCCTGCTTTTATCGGTGTCATCGTTTGGTCTGTGCCGGTTGTTGATGTGTCCGCATAATGGGTAAGGGTTACGTTCTGGTCGGTGACGGTCTTTGAAACCATAATCAACTTGGCCGCTTCAAGTCTTGTTTCTGTCGACAGTCCCGCAAAGGCTATATCACCGAATTGAACCACAGGCTCAATACTAGCGCCGCCAAAGGTTGTACCATATTCAAGACGATGCATATACCCATCATCAATAAACCCATACGTATAAGCATTGCCGTCCGTATCGTGAACCGTTACCCCAACCTGAAGGGTACTTGCGTATTGCCCATAGGTTCGGTCGATCTCGAACCATTTGTTTCGAGCAATGTCGTAAATCAATTCTTTATTCAGGTCTGTTGCCGCCGTACCGGAAGCAAACAACCAATGGTATTCCTGCCTTACAGGATCAATAAATCCTACCGAGTCGCCCACCATCGAAGCCTTGATGCACCTTGAATCCATCGGGTCGAAGTATTCCTTAATATCCCCGTGGACAGGAATGGGCGCACGACCGTCGCTCATGTAAATCCCGTTAGCTCCCTGCCAAATTGCCAAAGACCTATTTATCCCCCTACCAGGTTCCGCATGAAGATTGATGGTTTTAAGCGTTAATGGCGCAGGGCAACCGATAGTGTTTGATAAAAGAAAGGTGTTGTTTTCCCATTGATCGATGTCTTGGCCTGCCATAATCCAAAATTCTGTATCTTTGAACATCAAAATAAGAGCGTATAATGAAGACCCAAACTGAGAGAAAAGCTCCGTCCCGCAAGTCAGTTCACCTTCTTCCCCAAAGTAAAGATTAACAGAATCCGTGCCGTTATAAACCTGCGGCATATACTTGGACGAAACCAGGGCTTTGTTTTTCTCTTCGGCCATGTCGGCGCAAAGTAATACCCTTCCTTGAGCAAACACGGGGAATTTATAGTGGCTGATGGAGTTTTGCGCGGAAATCCCACCGACATAATTAACCCTTACCGAGGCGTCCATTGCTCTGGCGACAAACTTGATACGGTAATAATAAAGCGGTGGGCTGTTAGAAACTACCTTTAATGTTTCATCGGAAAGAGAGTTATTGTTCCACGTCACGACTCCTGCTTTGGCAAGCGATATGGCACTCTCTGATGTCCCGTCCGTGATTGCCCCGGCGCTAACATAGTCTTCCCCATTCCAATAATCTACCGACATCGTTGTTGTGGCAGTGGAGTTTGTGTATTCTGGGGCTACATCAATCTTTAACCCGGTCATTTTCTCAAAGAATCCAATCTCAAGGGCGTTGTTCGGGTCGGAAAACGCCGCCATACTGCTCAGGTCTGAATAGGTGATTGCAGAGGTGGAGTCATAGTCATCACGAAGTACGTTGAGCGTATTGTCGAGATAAACCGTAGTAAATTTATAAAAGCGGGCTACGTCCCTGAATACCCCGTCCCACATATCAAGAATACCCTGAAACGGTGCATCAAGGGTAACGTGGTAAATCTCTGCATCCCCGGCGTCGATAATGAATTGATACCAATATAGAAAATACCCTTCAAGATACTTTGGCTTGGCTTTTGTGACGGTTGAAGCAAAGGTTACTGTGCCGTTTTGTGTAAGAGAGGGTCCATCGTCCGTGTTGTCTACGAGTGTATGAGCCTCCCAACTGTTGCCGTTCCAAAAAGAACCTGTCATGGTTCCGGCAATCGTGTTGGCTTTGCTTATGTAATATTTAAGACCCTTGGTTGTTCCCCCTAGGGGTCGAGGTGAACCCACTAGCCATGTTTTTGAATCTGCGCTGTACGGTCTTGTCGGAGGGGTGAACGCGGATGTCCATCTTGCGATTCCTTTTGAAATCCTAATTTCGTCCATCCACCCGTTGAAGTCTAAAAGGCTAGTCCCTACATTACCACCTATATCAAGAACCTGGTCACAGTCTGGCACCTCGGAAGCGTCCGTTTGCGTGCCTCCGGCCACAACTGTTCCATCAACAGTAATCGCCCAACCGTTGGCGTTACCTCCCCATCCACGAATCAGGGCAATATGATACCATGTGCCAACAACCGGAACAAATGAAGCAGCATTGGTCGTAAAAGAGTGCAATGTGCCAGAAGCAGCATCAATCGCATGAAAATCTAAATAACCAGTAGAAACCCACCCAAAATACCAGTAGGCATTTCCGGCGTCGTCTTGCCACACAAAATTCTGATGGGTCGCAACGCTGTTAAATTTAACCCAAAGGTCAATCGTGAACGCACCTGTACCAAAATACCAATCAGCATGGTCTGGAATAGTAAGTTGATCGTCTGTTCCATCAAATAGAACAGACCCAGATCCAAATTTTGCCTGATCCGTATCAACCTGTGCGTCGTCAACCGCCGTGATTGTATGTGGGGTCGCAGAAGAATCTATAATGCTTACTCCCGCTGTTCCGTCTGCCTCCCCGGCATGAATCATCAACACCGTATAAGCGTCTATCCCGCCTCCTATCCGTGCGACGTTATCCCCATCCTGTTTGGTATTATTAATGGCTTCGGTATAGTCTTTGGGGTCCGTCGCCCCCCCTGTTGTCACTGCTGCGGTAGAGGTAATAAACGCCCCCACCTTCATCTCGTTCCCGCCCTAGATACAGGTATCCACCCCATTAGCGTAGATCATCTGCCCGTCAGGAGCGTCAGAGAATCTTCCCCGCCCGAACCCGGAACCGTCAGTCAAAAGCTCCGTTGCCTCGAAGTTACCGACTCCGGGTATTGCGGTTTTGTTCTCCAATACTTGGGCTGCGTCGAGTCCCGTATTGTACGCCTGGACTAGAACATGACTTTCGGCGGGCTGGGATTTCTTGAAGTGAAATGCGCTTCTTGTTTTCAGATAAGTAGCGTCCATCACAGCGCCGGAGTTTATCTTCGTCATCCCCGCCACACCCTTTGGGTGGGTGTCCGTATATCTCAGGTTCGTCAGGGTGCGGAAGTTCGGCCCAATCGAGGCGGGTTCTGCTGTGATATACTTACCGTTTAACGGTATTTCTTTATATTTAGTCCTTGGATCGGGCATTATCTAACCCTCTATGCTATTATTATTGACCGCACCCCGGAGGATGTCTGTATCTGCAATGGTCCGGCGTTTGGATCAAGCGGGT
>Ga0180007_10003133_pt1 | contig 18779 bp, 10 predicted proteins | sample MM_PC_MetaG_FD_121122 | JGI IMG/M metagenome (GOLD analysis project Ga0180007, IMG submission 121122) | Groundwater microbial communities from the Aspo Hard Rock Laboratory (HRL) deep subsurface site, Sweden - MM_PC_MetaG | ecosystem: Environmental > Aquatic > Deep subsurface > Groundwater... | reverse complement strand
CCCAGGGCGAGACGGTCGCGGCCACCCTGTCGGTTCCCCTGCTCGACGACTCCACCAACCATTACGACCTAGGCATACAACTGACCGATCAGGGTACCCCGCCCGACGGTGTGTGCCGGTTTCTTCCACCGGCAGACGTCTATGTGGACGGCTGGGGCGGGATCAACCAGGTGCGCTGGATGCCCAACCCCTGGGGCGGCACAGACGTCACCGAGACCGGCGTCTCCTGCCATGATGACTCCGCCTCGTGCCTGCGCGTGCCGAACATGGCGCAGTGGAGCGGTATGCACATCTACTACCGGCAGGAGTTCCCGCCCGCGTTCTACACGACGATCTCCTTCCGGGCGCGCGCAGAGGACGGACCCATGAGCTTCCTCTTCTCCCTGTCGGGCTCCGACGGCCAGTGCACGGAGACCGCCCTCGAACTGACCACGGAGTGGACCCGTCACACTGTCGATCTGGCCACCGTCTGCCCGCTGATCTCGACGATCAACACGATCACCTGGCAGAACACCTCGGCCCAGGCCCCGTTCCTTCTTGATGACGTTGTCTTCGAGTGAGCCGTCCCCGCCGGGTTCGGGTCGGGCAACTACAGGTCGCCGTGGGCCGATAGCGCGTCGTTGTGCCGCAGGACCCCGGCGAGCCGGTTCCGATCCTTGGAGTCGACGATGAACAGGTAACTGAGGTTCGGGTTCGCACGGAAGACGGACATGGCGCTTTCGAGGGGATCATCTTCGGCGAGATCGGCGATGGGCGGCACGGCGATGTCCCCGGCCACCACGATCTGCCGCAGTTCTTCAGCAAACAGGACGTCGCTGATCTCGGCGTAGTGGATGATCCCGACGAGATGATGGTGTCTGTCCACCACCGGCAGCCTGTCGTAGCGTGAGTGCCCCATGGCACGCAGGAGCGCGTCGAAGGACAGGTCCTCCGGGATGGACTCCACGTGACGGCGCATCACCATGCTGATGGGCATGTCCCCGGCCTTGGCGAGCTTCCCCTGAATCGAAAGCCCGGCCGTGGCCGCGAAGTGGTTCAGCAGGTCGTGGATGCCCTCGAAGATGCCCACGGGAGCCCGGGAGGTGAGCAGGGAGACCACCGTGACCTCGCCGGCCCTGACCAGGGTCAGGCGGGCCATGATCGGCCCTGCGACCTCGAAGACGAGGACGGCGGCCAGGATCACGTTCTGCACCTCCAGGCCGCGCGGATCCCTCCAGGTGTTGGCGACAATCGCAGCCAGGCCGATGGCGACGGCCCCCTGGCAGAGCATGGCCCCCCCGAGGTTCTGCCGGATCGTCCTGGAGAAACGGCCTGCCGTGGCGCCGATGCGGTTCCCGAAGAACTTCCCGATGGCCCGCATTCCGACGTACCCCAGTCCCACGACCCCCATCGAGGGAAGCGCCTCCAGCCGGAGATGGGTCCCGGCCAGGGCAAAGAAGAGCACATAGATCGGGTAGTCGATCCTGTGGATGTCGTTGAAGATCCGCTTCTCGTGAGGAGAAAAGTTGATCACCGTCATGCCGGTCACCAGGGCGGAGAACAGCAGGTTGAAGCGGAGGATCACGCTGGCCCAGACCAGGAGCATCAGCAGCGCAGTGAGCATGATCTGTCGTTCCAGTTCGCGGGTGAGGCGCTGCTCCCAGAAACTGACGACCAGACCGCAGGCGAGCCCTGCGGCGGCGGGCCCGCCGATCTGCCACGCGATGGAATCAGCGGCCGAGGTGCCCGAACCCAGTAAAAAATGGTAGGCGATCACGAACAGGATGATTCCCAGGAGGTTGTTCAGGCCGATGAGGATCAGCGCCAGCTCCGAGAGTTCTCCCTCCGAACGAAGCTCGCGCATCACCATCTGCGTGGCACCTGGGGCTGTGTTGAGCGCCATGATTCCAAGGAAGAGAGCTGGCAGGACACCGGCACCGAGGAGGGCCGCGGCGGAAAAGACGAGCAGGAAGGTCATTCCCGCCTCCACCAGGCTGGCGATGAAGATCCTGTGGCCGTATTTCCGCAGGGAGGTGAGGCTGAAGTGACTTCCCACGCTGAACATGATCAGGGAAAGCCCCAGCGAGGTCAGAAAATCAAGGCTCTGAAGCTGGCCCTTGGAGATCAGCGGTGTCAGATGAAGCAGCGTGGCCAGCGACGGACCCAGGACCAGTCCCGCCATGAGATAGCCCGTGACCTGTGGGAGGTGAAAACGGGCGAAGAGGCGGCCAAGGAAAAGAGCGGCGGCAAGAAGCAGACCTGCTGCCAGAAAACCGTCTGACAATGTGAACCTCCGGCCAAGGCCGCAGCAAGTATCCCCGGGGGTGTGCCCGATGTCAAGGACGGCCCCGGGTTCAGCCAGGGCGATCGAGTTTTCATTTTTCTGGACAAGGGGATCCACGGCTGATCCGCCTTGAAGCTTCGGGGGTCGAAGTGCCAAGTCGAAATCGAAATCGAAATCGAAATCGAGAAACAAATGTTCAACCTCTCATGGAAAACTTCTTGCGATTGCACTGCGGGTCCAAGGGCGTCTTCGGCTACTTAGGTCTGGCGTGCGCGGACCTCGGGCGGAAAAGCGGCGATGTACGCGTCGACCTCGGGGGCGCGGGATTTCTCACTTCTCATGGGGCTGCTCCAGCGCGCGCAGGTTCATCACCTGGTCGTTGTCCAGCGTCGCGAACGATCCGTCGAGAAACGTCCCCGGCAGATCCAGCGTGAATCTTTTTCCGGTGTCAGTGGATGGGGGCGCGGCGGCCTGTTTGGTGTACTTGAACAACACGCCCACCGTGCGTCCGGCCGCTTCGGGTGGCGCGATGATGCGGAAGCTGGCCAGCGGGCTGACGCCGTCATCCACGGAGTCCCCGCCTTGTCCGCCGGACACCTGCTGGTGCCAGGGATGCGACTCCACCGACACCAGCTCGCCCTCGCAGCGCACAAAGCCGGCCGCAGCCGCCGGCAGTTGTGACGCCTTTTCCACGACGGCGGCAGGCTTCTTCTCCGGTGTCGCGTCACGCTTTCCGCAGGGGCAGCACGCGGGGGTGAAAAACAGCAGGATCATGGTCAGGATGTGGGGCTTCAGGATGCGCAGCGGAACTGAAGGCATGATGGTGACGGGGATAGGAACTTTCATGCACGTTTTGGCCTCCGGAGGGTACTATCCCCGAGGGTCAGACGGATGTCAAGGAACAGGGATTGCGAGAAACCGGGGTTTTCGAGGGAGTGACACGGGGCGGTGGGCGTCCATTTTCCTGACAAATGGGCAGGATGGGATGGACCGCTGCGTGGTAGCCACAGGGCCAGTTGGACGGCCCGGTGCAGCAGGGTGGCCACCGGGGTGTCGTCGCGGTCGGCTTCGGACTCGCGTGCTTTCCCGATCGTCTCCCGGAGCCGTCAACGCTCGCCTGCCGGGCCTGGGCCATAGAGTCACCAGATGCTCTTGTACCAACGAATACAGGGCAGTCTTCTTCGGCTCGCGCCGCCGGTAGGAAGCTGGTACCGGAGGCAGCGCGTCCCCGGGCGCGCGCTCGTAGTGCAACGCCGGTCCCGTGGACCCGTGCACGGCCCGCTGGTGCGGTTGAATCGGTTCCGGTGTGATGAAGACAGGCGCCCCACCTGTCTTATTATCTGGAATTCTCAGGAAAAGCTGCGGAGGCGGCACAGGAGGCCTGGCGTAACTTTCAGTTTCTCTTATGCCTTAAAATAGGCGGTTGAAAGAAACCTAGCATGGACCGGTCATTCCAGAGCCCCTTCCCATCGGTGGTCACGCCGTGGGGTTTCAAACTCGATTTTTCGGAGAATGCTTCGCCGGGGTTTTTCCCCAAACTTTGATACAAAAAAAAGACGCAGAGGTTGCAGCCCGGCGGGAACCGTTCGGGGATCAGTTCCACTTGGCGTAGAGGGTGTGGTTGGCTGCGTTGGTGACGATGGTGGCGGCGGTGACCTCTGTCCCGGTTCCGCCGGCGCCGGTCCACCAGCCTGCGAAGGTCTTGCCCGACCGGGTGGTGGTGGCCAGGGCGCCGTAGGCGGCCGCGAAGGTGACGGATTTGGTCGCGGGGGTGGGAGCCGTGCCGCCCTCGGCGTCGAAGGTCACGGTGACGGTGTTGGCGGTCCACTTGGCATAGAGGGTGTGGTTGCTGGCGTTGGTGACGATGGTGGCGGCGGTGACCTGCGCGCCGGTTCCCCCGGCGCCTGTCCACCAGCCGTCGAAGGTGTAGCCGGTTCGGGAGGTGGTGGCCAGGGCGCCGTAGGCGGCCGCGAAGGTGACGGACCTGGTGGCCGGATTGGGCGCGGAGCCGCCGTTGGCGTTGAAGGTCACGGTGATGGTGTTGGCGGTCCACTTGGCGTAGAGGGTGTGGTTGGCTGCGTTGGTGACGATGGTGGCTGCGGTGACCTGCGCGCCGGTTCCCCCGGCGCCTGTCCACCAGCCTGCGAAGGTGTAGCCGGTTCGGGAGGTGGTGGCCAGGGTTCCGTAGGCGGCAGCGAAGGTGACGGACCTGGTGGCCGGATTGGGGGCTGCGCCGCCTTGGGCGTTGAAGGTCACGGTGATGGTGTTGGCGGTCCACCTGGCGTAGAGGGTGTGGTTTCCTGCGTTGGACACGAGGGTGGCCGCGGTGACCTGGGTTCCGGTTCCACCGGTTCCGGTCCACCAGCCTGCGAAGGTGTAGCCGGTTCGGGAGGTGGTGGCGAGGGTTCCGTAGGCGACACCGAAGATCACCACCTGGCTCTCGGGGACGGGCGCGGAGCCGCCCTGACTGTCGAAGGTGACGGTATAGGTGTTGGGCAGCCACTTGGCGTAGAGGGTGTGGTCGCCGGCGATGCTGACCACCGAGGTGGGGAACACGCGGGATCCGGCTCCGCCGGGGCCGGTCCACCAGCCGTCGAAGGTGTAGCCGGCCCGGTTCGTGGTCGCCAGCTCGCCGTAGGGATCGCCGAAGGTCACGGTCTTGGAGCCAGGGGTGAGGGCGGTGCCGCCCTGGGCGTCGAAGGTCACGGTGCTGGTGTCCGCTGTCCACTTCGCGAAGAGGGTGTGGTCGTCGGCCCTGGTCACGACGGTGGCGGCGGTGACCTGGGTTTCTGTTCCGCCGGGGCCGGTCCACCAGCCGTCGAAGGTGTGTCCGGTCCGGCTGGTGGTCGCCAGCTCTCCGTATGCCTCGTCCAGGATCACCATCCTGCTCACAGGGTTCGGGGCCAGGCCACCCTGGGCGTCGAAACTGACCAGGGCGGAGATGCGGCAGGCATCATCAAAACAGACCAGGCTGCTCCGGCAGTCCGTGGTGTCGAGGCAGGCCCCGAAGAGTTCACAGCCCACGCAGTCGCCGCCACAGTCGAGGTCGGTCTCGTCTCCATCCAGCTGGTCGTTGGTGCACGCATCCGGCTGGCAGAAATCGTCGTTGCAACGTCCGTTGGCGCAGTCCTGATCGCCGAGGCAGCGGCTGCCCTCAGGGCAGGGCGGGCAGTCGCCACCACAGTCCACATCGATCTCGTTGCCGTTGCGGAGGCCGTCGACGCAGGTGGCTTCGAGACAGACGCCCAGATCACAGACGAGGCTTTGGCAGTCCGAAGGATCAAGGCAGATCGCACCAGTGTCGCAGGGGGCACAGTCCTGGCCGCAGTCAGGACCGCTCTCGCCCTCGTCGAGACGGCCGTTGGTGCAGTGCTCGGCCTGGCAGAAGCCCTCGAGACAGAACAGGCCGACGCAGTCCTCCTGGATGCGACAGGTCAGCCCGTTGGGACAGGGGGCGCATGAGCCGCCGCAGTCCGGGCCGCTCTCGTCGCCGTTGAGTCGTCCGTCGTCACAGCCGGGAGGCACGCAGTAATCGGAATCGTTTTCGCAGTTGAGGCTCTCGCAGTCGCTGTCGTCCTGGCAGGGACTGTAGTTGTTTTGGGAGGGGGCCTTGGGTCCGGAGGTGTCGAACGTGCAGGAAGGGGCCAGAAAAAGCAGCCATCCTGCGAGGAACCCTGAGATTCTGATCATGCGAAAACTTGAGCTCATCTCTGGGCCCTCCACCATTATATTAGCAGCAAAGTCGACAGGCACAACCGAAGCCTTGCACCGGATTGCATGAATACGCAGTCATGCTGCCACAGCCGAACCCCGGATGCAATGATGTCCTGATTGCGCGCGCTGAGACCAGACGGACCATCACGTCCAATGCCGCAGGAGGGCTAGTTGGCGAAGTCGGCGACGAAGTCGTCCCAGGCCGTGCGGGTGCTCCAGACCGCGCCGGTGTCCTGATAGGCCGGGTCAAAGCCGCCGCCGGAGGCAGGCAGGTAGATCGCAAGACCATGGGAGCCGGGATAGCCGGACTGGGCCACGCTGTGCACGATGGCGAGATCGAGCTGGTCGAGGAGGGCCGAGGCGGTCTGCACGACCTGCTGGGGCGCGCTGGACATCGTCACCAGGCGGGAGGCGAAGTCGGTCAGGTCGATGTACTCTTCGTAGGTGAACCACTGGGTGTTCTGGCGGACCGTCTCGACCTGTGCATAGAACGCGGGGTTGGCCAGCAGGGCTGCAGCGAACGCGTCCACGGCGGCGGCCAGGTCGTCGACCTGACCCAGATCGGTGATGCCATAGGTCGAGTTCTCCGTGGCGTCGCCATAGTATGCGTTGGCAATGGCCGTGCCCAGCTCGGTGGCGGTCATGGACGGATTGGCCGTCAGCGGGGTCAGCCATGCAGTGTAGGGCAGGCCGGTGCCGGGCATGGTCTCGGAGGAGGCAGCAAGCACGTCGGCGTAGGGGCGTGTGGCCTCGGCGACCTCCCACATGCCCATCAGGCAGGCGTCGAAGGAGACGACGTCGATCTTGCGGCCGATCTCGGTGGTGATCGCGGTCAGCGCACGGGCGTAATCCCCGTTGGAGATGCGGATCTCGCCGGCGGTGCCGTGGTCGTCGTTGGAGAATCCCTTGAACAGCGGAGCCGGTTCGGACGTGAGCGACTTCTGCCAGCCGGCGCCGTGATCCCACAGCACGAAGGCGTAGTGGCGCGCGGGGTAGTTGGTGACCGCCCACACGCCGAAGTCGCGCAGCACACGCCAGTCGCTCATGTCGATCTCGCCATCCTCGCGAACGATGGTGGTGCTGCCGGCGTTGATGTAGTGAACCCGGGCGGTGTCGGTGTCAAGGTCGACCAGCGCCACGATGTCCACGTCGGCGGTGCTGCCGACGGCGCTCATCTCGTCGATGTCCTCGAGACCGAAGCTCTCGAGGTTGTTGTCGGCGTTGAGGAACACGACCACCGCCCACTCGGCCGCGGCCGGATCGGACTCGCACACGCCGCCGTTGTCGATGTAGCCGACCTCGCAGCCGCAGGTGTGGTTGCCCGGAAGCTCGGCGACACAGCGGGTGCGGCCGGGGGCCGTGCAGGGATTCGGATCGCAGGGATCGTCGACGCAGTCGTTGTTGAACGCGATCATGCCGACAGGGCAGGCGCAGGTATGGCTGGACCAGTCGGCGGCCGCCTCGCACACCGGGGTGCCCGGGCAGACGGTCTCCTCGTCGGCACAGGGGTCGGGGTAGATGGTCCACGACAGGTCGAAGGTCCCGGTGCGGTCATAGGTGTCTACGAAGAGGTAGTACGTCCCCGCGTTCTCCAGGATGAGGTCGAGGGTCTCGGCTTCCCATGCACTGCCTGCGTCATTGCAGGCCAGCTCGGAGCCTGCGTCGTCGCAGGCCGAGCGCAGGTAGAGGACGGTGTCGTAACCTTCGGCCGAGAAGTGCGCCTTCGAGCGTGCGCCGACGGTGAAGGTATAGACGCGGTCCGCGCCGTCGCCGCCGCAGGAGCCGGTGAACTCGCCGGTGGAGGTGGTGTTGTCGCCCTGGAGCGTTCCGGCCGGGTCGGCCATCAGGATCGGATCCAGGCAGCTCTCACCGGTCTGGTTGGGATTGGGGATGCAGGCGTCGGGATTTTCGGGGTCCACGACTGCGCCCGGATCACAGGTGCATTCATAGGAGGCCGGCAGCACCGGGATGCAGGAGCGCTTGAGCTCCTCATCACACAGGTTGGGTTCGCAGGGGTCGTCGAGGCATTCGCCGGTGGCAGGATCGTAGATCAGGCCGTCGCCGCAGTCGATGGTCCAGGTGAGGGTGTATTCGCCGTCGTCCCCGTAGGCGTCCACGATGAGGTAATACGTGCCCGCGGGGAGCTCCGCCTCGATGCGCGAGGCCCGGCGCGGACCGCTGTCGTCGTCACAGTAGAGCTCCGTCTGGATGTCGCCGCAGGCCGAGCGCAGGTACATCACGGTGTCAAAACCCTCGGTCTCGAACATGACCGAGCGCGTGCCCTTGAGCACGAACATGTAGGCGACGTCGTTGCCGGCGGTGACGTCGGTGCAGGCGGAGTTGGTCTCATTGCCGGCGCCGGTGGTGTCGCCCGTGGTGCCCGTGGTTGCGAAGTCGATCAGGATCGGCGACTCGCAGGAGGAGCCGTCACCGTTGATCAGGCAGGTGTCGGGACCCAGTTGCACGGTGCCCTCGTCGCAGGCGCACAGCGGCGTGCCGGTGTCGTCGGCGCAGGTGCCGTGGCCCGAGCAGGAATATCCGGAGGTGGCGCAGGTTGGCTCGCAGGTGCCGTTTTCGTCGTTGTCCTGGTACCCGTCGATGCACGCCGTACAGGACTGGCTGGTGTAACCCTCGTCGCAGGTGCAGACCGCGCGCCCGGAGGTGTCGTCGCAGGTGCCGTGCCCGGAACAGGTGTCGTCGGCGCAGGTCTTCGGGATCGAGCTCTTTTTGCCGTCATCGCAGCCGGAGAGGAGCAGTGCGATCAGGAGAGCGGAAATACCGGCAAAGTGGAGTATTTTCATGAGTTTTCCTTTGTGGGAGAAGATGGTGGCTTCGACGGACTCTGTGGCATCGAGAAACCCTCGCAGGACTCTCATACCTTGTGATTGCCGTCACGTCAATGACGCGGGTCCGGGAATGCAGGTTGCCATGATCTGCGTCACACCAGACATGATCATATCGGCGCGGTATTTTGATTGTGGAATATGAAAACCTCCGATGAATCCACAAATTATAAAATTGCACCCGGATATCACGGTCCGGGAGGCCGCACGGATCCTCCCTCCTGAACCTTCTTCGCTTTTCAGTGGAAAAAAATCGCAAATTTCATATATATGGGGCGGCTGCGCGCCGGCCACTGACGACCGGCGTCGCCCGAGGATGAAATCCATGAGACCTTACAACTTCACCGAGATCGAGAACCGTTGGCAGAACACCTGGCGCGAGCGTGGCGTCTTCACCGCGAAGGTCGAGCCCGGACGGCCGAAATACTATGTCCTGGAGATGTTCCCGTATCCGTCGGGCAAGCTCCACATGGGGCACGTGCGCAACTACAGCATCGGCGACGTGGTGGCCCGCACCCGGCGCGCGATGGGATTCAACGTGCTGTATCCGATGGGTTGGGACGCCTTCGGCCTGCCCGCGGAGAACGCGGCGATCAAGGCCCACGTGCATCCGGCCGAGTGGACGTACTCCAACATCCGGCAGATGCGCAGCCAGCTCAAGGCCCTGGGCTATTCCTATGACTGGGATCGTGAGATCGCCACCTGCCATCCCGAGTATTTCCGGTGGGAGCAGAAGATCTTCCAGGAGATGATCGACCGTGACCTGGCCTACCGCAAGAGCTCCTTCGTGAACTGGTGCCACACCTGCCAGACCGTGCTGGCCAACGAGCAGGTCGAGAACGGCACGTGCTGGCGCTGCGGCGAGACCGTGGTGCAGCGCGAGCTGGTGCAGTGGTTCCTTCGCATCACCGCCTATGCCCAGAGCCTTCTCGACGATCTGTCCAAGCTCGAGGGCGGCTGGCCCGAGAAGGTGCTCACGATGCAGCGCAACTGGATCGGCCGCTCCGAGGGCGCCCGGGTGCGCTTCCCGCTGGCGCAGCCCGTCGGTGACGTCAGCGAGATCGAGGTCTTCACGACGCGGCCGGACACGCTCTGGGGCGTCACGTTCATGAGCCTGGCCGCCGAGCATCCCCTGGCGCTGAAGCTGGCCGCAGGCGGCGGGCGCGAGGCCGAGGTCGCCGCGTTCGTGCAGAAGGTCCGCAACGAGGACCGCACGCGGCGGACCAGCGACGATTTCGAGAAGGAGGGCTGCTTCACCGGCGCGTACGTGACCAACCCGGTCAACGGCCGGCAGGTGCCCGTCTACATCGCCAACTTCGTGCTGATGGACTACGGCACCGGCGCGGTGATGGCCGTCCCGGCGCATGACCAGCGCGACTTCGACTTCGCGAAGAAGTACGGCCTGCCCATCGAGGTCGTGATCAAAAACGACGACACCCCGTCCGACGGTGCGCTGCTGACCGCGGCGATGGTCGAGTCCGGCACCATGGTCAACTCCGGTCCCATGGACAAAGAGCCCTCCGAGTCCGGCAAGGCCAAGGTCATCGCCTACCTGAAGGAGCGTGCTTTCGGTGATGGAACGGTGCACTTCCGCCTGCGCGACTGGGGCATCTCCCGCCAGCGATACTGGGGCACGCCGATCCCGGTGATCCACTGCCCGGCGTGCGGCATCGTCAAGGTCCCGGCGGACCAGCTTCCGGTGCGCCTGCCCGACGACGTGGACTGGGCCTCCTACGACGGCGGATCGCCGCTGCTGAACCATCCCACGTGGAAGCACGTGAAGTGCCCGGCCTGCGGTGGCCCGGCCGAGCGGGACTGCGACACCATGGACACGTTCATGGAGAGCTCGTGGTACTACCTGCGCTACACCAGCCCCCGCTGCACCGACGGCATCTTCGACCGCCCGAGCCTGGACTACTTCGCCCCGGTGGACCAGTACATCGGCGGGGTCGAGCACGCGGTCATGCACCTGCTGTATGCGCGCTTCTTCACGAAGGTCCTGCGTGACCTGGGTTATCTTGGCTTCGACGAGCCGTTCCGGAACCTGCTCACCCAGGGCATGGTGACGATGCCCACGGCGCGCTGTGACAAGCACGACTGGCTGTTCCCCCACGAGGTCAACGAGGACGGCTCCTGCATTCACTGCGGAGAGCCCGCCAAGCTGGGACGCGTCGAGAAGATGTCCAAGTCCAAGAAGAACGTCGTGGATCCGCAGACGTACATTGAACGTTACGGCGCAGACACCGTGCGGTTTTTCGTGCTTTCGGATTCGCCGCCGGAGCGGGACCTGGAGTGGAGCGACTCCGCGGTCGAAGGCGCGCACAAGTTCCTGCAGCGCGTCTGGCGCATCGTGCAGGAGGCGGCCGAGTCAGCGACCTCGACGCCGTCGACACCCTGCGCACCGCTGAAGACCGCCCATCGCGCGCTCAAGAAGGTCACCTCCGACATGGAGCGCTTTCACTTCAACACGGCCCTGGCGGAGATCCGCGTCCTGTTCTCGGAGTTGGCCAACTTCAAGCCCGAGACCGACGCCGAGAAGACGGCCGTGTTCGAGGCCGCCTGCCTGGGCGTCCAGATGATCGCGCCGTTCGCCCCGCACCTGTGCGAGGAGTGCTGGGAGATCCTGGGCAAGGGCACGCTGCTGGCGACGGCCCCTTGGCCCGCTTTTGACGAGGCGTTGATCGCCGAGAACGAGTTCCAGTTGGTCGTGCAGGTCAACGGCAAGGTGCGCGACCGCCTGATGGTTCCCACCGACGCCGCCGAGGATCGCGTGCGCGAGCTGGTGCTGGAAAGCCCCAAGACCCGCGAGTTCATCGGCGACAAGCAGGTCAGGAAGTTCATCTACATTCCGGGCCGCCTGGCCAACGTCGTGATCGGGTGAGGGGGCTGCGATGATCACCGTGACCGCGGCGATCGTGTTCGATGCCGCCGGACGTATTCTGGTGGGGCTGCGCCCTGTGGGAAAACGCCTGGGGGGGCTCTGGGAGTTCCCCGGTGGCAAGCTCGAGGCCGGTGAGACCCCCGAGGCCTGCCTGGCCCGCGAGCTGCATGAGGAGCTGGGGGTGGACGCCCGTGTCGGCGCCTTCATCGGCGAGAGCGTGCACACCTACGAGTTCGGCACGATCCGGCTGGTGGCCTATGAGGCCATCGTCGAGACCGGCGAGCCCGTGCCCCTGGACCATGAACGCCTGGACTGGGTCCTGCCCGCGACGCTGGACGCCGTGAACCTCACGCCCGCGGATCGTCCGCTGCTGCCCGCCATCCTTGCCTTTGCCGGCGCCCGAACCTGAATTATTCCTTGTGGGAATGGTCAAAAAGGCGTAATAATTCAGCTCCTGAGGAGGCTAGAGACATGTACAATCCCGTAGAACTGCATTTCAACGAAGAAATCATGAAGATCACGGCGCAGCGCTGTCGCGAACTCAATATCCGCATTCCGACGTTCGCCGAGCAGAAGAACCCGGATTCCATCCCGGCCGACGTCAAGAAACGCCTGCCGTCCGTGGGGTTGTGGGATTTTGACCCGATCAACCTCCACCGCATCACCTGGAAGAATGACATCAAGACGGGCCTGTTCAACGGCGTCAACCACCTGGAATTCCCCTCCGAGATCACGGGCGTCAAGGCCCGCGTGATCGGCCTGGTCGGCAAGTACTTCCCGACCGGCGCCCACAAGGTCGGTGCCGCCTTCGGCTGCCTCGTCCCGCGTCTGATCTCCGGCGAGTTCAATCCCCTCACCCAGCGCGCGGTGTGGCCCTCCACGGGCAACTACTGCCGCGGCGGCGCCTTTGACTGCAAACTGCTGGGCTGCACCCCAGTGGCCATCCTGCCCGAGGAGATGAGCCGCGAGCGCTTCGACTGGCTCAAGGACATCGGCGCCGAGGTCATCGCGACCCATGGTTCAGAGAGCAACGTCAAGGAAATCTATGACAAGTGCTGGGAGATCCGCAACACCGACAAGAACGCAGTGATCTTCAACCAGTTCGACGAATTCGGCAACTGCATCTGGCATTACGAAGTGACCGCCTCGGCCATCCTCGAACTGTTCGAGCAGGTGCGCCGCGGTTCCAACCGCTTCGCCGGCTATGTCAGCGCCACAGGATCGGCCGGCACCATCGGCGCCGGAGAGCGCCTGCGCAAGGTCTTCCCGTCGATGAAGATGGTCGCCACCGAGGCGCTGCAGTGCCCGACGCTGTACATGAACGGCTTCGGCGCGCATCGCATCGAAGGCATCGGCGACAAGCACGTGCCCTGGATCCACAACGTCCGCAACACCGACGCCGTGGCCGCCATCGACGACGAGGACACGATGCGCGTGTACCGCATGTTCAACGAGCCCGCGGGGCTTGCCTACCTCAAGGAGCAGGGCGTCTCCGCCGAAGTGATCGAGAACCTGCCGCTGGTGGGCATCTCGGGCGTGTGCAACATGCTCGCCGCCGTCAAGACCGCCAAGTACTTCGAGATGGATGAGAACGACGTCATCTTCACGATCCTGACCGACTCTTCGGAGATGTACGGTTCCCGTATCAAGGAAATGAACGATGAGCGCGGCGCGTTCACACGCGACAACGCCGTGATCGCGTTCGAGGGCTCGCTGATCAAGCAGGGCAAGGACAACTACCGCGAGCTCGGGTACTGGGATCGCAAGGCCCTGCACAACCTGAAATACTTCACCTGGGTCGAGCAGCAGGGCAAGGACCCGCGCGATCTGGATGCGATCTGGCATCCCGAGTTCTGGGACAACATCTTCTCCGTGATCCCCCAGTGGGAAAAGGCCATCGTCGAGTTCAACCAGCTGGTTGGACTGTAGTCCCCGAATGTCCGATTTCCCCCACCTGTTCTTTGCCACACCGAAAAAACTGCCCGATGCCGCCGGCCTGCCAGGCCGGGTTGCCGTGCTGGACCTGGGCTTCTGCGCCCAGGGCCTCACCCCCTCGTTCGAGAACATGACGGGGCCTTTCCTTGCCAGGCTCGGTGAGCGGCTTTGTGCTTACGTGGATCATCACGATCACCCCTATCATGTCCGCTACCACCATGATCCGCGCTTCGTTCTCGCCTCCAAGGATCGCGCGCCCGCCTGTGCGCCGATGGTCACTTCCGAGGTCGTTCGCCTGCTTGGGCCGGCCGACACGCTGTTGTGCCACCTCGACTTTGATGGCCTTTACAGCGCAGCGCGGTGGATCCTCGAGGGTGAGGAGCCCTACGAGGGAGCCGACGCCGATGCTGTGGCCGTGGACACGCGCAGCGGGGAACTGACGCCCATCGGACGCCTGATCGATCGGGCGCTGCGGGCGAAGTTCCAGGACACGCCACTCAAGATCGCGGTGATTCGCTATCTGACCACGAAGAGCGCCGCAGCCGCCGCCAACTTCCGCGAGACGATCGCGGAGGTCGCCCACATCTACGACCAGCTCGAAGCGGACACCCTGGTCTGGGCCGGGCGCTTCACGGTGCGCAACGACGTGGCCTTCGTGCACGTCCCCGACGGCGTGAAGTTCGACAAGACCGAGCTTTTGCTGCGCGGCCAGGCCGTCGCGAGGATCTCCGTCGTCGAGAACTCGGGTTCTCTCACGCTTGCGGCCGGATTCCACTCGGATGTGAACTTCCTGGATCTGTTCGATCTGGGTGGCGGCATGCCCACGCGCGTGACCATTCCTTCGGCCCGCAAGACCGAAGTGCTCTCCAGACTCGGCTATTAAGAGACCACGGAAAAGACGGAATTGGGGGTCTGCGGGGACGGATGCGTCACCTCGGGCCATGACGGTTCCGCCAATCCTGTTCCGCGCGTCAAGCGCTGCAAGTCCCTGTTCCTTCTTTTCTTCTTCTTTTCCGTGGTCTCTTAAAAACCGAGTCTATTCGGCGATGAGGATCAGGTTCTTCGTCTCGGCTGCACGGGAGGTGTCTCGGGCGGTGATGGAGATGACGTTGACGCCGGGCCACAGTGGCACGGGGGCGGAGAAGGCTGATTTGGAGGTGCCCTTCCCGAAGGAGGAGTAGGCGACCTTCTTCGCATATACGTTGGCCTTGAGGTTGGAGACTACGATGATCAGGTCGCGCAGGCCGTCGAGGTCCTGCAGTTCACCGGTGATGGTCACAGGGGCTGCCTTGACGGGGCCCGCGGGGGGATTGGTCACGGTGATCGCGGGCGGGGAGTAGACGTAGAACTCAGGCAGGACGAAGCCCGTTGAAGAACTCTTGACGATTTTTCCGGCGTCCTTCTTCACGTAGAGCGGGGAGGAGGTGCCGGCCATGACCTGCACGAAGCCGTTGATCTCCTTGACGGCCTTCAACGTGGCTCCGGCAGCCAGACGACCCTGGAGTTTCTGGGACTCGGACCAGGGGGTGTCGAAGATCTCCGCCTCGGAATCGAGCCGGAACCAGCCCGTCAGGGCCTTCGTCACGGGGAGGGCGCCCTGCTTGCGCATCACGTGCCAGGGAATCTCGATGTTCGTTCCGTAATTGCAGTCCTTGATCTCCACGACGAACTTCCAGGGCTGTTCGCCGGCCTCCGCGTTGGCCTTGATCTGGAACGTGAAGTCACGCTTCTGGCCCGGCGCGAGGTTGCGCAGGTCCGCGCGGGTGGAGAGCAACTGGACCTCCTCACCGGTCAGGTTCTTCAGCACCAGGTTGGCGTCGCCGGTCGGGCCGTCGCCGACGTTCTTGACCCGGATGCGGAACACGCCGGTCTCCTGGGCCGTCAGCAGGCCGTCGGAGTCCTTGGCGTCCGAAAACGAGAGGGAAAGGTGCAGGCGGGGCTGCAGGGAGCCGGCGATGGCGATGGTTCCGGCAGCGCTGACCTTGAGGTCCTGCAGGTGGCTGAAGAAGTGCATGTTCAGGGTGTCGGTGCGGCCTGACAGGCCGGCGGGGATCTTGACCTCGATGGTCCGCTTGCCCGTCTCGCCTGGCTTGAGCACGCCGAAGAGCACTTCCTGGTAGTCGAAGCGCGGATTCGAGGAACCAAGCTCGCCGCGGATGCGGTGGATGGGGGTCTTCCCGGTGTTCTTTACCTCGACCTCAACCTTGGCCCACTTGCCCGCGGCCGTCGGTCCCGGAACGGTCAGTTTCGCTGTCAGCGAAGGCTGATCGTTGGGGGCCAGCTTCCAGTCGATGGAGAACAGGGTCTTCAGTTTCTTGCCGATCTCGAGGTCGGCTGCGGTCTGGAAGGTGTCCACCACGCTCTTGAGGCGGGGCAGGGCTGCGGGGCGCGCCACGGCCGTGCCCTTGAACGAGACCAGGATGTCACGGGCCAGGTCAACGGCTGCATCCTGAACGAACTCGTCCGGATCGGAGGGCGCCTGCGCGTCCTCGGGATCCAGCCCGCAGTAATTGCAGACGAAGGGCGGGGTCTTGGGTTCGGGCAGCAGCGCGAACACGGTGTACATGGATTTTCCCTTGGGGGTGACGCGGGCAGCGTCGAGGCTGCTCTTCAACTGGGCCTCGGAGCTGGCCTCACGGCCGGCCGTGTAGTAGGTGACCTGCCGGCTGCGCTGCTTCGGATCCATTCGAACGTGGTGAAGTTCGATGTCCGGTACGATGCCGACCCCCTGGATCGAGACGTCGCCGTAGGTCAGGTACTGCGCGATGGTCAACTTCAGGGCTGAGTCGCCGGGGAAATCGATCAGATCCTGCACGGAGCCCTTGCCGAAGGTGCGGCGGCCGATCAGGATCGCCCGGCCGCTGTACTTGAGGGTCCCCGCGACGATCTCGGAGGCTGAAGCCGAGTTGTCGTCGACGAGGACGACCACGGGCTTCTTGAAGATGGTGCTCTGGGCGTCGGCGCGCTCCTCGCGACGGTCCCGGGTGTTGTTGGAGACCTGAGCCACGATGATGCCGCTGTCCAGAAAATAGCGGCCGATCTCGACGGCGATGTGCAGCAGGCCGCCGCCGTTGCCGCGCATGTCGAGGATCAGTCCCTGCACGGATTCCTTGTTCATCTCGGTGAGGGCCTGCTTGACCATCAGCGCGGTGGGCATCTGGAAGGCCTTGAGCTTCAGGTAGCCGTATTTGGCGCCCTTGTGCTCCAGAATGCGGTGGGTCACGCTCTCGAAGGAGATGGCCTCACGCGTGATCGGAAGGGTCTTGGGCTGCTTCCATCCGGTGCGGGACACGACGATCGACACCGGATCACCGGGCTCGCCGCGCAGCCGCGAGACGGCCTCGGACAGGCTGAGGTTCTCGGTGGGCTGAGTGCCGATCTTGATGATGCGGTCGCCGGGCATCAGGCCCGCGCGGGAGGCGGGTGTATTGTCCATGACCTTGATAACGCTCAACTTCTGATCACAGATCGAGACGACGATGCCCAGGCCACCGAAGGAGCCGCGGGTCTGGGTGCGCATCTCGCGGAACACCTCCGGGGTCATGAAGTTCGTATGGGGATCGAGGGTCTCAAGGATGCCCGCGATCGCCGCGTGCTCGACCTTCTCAAGGGAAACGTCCGCAGGGAGGTGCTGGGAGAGGAACGCGAACACCTGCGAGAAGCCGGCGATCAGGTCCCAGGCCGACGGGATCTTCGATGCCAGCGAAAGCTTTGCGGAGCCCACCTCGACGATCAACGTTCCCTTGACGTTTTCCCGTATCATGATCTCGGGCACCTCGCGGGCGATGCTCTCCAGTCCGGAGAGCAGCATCCGGCTCGGGTCGATGCGAGCTGGCTCAACGTACCGGTCCATGACCTTGGAGACCGTCAACTTCAGGTGCAGCAGCGTGGGGGTCGCGCTCCGGGGCGCGGGGACCAGTTGGGGTGAGCTCTGGGCCAGGAATGCGAAGACGATGGAAAACATCCAAGTATGCATGGTCGACTCCGGGAAGGATGGGCGTCAGGGGCACGCGGACGGACAGAACAAACGTCCAATCGTACGTGCCGATTCCCCGAAATGTTCAGTCATTGCGGAAAACGACGAAAAGAAGGTCAAGGAGCGTGCTCGGAAAGGGGGCCGGCGCCTAGCGGACCTTCGATTTGATGAAGGAACGGAACTCGCGGATGGTGCGATCGTTCTGGCCCAGCGGTTTGGCCGTGTAGCCGCGGATCTCGTCCTCGAGCTCACGGTCGAACTGGTCCATACAACCGGCCTCGTCGAGGATGTGGTCGGCGTTGCGGTTGCGGATGCGCTCCTCGGGGAGGCGCTTCACATAGCTCACGAAGCCGTCGTACAGGTTGTCGAACAGCAGCCGGGTCATCTCGTCCTCAGAGATCAGTTTTTTGATGCCTTCACCGGCGTTGGGCATACCGGCTTCCACGGCCAGCTTCGCCGAGACGCGCATCACGGCCGCGTCATCGAGCACGCCGATGCCGCCGAGATAGTCAGGAATGATGTCCACTTTGCGCAGCATATAGGAAAGACCGCCCAGCAGGTACTTCTTCGCATCGCGGGAGATGCCATCGGAGTCGAGCGCCTTGCGCAGAATTTTAGTGTCTTCTCCCAGGTTCGCAACCCAGGCTTCCAGGTTCTGCAACAGTTCGAGATCGGTCATCGCTTTTTCCTTTCTGATTCAGGGGGTTCACCCACCCGTTCGAGACTGGTTTCAACCACGCCCAGCACTTTTTCACGCTTTGACGACAGTGTCAAGCTGACAGGCGGGATTTTCAGGCCGTCAGCGACGAATCCAGTGGCCGGGAACCAAGATGACGCCGCGGGGTGTCCTGCGCCATTGGGGACGGAGCCACTGGTTGCCGGCCGAGGGCGGAACCAGCCAGCGTCCCGGCACCCATACCCATGTCGCGGCCTGCCAGTGCCAGTAGCCCGGGGTCCATACGGCGTCGGGGAAGGGGGCCGTGACAACCACCTCGACCCTGGCAGGCGGGGGTTCGGCCGGCGCGACGGCGGTCTTCTCCTGATCCAGGTCGCTCTGGGGAACCCGCCAGAACCCGTACAGCCAGAGCCACTGGAAGCCATTCCATCGCCAGTAGCCGGGCACCCAGGTGGCGTTCTCACTGGCCTTGGGCGGCTGGGTTTCGGCCT
>Ga0180007_10003132_pt1 | contig 18781 bp, 16 predicted proteins | sample MM_PC_MetaG_FD_121122 | JGI IMG/M metagenome (GOLD analysis project Ga0180007, IMG submission 121122) | Groundwater microbial communities from the Aspo Hard Rock Laboratory (HRL) deep subsurface site, Sweden - MM_PC_MetaG | ecosystem: Environmental > Aquatic > Deep subsurface > Groundwater... | reverse complement strand
GAACCTTTCTTTGATATGCCTGAGATAGAATTTGGAATATGGATAGAGACCGCCTTCGGTAAATCTTTCTAGAACTTTACGTTTGATCTTCATACTCTTTCTGGCAGCCTCGGTTAGTTTGTCGAGCCTCTTGAGAAAATCTGCTTCGTTTTTGGCCGTGTAGCCAATACGAGGGAGATTGATAGTCACAACACCAATAGAGCCGGTGAGGGGGTGAGCACCAAAGAGTCCGCCACCACGCTTGGCCAGTTTGCGATTGTCAATTCTGAGACGACAACACATTGACCGAGCATCTTCTGGCTTCATGTCAGAGTTGACGAAGTTGGCAAAGTAAGGAATGCCGTACCTAGCCGTCATCTTCCAGACCGGATCAAGTTTTTTGTTTCCCCAGTCAAAGTCAGGCGTAATATTGTAGGTTGGAATAGGAAAGGAAAAGACACGACCCTTGGCATCACCTTCAATCATAACTTCGGCAAAAGCCCGGTTGACCATATCCATTTCTTTTTGAAAGTCACCGTATTTTTCTTTCTGCAATTCTCCACCAATGATAATGTTTTCTTTTTCCATCATTTTGGGAGGCTCTAGATCCATAGTGATGTTGGTAAATGGAGTCTGAAAACCAACTCTAGTGGGCACATTGATATTGAAGACAAACTCTTGCATCGCTTGTCTAACTTGCTTGTAGGTCAGTTTGTCGTAACGGACAAAAGGAGCTAGATAGGTGTCGAAGGAAGAAAAAGCCTGAGCGCCGGCTGATTCACCCTGAAGGGTGTAGAAAAAGTTAACCATTTGTCCCAAAGCTGTTTTGAAATGTTTGGGGGGCTTGCTTTCTACTTTGCCAGAAACACCCTTGAAACCTTCTCTCAAGAGATCGCCCAGATCCCAACCAACACAGTAGACAGACAAGAAACCCAGGTCATGAACATGGATGTCGCCTGACTTGTGAAGGTCATTTAGGTACTTGGGATAGATCTGATTGAGCCAATACTCTGAGATAATTTCTGAGGAAATGTAGTTGTTGAGACCCTGGAGCGAGAAAGACATGTTGCTGTTCTCGTTGACTTTCCAGTCAATTTTATCCAGGTATTGCTCGACCATGTCAATGTTAGCCTTGGTAGCAAAAGCTCTGAGCTGAGAGTGTTGCTCTCTGTAAAGAATGTAGGACTTAGCTGTCTCTTTGTAGGACGAGCTGAGAAGAACTTCTTCGACGATGTCTTGAATCTCTTCTACGCTTGGAACTTTGTCTGTAATTGTGTCTTTGGCCAACGACAGAGTCTTGAGCGTGAGCCTTTTGGCGACTTTTTCACCAAAATCTCCAGTGGCTTCACCAGCAGCTGTAATGGCGTGGGTAATTTTTTCAGCATCAAACTTGACCACTTTGCCATCACGTTTTTTGATGCGTTTGAACATTTATTTTTGAATTATGTTTTTGATATATATGGAAAAATTTTGTAGGAAATTTTTTTTGGGGGTTCTTTTATAGTATTACATTTCGGCCAAAGGGTCAAAGTTGCCAAGTTCATGATTACGTGATGTTGCGATCGCTTAGAATGAGGATAGTTATTGCGAGGGCTTTTTGGGGTTGGAGTTATCCCCAAATTTCTAACCCCCTCTCCCTGCTAAGGGGAGGGACGGGGTGGGGTTTTTGATTACGAGCTAAATAACAATTTGGTACTCCCTCCGCTGGCTCCAGGCCTTCTGGCTGGAGCCTGAATGCAAACTATTAATATTTATAGGGAAAGTTCCTTATCTTTTTCGACACCGATAATTGACATTGAAATTCAACACTTGAATCTTATTGCAAGATTTAACCGCAACTCTTTCGTAATCTTTGCTTCGACCCAAAACCCCCTCCTAACCTCCCCCTTAGCAGGGGGAGGGACCAGACAAAAACAATAAACCCAGTATTAAAACCCCAACACTCTCCCACCCTGATAAACTACAAAAGCCACCACCCAAGCAAGCACCATCAAATACCCCACCGCCACCACCGGCCACTTCCATGACCCGGTTTCTTTTTTCATCATATAAAGAGCCGGCAAACACGGCACGTAAATCAGAGAGAAAACCATAAAAGAATAAGCAGATAGAGGCGTGAAATCTTGCCTCAAGGTTGCTAGACCTTCTGTATTGTCTTCGTCTACCGAATAATAAGTGCTCAGGGTAGAAACCACCACCTCCTTGGCGGCAAAGCCAAAGAGTAAAGCTGTTGAGGCTTGCCAGAAGCCAAAGCCAAGCGGCTCAAAGATAGGGGAGATGGTTTGACCAATTTGGCCAGCCAGAGAATCCTGGGACGCATACGGCTGGGAAAAAGGGACACTTCCGAGAAACCAAATGATAATAGAAAACACCAGAATGACTGTCCCCGCCTTTTTAACAAACGACCAAGTCCGCTCGCCAACGTGAATCATGAGGCCTTGAAAACTGGGCACGCGGTAATGAGGCAGTTCAATGACAAAAGGAGTTGATAATTTCTTGAAATAAAACTTCTGCAATATCAGTCCCATCAGAATAGTCAGCATAATACTCAGAAGATAAATTGAAAAGACTATCAGACCCTGATAAGCAGAAAAGAAAACCCCAGCAAACAGAACGAAAATGGGCAAGCGAGCGCTGCAGGCAACCAGTGGCATCATCAGAATAGTTTGCAGGCGATCCCTCTTGGTCTTGAGAATTCTGGTGGCCATGATAGCTGGCACATTGCAGCCAAAACCTAGGATAAGCGGCAAGAAGGCTTTGCCATGCAGGCCAATCTTGTGCATGAAACGATCCATAACAAAAGCAACCCGGGACATATAACCGGAATCTTCAAGAAGCGCTAGCAACAGAAAGATAAGAGCAATTGTTGGGACAAAAGATAGCACTGCCCCAACTCCTCCCAAAACTCCATCCACCAGCAGAGAAGTGAGCCAAGGAGTTTGGAATGAAGCCTCAAGATATGCTTCTAGGCCAACTCCAACTTTTTTGAAGATCCAGCCTATACCCTCGGTTAAGGGCTTTGACAAAGAAAAAGCGATTTGGAAAATCAACAAAGAAACCGTTAGAAAAATAGGAATACCGAAGTACTTGTGGAGTAAGAGTTCATCAATTCTTTCTAACCATTTCTTGTTAGACTTGTTTTTCTTTCTGACAATAACTTCTCTTCCAAGGCCTCTAACAAAACCATATCTAACATGAGCAATCATGAGTGACGCATCACGACGGAAAATAGTCTGAAGTCTTTTTCTAGAACGTTCAGCGAGACTGATAATTTTCTTGTCCTCAGAAAAATCTTTTTCGGCTGTCCCTTCCAGAAGTTTGATGGCGTACCAATGCGCTCTAGCTCTAATTTCTGCGGAAGATTTGTTCTGGTTGAGTCTTTTTTTGAGACCCACCAAGGCTTTGGTAACATCTCTGCCGTATCGAAGTTTGAGAGCCGGCTTTCTTTTTTGTGGCGCTCTCTTTTTGATAGCTGTTAAAAGTTTGCCAAGTCCTTCTTTGCTTTTGGCGTTGATGGGCACAACTGGAACCCCCAGAAGCTCAGCAAGAGCTTTGTACTTGATAGTGATACCCTCCTCCTTGGCCTGGCCTATTAAATTTAGCGCAATGACTAGGGGAGAGCCCAATTCCAAAAGCTGAACCGTGAGATAGAGGTTGCGTTCTAGATTGCCGGCATCAATTATTTGAACAATGACGTCTGGCTCTTCTTTGATGACAAAGAAAGAGGTGACTTGCTCTTCTTCACTATAGGGCGCCAGTGAATATGCCCCAGGCAAATCTACCAGATGAAAAGTCTGTCCGTGGCTTTCAAACTCACCTTCTTTTTTCTCGACTGTCTTGCCTGGCCAATTACCAACGTGTTGACTGGCTCCGGTCAAGGCATTAAAAAGAGTGGTTTTGCCAACGTTGGGATTGCCAATCAAACCAACAATTAATTTATTTTCTAGTGAACCTGCCATGTATTAAAATAAATAGAAACTAAATTTCTTCTCCCATAATTTTTTCTGCTTCTCCCCTACCCAAAGCAATTTTTGAATCAAAGATTTTGAGAAGAATAGGCCCCAGGCCATCGTTTTTGAGGACCTCAACTTCTGAGCCATCATAGAGGCCCATTTCACACAAACGTTTTTTGAAATTCTGACCACATTCAACACAGTGAACCTTTATCTTGGTACCAGTTTTGAATTCTAGTAGAGACTTGGAGTTCATTTTTGTTGTAGCAATAAAAATTATATTAGCGAGGGATTCTTTTGCCGTGTGGACAATACTGCGGATTGTGAAGATATTTTTTGAGACGTCTGATGGACTCATCTGAAAAGGCGTGCTCTAGCAGATGAGCCTCTTGGTGAACATCTTTTTTGTAACCCAAGACATCTTTGAGAAAAACTTCAATGACGCGATGCCTGGTAGTTAATTTTTGGGCCAGCCTTCTTCCTTTTGCTGTCAACTTTATCTTCTGATATGGAGCAGCCTCTATCAGTCCCTCCTTATGAAGTTTTCTAAGCATAGTTGAAACACTTGGCTTTGAGACGCCAAGTTCAGAAGCAACATCAATAGAGCGAGCTTCTGAGCTGGTCTCTAAGACCAAGAAAATAGCTCTGAGGTAGTCCTCTTTTGAAACACTATCCATATTAGAAAAGTTAGTCATGGCTAACTTTTAGTTTAAAACAAGTCCGAATTTTTATCAAGTAATAAAAGACCCCTTCTTCTCTTTTTGAGTTGAAGGGGTAACGAAATTGTTTCACATGTTTTATCCCCAGGAAGTCTCGTGTCTGAAATAATCAGCCCTCTCTTTCTCCTTATCAAAGGTGCGAATCAAGCTTCGTAGACTTGAAGCAAGCTTCGTCTCAACAACCATATCTTGCTTCGAGTTGAGGTGAAAACCATCACTATCGCTCACCACAATCCTAGCCTCAATCATTTGAGGCAGCAGCTCAAAAACTTGCCGAATAATCGACAATATAAATCCCCGATCAAAGCAGTAGTTGGGATCCTCAAAGAAGAACTTCTTGGCCCTTTCAAAAGCCTCTTGAACTTCCTTAACTGTCATCCCTTGGGGCGGTTCTTGATGTTGCATATTTTCCTCCTTTAGGGTTCTCTTTATCAAAAGAATCCCTTTTCTAAAGTTCTGCCTTGTTGTATCATGAAAATCAATATTTGACAAGACCTGACGTTTGCTATTTAGTGCCCTGACGACTTATTGAAGAGCAATTTATGATTAAAAATAGGGTTATTATCAAGGTTGGAACCAATGTTCTAACTAACGATTCTGATGAGCTTGATTACAATGTTATTAATAGCTTAACAGAGCAAATATCTAGCTTGAAAAAGAAAGACTTTCAGGTTGTTTTAGTTGCCTCTGGAGCAGTTGCTGCTGGGAAAAAAGTGCTACCTCAAAACAACGTCAAGGACCATATTACCAAAAGACAAATCTTTGCCGCAGTTGGTCAAATTCCTCTCAATCAAGCCTTGACGACCTCATTTGAGAAGAACAAAATCACTTCAGCACAGGTTTTGTTAACACGAAATATCTTTGTGACCAGGGATAATTATGACAAAATTATTAATGTCCTGGATGGGCTTCTGACTCAAGAAGTTGTGCCTATTATTAATGAAAATGATGTGGTTTCCCTAAACGAGCTTTCTTTTGGCGATAACGATGCTTTGGCCGCTTCCCTATCCATTATGCTAGACGCAGAAAAGCTTCTAATCCTCTCAAATATCGATGGTCTTTATGACAGAGATCCGGAAGAGAAAGAATCTCAACTTATCTCAGAAGTTAACAATATTGATCGAGCTATTAACAAAATGTGCTCTGAGAAAACTTCTAGAAGTGGTTTGGGGGGTATGCTCTCTAAAGTAAAATCTATTAGACTAGCAACCAGGGCTGGGGTTGAGTCTTTTATTATCCGCGGCAAGAAAGAAGAGGTTATTACAAAAACAGTTCAAGGTCACAATCAAGGAACTCGCTTCACCCAACAAAAAAATGTCAAACTAGATGCTCGAGATAGATGGCTTCTAATTGCTCAGGATAAAACCGCTCGCCTTCAGGTTGATGATGGGGCTAGAGAAGCCCTCAAGAAAAGAAAGAGTTTGCTGGCTGTGGGCATTGTTAGTATTCATGGCAATTTTGAACCCAATACTATAGTTGAAATTGTGGACAAGCAAAAAGAGTTGATTGGCTATGGTTTGACTATATATTCTAGCAAAGAGCTACAAGAAGCTTTAACCAAGAAAAAAAGGCTTGCCAAATACGTTATTCATGCCGATAATCTAACTACAATTTAGAAATTCACATAAAGATATGCCCACAGAAAATCTTGATAAATTCTACAAAGAGTTTGATAAGCAACTAAAAAAAACCAAAGAGGCGGCAGAGAAACTTTCTTTGGCCAAAACTGAAGACAAGAATGAAGCCTTGGAAATCTTGGCAGATGAGCTCTTGAAGTCTAGCCAATCTATTATTGCCGCCAATAAAAAGGACTTGGCAGCGGCCACAAAAATCAAGCTTCCCAAGGCAAAGTACCAACGATTGGTTCTTGATAAAAAAGGGCTTGAGAAAATGGCGTCCGACATCAGAGAAATTGCCAAGCTTCAGGACCCTATTGGCTCAGCCAAAACTATCAAGCGACCCAATGGATTGGTGATTGAAAAACGCCACATTCCTCTTGGTGTCATTGCCATTATTTATGAATCCCGACCAAACGTTACAACTGACGTGGTTGCCCTATGTATCAAGTCTGGTAACGCAACAATTCTTAGAGGTGGCGAAGAAGCTATTCACACCAACAATGCCCTCTATCAGGTTGTCAAAAAAGCTCTCAAGAAAAGTAAGCTACCAGTTGATGTGGTCTACTCTATCCCCCGGACTGAAAGAGAAATCATAGAATACTTCCTCAAAAAGGATCAGGATATTGATCTGATTGTCCCCCGTGGTGGCGAGGGTTTGATCAAGTTTGTTTTGAAACATACCACCATTCCAATTATCAGACATGACCGAGGACTAACGCAGATGTATGTTGACGCAACAGCTGACATTAAAAAATCTATCCCCATATGTTTGACAGCCAAGACTTCCAAGCCTTCTGCCTGCAATGCAGTTGAAAACATTTATATTCACCAAGATATTGTTCCAGAATTCTTGCCAAAACTGGCCATAGCTTTTAACAAAGCTAAAGTGGAGATGAGGGGTTGTGACAAAACTCAGAAGATTATCAAATGTGTTCCGGCAACGATAGAAGATCTGGACACCGAGTATCTTGATCTAATTGTGACTATCAAAATTGTTAGCAATGTTAGTGAGGGTATTCGGTTAGTAAAGAAATATTCTTCCGGACTATCCGATGCTATTCTAACTGAAGATTATACAAACGCCAGAAGGTTCACCAATGAAGTTGATTCGGCAGCAGTTTATGTCAACGCTTCAACTCGCTTCACCGATGGCAATGAATTTGGCAAAGGAGCCGAGATGGGTATTGGGACCCAGAAACTTCACGCCAGAGGTCCTGTTGGCCCCAAAGAATTAACCACTGTCAAATACGTAGTGACTGGAGACGGTCAATACAGAGAATAAAAATTTCAAAAAACTGCCCATAATTCCAAGGCAGTTTTTTGATACATTGACCAAAAACATCAAACAAGATAGTCTATATAGTCAACTTTTGTTGACGTGAACTTTGAAAACCAAAGGAGGAATCATGACACTCCGAGTAATGGCAGTTTCTGCACCGGAATATCCGCGTGGAAAAACATACACTGATTCTCTTTCAAGTCCTACTCCCGTTAGCCTCTACAATGCCTGCAGACAAGCAGCCATGTTGGCCGAAGATGGGATTGGGGCCTGGGGAGTAAGTAATTGGCATTGCCCAAGAGAAGAGCGAGCCAAGACTTTTCTGTTGATGAGATCATTCCAAGAAGAAGCAGATGTATTTCGGGCTATGCTTGAACGCATCAAACCAAATTTGCTTTTGATTGGAGCTATGACGATTTGTCTACCAGGAGCCATTGAATGTGCCAAAATTGCTAAGGAAATGTTTGGCCCCAAAATTGCTACAGTCCTTGGTGGAAAACATGTCAATGAAAGCTTTTTTCTTCAGAAAGGCAGTGACACTCCACAACATCACCCAAGCTCTCCACTCAGACTCATGGCTGAAAGAGAAATTGAGCCAGTGTTTGATGTGGTTTTTTCTGGAGAAGCAGAGTTCGTAATCCCTCTCATTGGCGAGATAGTTTACCAACTGAAGCACTCCGGGGCAAACAATCTAGGTCAATCTCTTGGACAAAAATTACTTAGTCACAAAAATGCTAATACTCCTGGCAGTTGGCTTATGGGGTCACTTCAAGCAGGAGTCATTGAAACCCTTAGCAGTAACGGCATTCCTTTTGATCGCAACAATTTACCAACACCAGCCAAAATGTTTGGGGTCGAAGGTTGCTTTGATGTTTTTGGACCCAATTCTATTACTGGTCACGCCTTCAGCGACATAGGTTCTGGTTGTGTTTTTGATTGCGGATATTGCAGCGAAAGAAGAAGTATAGCTGATTCTCCATTGCAAACAGAGTCAGCTGCCCTTCGTCTGGTCAGGCAATTCCAAGATATTTGTGCAGTGGTCGCAAGGGATCATATTGGCAAAAATGCCAGTGCCTTCGTCGAAGATTCTATTATGCTTGGAGGAATTGCTACCCAACTGGAAGTCTTGGCTTATCTTCTAGAAATCAACCCTTTCCAGATCAGTTTTGGCGGTCAATTAACAATCGACATTGCCATTAAGCTGCTAAAGGAAAAACCAGAGATTATTAAAAGACTTTTTGACAAAGGTTTTATGTACCTCTTTGTAGGACTTGAAACCCTTGACCCCGGCTTAATTGGAGGTTTTAGCAAAGACATTAGTAACCACTCTTGGATGACAAGAGCAAATTCTGTTATCAAAGACTACACGAGGATTGGTTTCAAAATTGGCGTCTCGGTTTTGTTTGGCCTGGGTGAAAGCCAGCAACAAAGATTAGCTCTATTGGAACAAGTTGGAAAGTGGAAGAGCGAACATGGAAACCCTATTGCCGTTAGCGCCAACTGGGCCGTCCAACACCCCCTTCGAGGTCAAGATCATCAGAGCAACTATCGCTATCTGAGTTGGCCGGTACAGTCTCCAGAATACTTAGAGGCTTTTAGAGATTTTGGAGAAGCTTCTGAAGTTTACAACCTTCCAGGAGTAGAAAAACCATCGCTTGCAGAGCTTCTAGAACTCAAACGTGCTTTGCAGGCTTGCTGTTAAATCTGAGGCCTGCTACAATTTCCGTGAAAGGAGAACAACTATTATGGAAATTAAAATCAGCGAAAAACTCAAAAAGGCTTGTCCTGAATTGGCGCTTGGCGTGATTCAGGCTCAGGTCAAGGTTGGACCAGGCTCCAAAGCTTTGTGGAAAAAAATCAAGGCCGAAGTGGCCGCGACCAAAAAGGGACATTCTCTGGAAGGCCTTTCTGGCTTGCCAGAGATTGAGGCGGTAAGAAAAACTTATCGTGCTCTTGGCAAAGAGCCTGGACGCTACCGTGGTTCGGCCGAAGCCTTGATCCGTCGGATTATCCAAGGCAAAGGTCTCTACAAGGTTAACGGACCCGTAGACATCAACAACCTGGTCTCTGTTACAACTAGACACCCGGTTGGAACCTACAACTTGGCTGCCATTGAAGGGCCAATTGTTTTTGGAGTTGGTGAGCCAGGTGAGAGCTACAAAGGTATCGGCAAAGAAACCATTAACATCGCCGGTCTTCCCGTTTTTAAGGATGACCAAGGCCCCTACGGTAGTCCAACCAGCGACTCCGAAAGAGCCATGATTACGGATGGCACCACAAGAATTCTGATGGTTATCATCTCCTTTACGGGCGAAGGCCTTGAAGAAGGTATCAAACTGGCCTCTGAACTTCTTAAAGAGTTCTCAGAAGCAACCATCGAAGAAACCACTATCATCACATAACCACAGAAAGGAGGCATACGGTGGATCCCACCTTCTACGGTTCTGGTAATGGGAATGTTCTCATTGATGAGAGAAAATATCCCCCAGAAATAAAAGCCTGGCTCAAGGAAGAGACTGCTCTCCTTGCAAAGCACGCCCATCTTTTTAACCAACTAGTTGAAGTTGGGTGCATGGAGGGTCGTTTTTTGGCCTGGGCCTTGAGTGGTGGCAAGAAGTACCTTGGTCTTGATGTCGTTAATAGCTTCATCGAGACTGGGCAAGAACATTGCCGTAGCCTGAAACTTCCCCAAGAAGATTACTGGATTCAATTTGGAGATGCTGAAAAACTGAAAGAGTTCTCAAGGCCTATTCAGGAAAAAGCTCTTCTCTTTTTTCCTTTCAACAGCTTTGGCAACATCCAGGAACATCTGGCTGCCATCAGAAGCCTGTGTGCTATCAAGAAGCCATTCTTGATTTGTTCATACGCGACTAGTGAAGCTGCCTGGCAAGTCAGAAGCCGTTACTACCAAAACTGCAACTATAGTGACCTGCACTGGCACTCATCAGAAGCTGGAGTGACCTTTTCCTCGTCCGATGGTCTTAACACTACGGCCTACCACCCACAATATTTGGTCAGAAAATTTGAAGAATTTGGACAGATGGAAGTCCAAGTCATAGAATTTGCCCAGATTGGCCGAGCCTACCTCTGGACTAATTAAACACAAAAGCCGCCCACGGTTTTCATGGGCGGCTCTTTTTTTTGAATTTTTTATTTTGAAAGTTCCCTGGATCTATTTTGAGCTTTTTTGATAGCGGCCCTGATAATACTAGCTGCTTTTTTGTTCTCTAACTCCATGAGAGCGGCTTCGGTTGTTCCGCCTTTAGAAGCAATTTTGGAGATTAAATCAGCTGGATTGTGTTTTCCTTCTGGATCAATTAACCCCGCTCCTTTTAGAACACCAGCAGCTAGTTGTTGAGATTCTTTTTTGGAAAATCCGTTCTGCTGAGCTAGGTCAAAAATCTGTTCAGAAACATAGAGATAATAGGCTGGTCCACTACCAGCTAAAGCCGTGATGGCATTAAGCTGATCTTCTTTTTTACACTCAATAGCTTCTCCCCATCTGCCAAAAATATGCTTAGCTATGTTCTTGGCCTTTTGACTACACCCAGCAGAGGAAATCCATCCTGTAACACTAGCCCTGTTTTTGAGAGCCAAATTGGGCATGGACCGAACAACATTTTTGGTCTGAAGGTTGGCACCAATATTCTCAAGGGAAACCCCGGCCATAATAGAAATAACAACCTGCCCCTTAGAAATATATTGTACTAGGCCTTCTTTAATCTCAGAGAAGTTCTGCGGTTTGACGGCAATGATAATAATTTCTAATTTTTCGATCAATGCTTCTAGTGAAATCGATTTTTTATTTTTGTCAAAATACAACACCTCAAATTCATCTTTGTGAATTTGAGCAATAGCTTGGCCCATATTCCCATAGCCAACAAGGCCGATGGTTTTTTTGTGAATATCTTTTTTGTTCATGCTTCTAATATATCAAAAATAATTGGTTTTGAAAAAGGGTTTGCGAACGCGCACGGCGTGCAAACCCTTGAGTCCTTAATATCTTGTGCTCCCCAGTGCCTTAGCTTCTGGAGAGCAGGAGTGGTTTTAGGGACAAATCCAACTTTCTCATTACTCTTCTCCTTCTTGTACAGTAGTTGCCCACTCTCGCGCGATTGTTAGTCTGGGCCTCATCTACAGAGCTTCTCGATTTCAAATTACCATGTGCTCCCCAGCGCCAAAGCTCCTGGAGAGCGAGAATGGTTTTAGGCCCAGAACATCTCCACGGATCCCAGCCCATCTCATAGTCTCGTTGGCTTGAGCCAACATAGCCACGAACTTACCGGTCACCGGCGAGAACATTGCCCCATGCCCACTAAAGCCAATGGCATGGATCAGACGAGCGTAATCCTCGTCGTAGCTGATAAAGGGTTGGTGGTCTGGGGTAACGCCATAGTACCCACAAGTTACTCGAGGCTCTCCCATCTCCATGATAGCCGGAACATGACGTGAAGCCTCAAAAATGGCATGTTGGCCATAGTTATGCTCACCACCAGTTTTGGGGTTAAAGGCCTCTTCAATCATGTCCTGATCAGTATCCCTGAAGTCCTGCTCGACTTGAGCTTGGTGCGCCCAACCGATCATAAGGTTCCCGCCATCAGGACGACAGTAACACCCGGAAGGGAAAACTGTCATCGGCCAACGCTCAAACTCATCAGAATTGACACCCGCGACCTTCAGCATGTATAGGTAGCGTTTGACAGGCATGACCTTGGGCATCCCGCCGTTGCTCCGAGGCAACCATTGAGTCAGACGAGGCGACCAGATATTGGTGCAATTAACCACCAAGTCTGCTTCGATCCTGCCTTGACTAGTTTCAACTCCCTGCACAGTGTGCTTTTTGAGTATGAAACTAGTCACTTCTACCCCAGTCCGCAAGACAACCTGATGTTCTTCTCGACAATGACGGAACGTTTCGTCTAAAATGACACTAACGTTCAAGAAACCGTCCATGCCGCAAAAGCGAGATCCCAGGAGGCGCTCGGGGTTAAGATGGGGAAACCGACTGATAGTTTGTTGCTTGTCCAAAACCTCAACGGTGTCGTGGCTCCATTCATGCATCCGTAAGGCCAATTCTTGAGCAGCCTGAAAAGCTGCAAGGTCTGTCACCCAGAAAGGATACAAGTACCCGTTCTGGACAATGGCCCGGTTAGACGGAATGTCAGGAATTCCCATAATCCCAGGAAAATCCACAAAATACCCGACCGCCGCGCGCATAGCCTTGACGTTTTCGCGTGTCCCGAACTGAGTCCGGATACACGCTGCTGAACGGGTCGAGGAACCATTACCAACAGCCCCCTTGTCAAGGACAACAACATTAAAACCTGCATGCGCAAGCTCGTGAGCGCAAGTAGCACCGGTCATACCGGCCCCAATCACGATCACACGATTCTTTCCCCCGTTAGGTGGAGGGATACCCTGAAGCTTTGTCATAACTTCATCTCCTAAAGAAGGTACAAAAATGAGTGATTCAGAATGAAACACTCAACTATAATCCAGTTTAGCTATCTTCAAAAAAAATGTAAAGTAAAAAAAGAGCCGGTCCTGCACCTTGGCACAGTCCGGCATGAAAAAACGTAACAGCATCACAAAGAAAACACCTTAGAAATTGGATCCTGCAGAGGATCCGGGAAAAGGGAAAACCGCATCTTGCCTTGTACCGTCGCCTGACAAGTCTGACACTCATTCAGGTGCACGGCTACTTCTTGGCAACACAAGATGTCATGTCGAGATGGTTCACCCTGTTCGAACCAAGGGGAAACCTCTCGTGCCAGTTCTCTACAATCGATAAAACCCATAAGTCCTCTCCTTTTGATAGAAGGTTTTAACCCATGTTACCTGAACTAGGATTTGGGTCAAGTCAATATTCTATCCAAACATCAGCCACTCTGGCTTCAAAAGCATCAGAATACCAATAACCAAAATGATCAATCCCCCAATCAAAGTTGAATACCTAGAATATTTGGAATCAAGACCAAAAGCTTTGACCGTCAGCATAGCAACTGCAAAGACAATCATATCGTCCAGCATAAAGAAGAAAATGTAGAGCAGGATGTAGAGATAGTATTGATAGGATGGAACATTTGATAAAGTCAGAACGTTGGTAAAGACCGCGGGTAAACCCAAGCTACACAGCAGCTCAACCAAATTGACAGCAAAAGCCAAAAGAATGATACCACCTAAAGCAACCCAGAAACTTGTCGAAGAAGTTATTTTCTTGAGCTTCTCAAAGGTTTTTTGCCGCTTGTTATTTTTGGTAACTTTACAGGTAGCATTCTTGTTAATATAGTATTCTCTAATATTGTAAATACCTGTCCCTAAAGCCACCAAACCAATCAGGGCTCTGACCCACACAATATAGCCAATAAAGATAAAGAAATTAAGCCAGGCAGCCATAAAGACAAAATAGACTGCACCCGAGGCGAGAATAAAAGCAATACCCAGCACCCAACGCCTGAAAGTGTTTTCCATTTTGAGAAGAAAACTAATCAAGAACAGAAGCACCCACATCGCACAAGGATTGAACCCGTCCAGAGTACCGAGAATAACAGACAGAACCGGTAGAGAAAAACTTTTGATCTCTATATCACCAAAAAGAGGAACTTTAACTTTTTCTGGAATTTCCCCTGCGTTTTCCAAAGATGGCTGTATTTGACTGACTTCTTCTATGCTTTGTGGATCAATGCCTTTGTGCCTAGCTACAATCCCCTCCACTGGGTCTTCGCAGGCCTCGGCTGATTCTAGGCAACGCTTGATTTCCTTTTCAATAGTCGCCCCAGTTGTTGAGTCAGTCCCATAGCCGTAAATAGGTTTACCACCAACGATGGTAATAGGCACAGAATTGCCCTGAATATCTAGCTCGTCAACCACCTTCTGAAGTAATTTCTGATTGTCTTTGTCGTACCACAGTTCAAAGCGGTGAATCTTGAGATTGGGGTAAGTTGGCTCTAATTCATTCTTGAAAAACTCATCGGCATCAGCACAGTGTGGGCAGCCATCGCCGTGAAAGAAATAGATATTCAATTCCTCTGCTGAATCATCAGCCTTGGCAGTGTCAAAGTTTACAACAAAAGCAGTTACCAGAACTATGGTAATCAAAGTGAAAGCCAGCAATTTTTGGAATTTGTTTTTCACAGAAAATAAATCACTAATCTTTTAGCTTTGTCTATTATAGCCAATATTGTTGATTTGGGGAATAAAAAAAGCCCGCACCGTGGTGGGGCTCTATGGAAAAACAAAACGGTTTATCCCGTAGTGATCAAACTTCCTTCCCGATGACATCTTTCAAAATGTGCCAGGCAGGACAATGTAAAGCTATCTGCTAAAACGGGACTTTTTGAATCCCAAGGTTTTTTTCCACTAGCAATTTTCTCTGCTTCTTGCAGAAGGTGGTCAACACCCTCTGGCCACTCTACAGGAATAATGCCCGTGATTTGCTCCTCCCTGGCAGAAGAAGCTACTGCTTCTTCTGCTATCCTGCCCTTCTCTTTTGGCTCACTAACCGGGACTAACCAAAGTCCTTGATTGGTGGAATAATATGCCGAGTTTGGATTCATCATGCCCACAACTCTTGGCTCACCTCCATCGAGAATACTGAGCTGTGGCACTTCTTCTGATAATTCAACAATTCCCCCAGAGTTAGCAAAAAGATTTTCACCACTAGGAAACATGGCCCTTTTCTCTAATTGCCACCCAGGATCAAAACGAAATTTGAGCTTCTTATTCTCCCCAATCCCTCTCGGAAACTCAATCAGAGTTGCTCCATAGACAGAGATTTCTTGCTTTGTAGCGTGAGAGTTTAGCCGAGGAAAAACAACGGGTCTTTCAACAGTGACCATATATACAATGCACTTCCTACTTCTGCCCTTCTGTCCGAAAATGCGGTAAGGAAGCATAGCAACTCCAGGATTTTCCTCAAGGATGATTTGATCCCACTGCTTTACTCCTTTGCTAGTTACCATCCTTACAAATACTTGATAGATCAAGCCTTTCTCAGGATTGCTAATCTTGACCACATGACTACTACCAGCTTCCAAAACCTCCACCTTCCAACCAAGTTCCTCAGGTGAGATGCCACCTGATTTAAGAGCTTCATCAAGAGTAGTGATGCTGGCGATGGCCGCCTTTTCTTTCATTTCGTCCTCCTGTGTTCAATAATTCCTCCACTTTAAATGCGCTAATCACTATATAATAGACAAATATCTTTAGCAATAGAAAAAGCCCGCACCATTGTTGGTTTGGGCTGGGAACAAAGAGCGACGGGCAAGGCTAGTTAGCACCTACCCAACTTGTATTTCCGTATTTCTGTCTGCCTGTTGAAGATGAAACTTCAACCGGAGGGCTGCCGTGGCGGTCAAGCCACAGTAGTCGGGAGAGTCGCAGGCCTCGTCAAGCGGCACGAAAACGGCACCACTAATGACTTCCAAAAGATTGGTCGCTTTGATGCCGGCCGCTTTCTTGGCTTCGGCTCGCGCTTTCATTTTGGCCTTGAAGTCTTCGGTGAGAACAACGCCACGTGACGTTTCCTCGACCACACCTTCCTTGACCTCGAAGCCAAAGAAGTAGACCAAGCTCCGACCGTTGGTGCTGTTCTCAACCCCACTATTGGGGTTGATAGGATTGCCCAATTGAATGGGCGCTCCAACCTCGAAACCACCCGTCTCCTCGAGAATCTCCCGAAGCGCCGCATCTTCAACCTTCTCGCCAGTCTCCTTGAAACCACGAGGGGCATTGAGAATGTTGGCCTCAGTATTCATGAGTTTACGATACTGTGAGAGCATAGCCACATGAACCGTGCCATCCAGGGCCCGGTAGTAAACCATGTTCACTGGACCTCCATTCTCATCCCACATGACGGCATCGTAGCCAAAGCCGTTAGGGAGCTGGCACCAGCCATAGACCACGCTGATGTTCATGCCCGGATGACGCAACACGACCTGTTGTGCACCCGTGACCTGAAGCCCATCAATACGGACTTCCCACTTGGCCTGGCCTTTTTTGTCTTCGGGGATGGGCTGATACGGAAATTTATCTTCGTGACTCATAGCAAACCTCAGAGACGCGCCTTTTTCCTTTGTTGTTTTATAGGCTGTCTCTTTGGGTTTCTGTTTTACGGCTAAACCTTTTCAACAGAAGCATTTTGCTATTTTGAGGGGCTCAACCACCTCAAGAATTTATGTGGCAAATGGAATCTTGCCACAACGGAGCGCTTTGTACCACGCCCCAATCAGGAGTAAAGAAGAGATTTTTCCTTCGTCTATTCTCTCCTCAATCTCCTCTGGTTCAACAAGTTGAAATTGAAGCGGACTTCGGCGAGTTTGCTTCTCGCCATTATTCCACTTCAGTATTGCCTCTTCGTAGGCCTCTTCTGTAACCTCTACCTCCACACAGTAGATCTGGGATCGCGTATTCATCGTCCCTGACTCCTCGTGAACAAAACCAAGATGACTCCAAGAGTAACTTTCAGCTGCTTCAATCAGCCACTGCAGTTTCTTGTCTTGAAGTTCTTGAAGTTGCTGCTCGCTTGGTTCAGGATCTTCAGTGAACGATTGTGGAAACTCTCTTTGCCATACTCCAATAGGAAAACGGTGCTTATTGGTTAGTAGGATGTGTTTCTTGTTAACAATCACCACAGCCACCGCTCCGCCCGAGTACTTGACTTCATATGGACACTGTTCCTCGGTGAAAGGGTTTTGAACCGTGTAGGTCACATGCCACATTGGCGTCATAATATTTTTTCTCACCTCTTCGACTCCAACCAGGCCCCATTCACCGCGACATACATCACCAACTTTTTGAGGCCAGAAATGCCTCGGAAGTCCCGCCTTTTCTAGGGAGGGCCAAATCTTTCCTTCCAAGACATCAGTCTGAATCTCTTTGAGGGCTTTTCTTTTCTTCCTCTTTTTTTCTTTTTCATGACTCACCTGGCCTCCTATGCGTCTCTAACGCTTTGAAGGGTTGCAAGGAACAACGTGCCCAAAATAGGCTAATCACCATAACAAAAAAAGGCTTTTTGGTCAAGCCATAATAAACCTTTATTTAAGCCAACTGTAGGCCAATATTACTTAATAGCCTCCCAATACATCCCCACCGTCTGCTGCTCTATATCTGACTTATTATCGGAAAAATAAGCCTCCTCTGGGTCATATTCTATTCTCTCTACATCAAAAAAATCCACAGCCATGAGCCTGATTGTCTCATTCTTAATGTCCCACAAAACATCAAAATCAAGCTCATCAAAGGAGCCTAGAAAAAGATAATTCCAAGTATCACCAACCTTGGCGCTATATGAGCTAGGAAAAGCTTTGGCAAAAGAATTGGCCATCTTCTGATAGTAAGTCACGCCAACACTAGGCGCATTGATATTGACTGCGACGATTCCCTGATCACTCAGCTTGCTTTTGACCAGAGAGAAGAATTCTGTCGTGGCCAAATGCGCCGGGACAAAAGCTTCTTGGCCATAGGTATCAATAAAGATAAGGTCGTACTTTTCTTGAGTGGAATACAAGTATGCTCGAGCATCAGCAATAACTGTGGTCTCGTGGTAATCAAATTCTCTTCTGGCAATGTCAATTAGCTCTCCATCAATCTCGACTCCGGTGATGTCAAAATCAAAATCATCTCCGGCCAATCTTCTCATTTGATGCGGAATAGTCCCGCCAGCCACTCCCAAAATCAAAACTTCTCTGTGACGAGTTTCAAAATCTTGCAAATATGGCAAGGCTGAAAAGGAATCCCAATATTTTCCCAAAAGTTCTTTATGGGGATTATAAACCGATTGCACCGCTGCCCTGGTATTAATAATCAATTCTTTCTCACCGTCTTCTTCAAAAACCCGCACTAACTGATAAGGGGTTTCTTTAGCCAAAACTTCGTGTGGAGCTTTTTGATAAAACAACGAAGACAGCAAATACAAAGCAATCGGAACAGCCAGCAGACCAAAAACCAAGATACGTTTTCTAAAATACATAAGTGAGGCTAGAAGTCCCAGAAAAGCCATCGCGAAAATTGTTTCTCTAACTCCCAGATAAGGAATGGTTACAAAAGAAGGAACAAAAACACCCAGAATTGACCCTAGGGTAGAAAAAGCAAAAATATTGCCAGCGTCTTTTCCTGAATCGGCCACTCCTTTGGAAATAACTCTGACGGCAAAAGGACAGATCATACCGAAGAAAAAAACAGGTAAAGAAAAAAGAACCAAAGACAAAATCAACAAACCCACCACCAGAAACG
>Ga0180007_10003131_pt1 | contig 18785 bp, 17 predicted proteins | sample MM_PC_MetaG_FD_121122 | JGI IMG/M metagenome (GOLD analysis project Ga0180007, IMG submission 121122) | Groundwater microbial communities from the Aspo Hard Rock Laboratory (HRL) deep subsurface site, Sweden - MM_PC_MetaG | ecosystem: Environmental > Aquatic > Deep subsurface > Groundwater... | reverse complement strand
ACTGATGGACACAGATGAACACAGATAATTTTTACATTTTATCAGTGAAAATCAGTGTTAATCTGTGTCAAAAAAACTTTATTTATTTTTTGCCATCCCAATTTACTTGAGTATAAGTGATGATAAAAATACAATTGATAAGCATTAAGTATAATATACCAAGAATAAATCAGGTTTCCAAAAAAGGTGGCTGAAAAAGACTATAGACTCAAGAACATTAGACATTATTTTAAGGGATTAGTGAATAGGAATTAGTAAATAGAAAATTCCTTCAACTATTCCCTACTCTCTATTCCCTTTTTAGTCTAAGTCTGGAGTCTGATATCTTCTTAAATTTTTGCTAAATCACGTGGATATACTGTGTGAATTGCTTATTCAGTAGTGTGGAGGCAAAAGGTGATAAAATGAGACTTCTTTCCTCCTTCCTTGACCTCTTCTTTCCAGCAGATTGTAGGACATGCAAAGAACCGCTTGAATGGAATGAAAATTATATCTGCAAGGGTTGTTTTGATAAGATAGAGCCGCTGAAGCCTCCCCTTTGTGTAAAATGCGGAAAGCATATTGATGGCGGTATTAAATGCCTTTCTTGCAAGGGTAGAAGAATATACTTTGAGAAGGCAAGAAGCTATGGAGAGTTTTCTGATGTGTTGAAGGAGGCTATTCATCTCCTGAAGTATGAGAAGAAGATAATTTTGGCAGATAAATTAGCTAACCTGATGGATGGTGTAGTTGACCTGTTTGAGAGCGAGTTTTCTTATCTCCTGCCTGTTCCTATTCATAAAAATAAGCAGAGAAAGAGGGGATTCAACCAGAGCAAGCTATTTTGTGACTTCCTGAGTAAAACGAGGGGGATTCCAGTTCTCTCTGGACTTACTAAAGAGATAAATACACCCCAGCAAGTCGGTTTAAACCATTCTGAGAGATGGCAGAATGTGAAGGATTCATTCAGATGGAAGGGTGATAAAAAGCAGATTGAAGGAAAGCGACTTCTTCTGATAGATGATGTGATGACGACAGGAAGCACAGTCAATGAGTGCTCTAAGGTTCTGATGGCAGAAGGTGCAGAAAGCGTTTATGTCTTGACCCTTGCCTCTACTTAGGAGATATAGGTTTCAGGTATTCTATTAACCTGACACCTAATACCTGACACCTTTTTTCATGTATCAGGTATTTATTGGCTGACTACTTAACCTTCCAGCTGAACGCTTACTTTAGGAGGGGTACCGAAGTGGTCATAACGGGACGGTCTCGAAAACCGTTGTGCTGAAAGGCACCGTGGGTTCGAATCCCACCCCCTCCGCCATTCAGAAAACTGGGGGAGATTCCGCCAGCCTTGCCTTTGAGAAAATCCTGATGGAAATTGGCGTAGCTAAACGGCACACAGTCAGCAGTAACAATCAAATTTTATGATAATACCTGTAATATTTTGATATAATAACATCAATCGCAAAAAAATGTAGACAAAATGTGGCAAAGAGCATATACTACATCAAACTAAAAATGGGAGGATTTTCTGTAATAAAAACTATAGTAATAAAGAGATATGGAAGAAAAAAAGGACATCAATATAAAGATTGGGCTTGTCTCTCCAGAGACAATCCACTCCTGGTCATTTGGAAAGATAAAGAAAGCAGAGACTATAAACTATAGAACCCTGAAACCCGAGAGAGACGGGCTTTTTTGTGAGAGAATCTTTGGTCCAATGAAGGATTGGGAGTGTTTTTGCGGAAAATATAAAAGTATGCGCTATAAAGGCGTAGTCTGTGATAGATGCGGCGTTGAAGTTACCAAATCTGATATAAGAAGGGAGCAGATGGGTCATATCGATCTGGCTGCTCCTGTTGCCCATATATGGTATGTCAAGCGGGTTCCGTCTCAGATAGCCCTTCTCCTTGATATTACCTCTCAAGAACTTGAACAGGTTCTTTATTTTGATGCCTGGCTTGTCCTTGATGCAAAAGATGGTATTCCTCTGAAAAAGTATCAGGTTCTCACAGATGGAGAGTATCGGGAACTAAGAGAAAGACATGGTTTAGAATTTGAGGTTGGCATGGGAGCAGAGGCATTAAAGAAGGCGCTATCTTCTTTGAATTGCAAAAAACTCTGCATTGAAATACAAGACCTATTAGTCAATGAAAAGTCTGCTGGAAAGAAGAAGAGGTTTCTAAAGAGGCTTTCTATAGCCAAATGCTTTGTAAATTCAGGGAATAAGCCCGAATGGATGATCCTGGATACACTTCCAGTGATTCCACCTGACCTGCGGCCTATGGTCCAGTTGGATGGGGGTAGATTTGCCACCTCTGACCTTAATGACTTATATAGAAGGGTAATCAACAGAAACAATAGGCTTGAGAGGCTGATAGAGCTTAGAGCGCCTGATGTTATTATCAGAAATGAAAAGAGGATGCTTCAAGAGTCAGTAGATGCTCTGTTTGATAATGGAAGAAGGGCAAGACCTGTTAAGGGTTCTGGAAACAGACCCCTTAAGTCTCTATCAGATATTCTTAAGGGAAAACAAGGAAGATTCAGACAGAACCTTCTTGGAAAGAGGGTTGATTATTCTGGAAGGTCTGTGATTGTAGTTGCTCCAGAGCTAAAACTTCATCAGTGTGGCCTTCCAAAGAGGATGGCTATTGAGCTTTTCAAACCCTTCATTATGCACAGGCTTGTGGCTAAGGGCTGTGCCCATAATATTAAGAGTGCCAAAAGGCTTGTGGAAAGAGAGACTATTGAGGTTTGGGATGCCCTCGAGGATGTAATAAATGAACACCCCATCTTATTAAATAGAGCACCAACCCTTCATAGGGCTGGAATTCAAGCCTTTGAACCAATTCTTGTTGAAGGAGAGGCTATAAAAATACACCCCCTTGTCTGCTCAGCCTTTAATGCAGACTTTGATGGTGACCAGATGGCTGTCCATGTGCCGCTCTCCCTTGAAGCACAACTTGAAGCACGATTACTTATGCTTTCAGCCTATAATCTTCTCTCTCCATCCAACGGCAAACCACTTATAACACCAAGCCAGGATATAGTCCTGGGACTCTGTTGGCTTACAAGGGCAAAAGAGCTTAAAGGGGGCGAAAAGATGAAGGTCTTCAGGGATAAAGATGAGGCCATATCTGCTTATGAAATGAAAGAGATGAGCATTCATTCTCCTGTAAAGGTCAGAATGGATGGAGGTCTTCTTCTTGAGACAACCATAGGCAGGCTTATATTTAATGAAGCCTTTCCAGAGGATTTTGGTTATATAAATAAGATGGTTGATAAGTCAATCCTTTCTGATCTGACAAGTCAGATCTACTTTAAGTATGGAATCCACAAAACAGTCTTATTTTTGGATGAAATAAAAAAGACAGGCTATATCTTTGCGACAAGATCTGGTTCTACTATTGCTGCTTCTGACCTTAAAATTCCAGCAAAAAAGGAGAGGTTACTCGCTGCTGCACATAAACGAGCAGAAAAGATAGTCGGGGCTTATGAAAAAGGGGTCATTACAGCAGAGGAGAGGTACAATCAGGTGGTTGACTTGTGGACATCTGTCAACGAGGACTTGGGAAAGATGATGATTGATGAGATGAGCAAGGATCAAGGCGGCTTTAATCCTGTGTATCTTATGGTTATTTCAGGGGCAAGAGGTTCAAAACAACAGATACGGCAATTAGCTGGAATGCGTGGTCTTATGGCTAAACCTTCAGGTGAAATCATTGAACTTCCCATTACATCAAACTTCAGAGAAGGGCTTTCTGTTTTAGAATACTTTATCTCAACCCATGGAGCCAGAAAGGGTCTGGCAGATACAGCATTAAAGACAGCAGATGCAGGGTATCTTACCAGAAGGCTTGTTGATGTCTCCCAGGATGTGGTTATCTCAGAGAAAGACTGCGGAACAATAAATGGAACTGTTGCCACTGTTATAAAAGAGGGAGATGATGTGATTGAGTCCTTAGGAGATAGGGTTTTAGGAAGGGTTAGCTTAGATGATATTATGAACCCTATGACCGGTGAAGTAATTGTTCGGGCAAATGATGAGATTAATGCAGAAGCAACACGGAAGATAGAAGAGGCAGAGATCGAAAGGATACGGATACGGTCTGTTTTGACTTGCGAATCATCAAGAGGCGTGTGCTCTAAATGCTATGGATGGAATTTGGCTACAGGAAGGATTATAGACATAGGAGAAGCTGTGGGAATTGTTGCCGCTCAATCTATTGGAGAACCAGGAACACAGTTGACCATGAGAACCTTTCATATTGGAGGAACTGCTCATCGTAAGGTTGAAGAGGCAGAGATAAAGTTTGACTATCCTATAAGCATTATTCAGCTTCCAAAGAGATTGATTGAGCTTTCTAATGGAACATACATCTCCTCCCGTGAAGGAAAAATAGTGATAGGAAGGGTGTTATTCTCCCATCCTCTTTCTTCTGATGAAAGGGCTGTAGTTCATGAAGGATTCTGGGTGAATGTAGGCGATGTAATAATTCAGACAAAGGATGGATTTATTAAGGCAGAAAGTAGAGGAACAATAAGAATCTTAAAAGACAGGCTATTGATTATGTCAGGAGAAAGAGAGATTCTTATAAAAACAGGTGCCCATATCTCAGCGAAAGAAGGAGAGCTTGTTGACCCGCAAAGGGTTATAGCTGAATTTGACCCATATAATGAACCAATCCTTACAGAGGCAACGGGAACAGTTAAATTTAGAGATATTGTCTTAGAAAGAACCTTGAGAGAGGAGTTGGATGAAAATACCGGGTTATACCAGAGGGTTATTATTGGTGATAGAGAGGGTGAGTTTCAGCCAAAACTTATCATTGTCAGAAAAGAGGAACCTGCAGTATCATACATTATTCCAAATGGAGCAAGGTTGGTTGTGCAGGAAGGACAGGAAGTCCATGCAGGTGATGTTATTGCCAAGCTCCCCCAGGAGCTTATCAGGACAAAGGATATAACCGGAGGATTGCCAAGAGTAGCAGAGTTATTTGAAGCAAGGCACCCAAAGGATGCGGCTATTGTCTCTGAGATAGATGGAACTGTAAATTTCAAAGAGGTAGAAGGAAGCAGGACAAGGATTATTGAGGTGAAGAATGAGGCTACAGAGGATATAAGAGAGTATTCTGTCTCCATGGGAAGACATCTAAGGGTACATTCAGGGGATAAAATACGAGCAGGAGATCGATTGATAGAAGGCTCAATTGACCCACACGATATCTTAAAGATTGAAGGAGAACGGGTTTTGCAAATGTATCTTTTGAATGAGGTTCAAGAGGTTTATAGACTTCAGGGCGTAGAGATAAATGACAAACACATAGAACTTATAACAAGGCAGATGCTTAGAAAGGTGAGAATTGAAGACTCTGGGGATACAGAGCTATTACAAGGGGAACAGGTAGATAAGCTTCTTTTCAAAGAAGTGAATGAAAAGGCAAAAAAAGAGGGAAAGAAGTTAGCTTCAGCGAAGGCTATCCTTTTGGGAATCACAAAGGCATCTTTAGCTACAGACAGTTTTATCAGTTCAGCTTCATTTCAGGAGACAACAAGGATTTTAACAGAAGCAGCAATTGCTGGAAGGAAAGATGAGCTTTTGGGCTTAAAAGAGAATGTGATTATTGGTAGACTCATTCCAGCAGGAACAGGTCATAGAGCACACAGGCTTTCCGGGAAGGTGGAGGTTATCGGCCAGCAGGAAGAGAATCTTGAATTAGCAACTGCTCAAAATCTTACAGAAAATATCTGGCCACAGAGCCTGGAAGAAAATTTAGCCACGAATTAGCACGAATAAATAAAACTTCAAATAGCACACTGATTACACAGATAAGACGGATTGACACGGATAGATTTAAAAAGACGGTTCATTTTCAGCCTTTTTCCTATGATTTCTTTTGGAAATTAGAAATCTCGGAAGAAAAGATTCTGCTTCCTTTGCTAATTTCTAATTTCTTTTAACCGCAAGATTTCAAACAAAGGTAGACCATCCCGATTTATTAGAAATCTGTGAGAATCCGTTAAATCTGTGTCATCCGTGTGCTATTCCATTATTTAAGTAATTACCCTTTTAGCAAGTTGAACTTATCGAGGTCTATAGTCTCGGAGAGTTTGGCTGCCAAGAAAAAGATAGCTAATCCGCAGGCAACCTCTGCTGCACCTACGACAATTATAAAGAGGGCGAATATTTGACCAGAGGGGTTGTGAATGGTAGAGAAACAAGCAAAGTTCAACCCTGCTGAGCAGAGCATAATCTCAATAGAAAGTAGAACCATCACTGCATTCCTTCGGCTGAGGACACCATAAAGCCCGATGCAGAACAATATAGCGGATAAGACTAAATAATGGTTTATGCTCATTCTTCCTCCTTTCTGGCTATTACTATTGCTCCAATCAGGGCTACCAACAAGAGAAGGGAGACAACCTCAAATGGGATAAGATAGTCTGTCATAAGAAGCCTACCTATCTCTTGAATAGAATAATTTACATTAGGAATAGCTTGAAAAGGCTGTTTCCTGAAGATAGAAAAGAATATTGCAAAGAGAGAAAGAATAAGTAAGGCACCTGTTATCCTTTGAAGGAAATTAACCTGTGTCTTCTCAAAGAGGTTCTCTGTGAGCATAATCAGAAAGAGGAAGAGCAATATTACACCACCTATGTAAACCAGGATCTGAACCAGGCCAAGGAATTCAGCAGAGAGCAAGATGTAAAGGCCGGCTATGGATAGAAATAAGCTGGCTAAGGCAAGGATAGCCCGCACTAAGTTCTTCAGGCTAACCACAAGTATAGCCGATGTAACCGCCATTCCAGACAAGATATAGAATGCTATTTCCATTTGTATGTGTTTAGCTTTGCCACAGAGGCACAGAGTTCACAGAGAATTTATTTATCATTTAACATTGTAAATTGAATTTGCTAAATTTGAAATAATAAATGCTAAATAATTGCTATCCCCTTATGGCCATTACCAGACCAGTCAATCCAATATTCAAGAATCCCAAAGGAATCAGGAATTTCCAGGAAAAGCCCATTAGTTGATCAACCCTTGTCCTCGGATATGTCCACCTTATCCACATTATAAGAAAGACGATAAAATATGTCTTTGCCAGAAACCAGACGATAGGAGGCACTACCAGAGGTAATCCTGGGATCCCCTGCCAGCCACCTAAGAATAGGGTGGTGCATAAGGCAGAGGCAATAAATATATTGGCATATTCACCTAAGAAGAACATAGCAAACTTCATAGCTGAATACTCGGTATGAAACCCTCCAACAAGCTCTTGTTCTGCCTCTACAATATCAAACGGCGCGCGGTTTGTCTCTGCTATGGCTGAGACCAGAAAGAGAAGAAATCCAAGTGGCTGATAGGCGATATACCAACAATTCTTTTGGGCGGAGATAAAGCCTTCGAGGTTTAATGAGCCTGTCATCATAATCACACCAATTACAGACAGGATAAGGGCTACTTCATAAGATATGATCTGAGCCGCAGACCTCATCCCACCAAGGAGAGACCATTTATTGGCTGAAGACCAGCCAGCCAAAATAATTCCTAATGTACCAAGAGAACCTGCGGCAAAGATATAGAGAAGTCCAAGATTTATATCAGCTACCCTGATCTTTGGTGACCAGGAGATAGCCACATAAGCCATTACAGCTGGGGCAAAGACAATGATGGGTGAAAGGAAGAAGATGAGCCTGTCAGCATTTTTTGGCGTAATATCCTCCTTCTGAAGGAGCTTGAGGGCATCTGCTGCTGTCTGTAAAATTCCATAGGGCCCTGTCCTCATTGGACCAAGCCTATCCTGCATAAAGGCTGAGACCTTTCTCTCTGCCAGGACAAGTATCAAGGTATTCACGGCAATAAAACCAGCTATTATTACCGCAACAACAACCATTAGCCCCAAGGTTAATGCCCATGCAGGAATACCATAGTTTTTGCAGAAGTTTTGTAAGAAAACTTCTATGATTCTTACCAGCCTTTCTGTATCATATAGAAGTTCCATCTCCGGAAAAGTATAACCTCTATAATTCTTGCTCTGCAAGAATTATTTTTCTTTTTATACAAAAGAAAGAGAAAAGACTATTAAAACCAAAAGAAGAAGGTAAGCAATATTAAAGATAATAAAGATGATATTTCTCCAATAGATTATTTATGAAGGAGGTTTACCCCGTTAGAGACAATAATGATAGGGGTATCTATCTTTGGTAAACATCTCTAATGTGGTAAACCCATATAAGTATCAAAAAATATCTTTATTGGCTAATATAAAATAGGACATTTTCATTTGTGACTAACACACAAAAATAGTTATAGACAAAACCTGAGGAGAAAATTTATATTTATTTCCTAAATGTGAAAATAGATGTAATAACTTTATTTCCAGAGGCGATTAAGAACCCTCTGGACTTCAGTATAATTTCCAGGGCAAAAAAGCAGGGGCTTTTAGAGATAAACCTTCACAATCTTTATGATTTTGCAGAAAATAAGCATAAAAAGGTAGACGACTATCCATACGGTGGAGGTCCTGGGATGGTGATAAGACCCGAGCCTCTGCATCTTGCGATAAAAAGTCTCTCTCCAGGTTACATCATCTATCTCACACCACAAGGAAGCCTCCTGACACAAGATTTAGCTAAAGGATTGGCGGAGAAAGAGCATTTAATCTTTATCTGTGGACATTACGAGGGCATAGATGAGAGGGTGATAGAAAGGTTTGTTGACCTTGAGCTCTCGGTGGGTGATTTTGTTGCGACAGGTGGAGATATTCCCTGTCTTTTGGTGATTGATGTTGTCGCCAGGCTTATTCCAGGGGTTTTGGGAAACCCAGAGTCAATAGAGATAGAATCTTTTTCAGATGGTTATTTAGAGGGCCCTCAATATACAAGACCAAGTGAGTTTGAGGGAATAAAGGTTCCAGAAATATTGCTTTCTGGAAACCACAAGAAGATAAAAGAGTGGAGAAAAGAGAAGGCTCTTGAGAAGACAAGAAAAAATAGACCAGATTTATTAGAAATAAAGGAGGCATAAAAATGATAAGTATGGATAATCTAAGAAGGGAGAATCTGAAAAAGACGACCAAATTCCATCCAGGGGATACCCTTGAGGTCTCTACCAAAATAAAAGAGGGTGATAAAGAGAGAATCCAGCATTTCTCAGGGATAGTTATCAGAGAAAGGGGCTGTGGGATAAGCAAGACCTTTACTGTCCGAAAGATCTCTTATGGCGTGGGTGTTGAAAGGACATTTCCACTCTATTCACCATCCATTGCCAAAATAACATTAAAGCAGGAAGGAAATGTAAGAAGGTCAAAACTCTATTATTTAAGAGAGAGAAAGGGCAAACAAGCAACAAGGATTAAGGTTAAAAAAAGACCATAGTGAATTGCGGATCTCGGATCTCGGATTGCGGATCTGAAGAAAGAGAAAGAATTGCGGATTGCAGATTGCGGATTACGGATCTAAAGAATCTATTTTTCAATTCGCAATTCGCAATTCGCGATTCCAGATTTTTTATAGCTGGTGTGGATGAAGCAGGTCGGGGGCCACTGGCAGGACCAGTTGTGGCTGCGGCTTGCATCTTGGAAAAAGATATTGCTGGGGTAGCAGATTCCAAATCCTTATCAGCCAAAAAAAGAGAGGCACTCTTTTCTGTAATTACCAAAGAGGCTATTAGCTGGAAAATTTCTGCAATAGACCACACCATCATTGATGAGATAAACATCCTTCAGGCAACATTCAGGGCAATGGCTGAAGCAGTTTCAGGTTTAGCCATAAAACCAGAGCTTGTTTTAGTAGATGGCCCCTACAAAATACCCCATCTTGAGATTGAACAGCAAGCCTTAATAAAAGGAGACAAGACCACATATATCATCTCTGCCGCCTCAATCATCGCCAAGGTTAGCCGTGACAGAATAATGGAAGAATATGACCAGATTTTCCCGCTTTATGGCTTTGCCAAACACAAAGGCTATCCTACCAAAGCCCATATAGAAGCCATCAGGATGTATGGCCCTTCCCCAATTCACAGAAGATCTTTCTTGCGAAACTTAACTCTACTCCGACAGATGAAAGTGCCTATTTTATAACATAACCGTGAATATACTTTAACCGCTAATTAACGCGAATTAACACTAATAAATTCCTGTAACACTTTAGCCATCTGAAGTAAAGATTAACCACAGAGACACGGAGACTTTGGAGAATTACAGAAGACAGATGTCAGAAGTCAGAAATTCTGTCATCTGTCTTCTCCGTGCCTCTGTGCCTCCGTGGTTTATATTCTTTTCTTGCACTTCAAATGGGTAAATAGTTACAAATTCCTTTCTTACTTAGCGTTCATTAGCGTTCATTAGCGGTTCATAATCGTAAGTGTCTGAGTAGGATTAGCTAAAAGAAAAAAGAGGTTGAATAATGGCAAGGTTTTAGTTTAATATTATAGCCTAATGAAGGTGAGCCATTTTAAGCTTTCTATGTTTCTTGAGTGTCCGCTCAAGTATAAGTTTTATTATATAGACAATCTAAAAGAACAGTGTAAGCCCAAGCCCTATCACAGCATGGGAATCTCTGTCCACGATGCTTTGGAAAAATTCTTCAGCCAGCCTCAACGGTCTTTAGATGTGCTTCATAATCTTCTCAGAAAGCATTGGGTTCGGCAAGGATACTCAGGAAGAACAGAAGAGAGGGAGTGGGGGCTAAAAGCCTTAGCCATGCTCACAAACTTTTATCACTCCGTAGATGTTCATACCCAACCAGAGATGATGGAAGAGAGCTTTGAGGTAAAATTAGATGGGTTCATTCTGAATGGGAGGATAGATAGGGTTGACAAGCTCTCTGATGGAAGCTATGAGCTTATTGACTATAAGACTGGTAGTCCTATGACGCAAGAAGAGGTAAACTCTGACCTTCAGATGAGCATTTATTGGCTTGGATTATATCACCAGCACAATATTGCCCCAAAAAAACTTACCTTTTGTTTTTTGAAAAACAATACAACTCTGACTACGGAGAGGAGCTTAGAGCAGATTGAGGAGAAGATGGGGTTTATCAAAAAGGCTGTAGTAGAAATGGAAGAGACGAAAGAGTTCAAGCCAAGACTAAACAGATTTTGTCATTTCTGCGACTTTGCTCTACTCTGTCCTCTCTTTGTCGCTGTGCAAAAATAACTACTACATTTTACTTGATCTTTTCGTCAATTGCTGTGTCGTTCACTCAGTCACATAGTTCAAGGCTATGCTCCTTCGTTCTCTCCTTGCACTTGACGAAAATCTCGGCGTAAAATTGTAGCACTTATTTTTTTACAGCTCCTTTGCTGACCAAAAGGTTAGAGAAAAGGTAACTACTCATAAAATTAGGGAAAAAACACAGAAAAATAAAATAAATCTTGCCACAGAGAATACAGAGGTCACAGAGAAAGATAAAATAAACCACGAATAAACACGAATATTACGAATAGGCACGAATGAATTATTAGTGTTAATTCGTGGCTAATTCCTCTGTGCTCTCTGTGACCTCTGTGGCTAAATATTTTCCGAAAAGATTTTGAGTAATTACGAGAAAAAGTAGATGAAGCTATCTGGCATTTCCCATAAGTTTGGTGATAATATTTCAACTGACCTGATAATCCCTGGAAGGTATTTCCATCTCAGGTCCAACCTTTTAGAGCTGGCAAAGCATCTGATGGAGGATGCAGACCCTGAATTTGTAAATAGGGTAAAGTTAGGCGACTTTATTGTGGCAGGAAGAAACTTTGGTTGCGGCTCCTCGCGTGAGCATGCTCCAACCATTATAAAAATGGCTGGAATATCTGTGGTGATAGCCAAGTCCTTTGCCAGGATATTTTACAGAAACAGCATAAACTTGGGGCTCTTACCTATTGAGACAGATACAGATGGATTGCAGGAAGGGGATAGCCTTGAAATAGATATTGCCAAAGGAATAATCAAAAACAATAGTAGCGACAAAGAAACGAGCTTCCTTCCACCTTCCCCTGAGATGCTGAAGATCCTCTCTGATGGAGGGCTTATTGCCCATATCAAAAAGTATGGGGGAATACAAATTTAGTGAGCAGTAATCTGATAGGTAAGGTAGGAGTTGATAGCCTCTTCAAACTCACAAAAGAGGCTTGGGGCAATGGTTATTCTTTTGACAGTAGCCATACTTAAAGAAGATAGCCTGTTTAAGATATGAACCACCTGCTGGGATATGGGAAAAGAATTCCCATTATGCAGCTTGCAGACAAGTCCACCCCTTTCTAAGCTAAATCCCACAGCCTCCTCTCTCTTTTTTTGACAACAGACGCATTGGCTCATCTGAGGGGAAAGCCCGAGTAGAGACAGAAGCCTAAGAGAGAAGAACGGCTTAATGAGTGGATTTCCTCCTTCAGAAAGCCAGAGAAAAGATGAGATAATAAGAGCAAAGAGATCTTTATCCGGGTGATTTTGCTGGGTGAGCCTATCTACGACTTTGGCTATGAATGAGGCAGGTTCTATCAAATCAAGGCTCTCTTTTATTTCAGAGTAGGGATGGATGATCTTTGCCTCCCTGATGATAGCCAGCCGCTCACCCCACCAAAAGGCTATCTCTGTCAAGGTGAATGGTTCCAGTCCTGCACCCAACCTGCTTTTTATCTTTCGTAATCCCTTGGCACAGAACTCCATCTTTCCGTAGTTCAATGTATAAAGAACCACATTCTTATCCGCCTCTTTGGCTTTTCTTTGTAATAAGACTATGCCCTTTGTTTTGTATAACGGAAGTTTTCTCATTCAGAAAGGATCTTCTTCTGTATCTCAGCCTCACTCTGGCTGACAACAATTATATCAACCCTTCTATTTTCAGGTGAGGCAGGGTCATCTACGGCAGGTTTGAACTGGGAGAATCCAGAGACAGAAAACCTCTTCCTGTAAACCTCAAATTCAGGAGGGGTCATTTTCTTTATTGCCTGGTCAAAGAGATATTGCCTCACTGAATCTGCTCTGGCTATTGATAGCTCCCAATTAGATGGAAACTCCTTTGTCTGAATAGGTGTGGCGTCTGTATGTCCCTCAATCTTTATCTTGTTTGGAAGCTTTTCTATAAACCTGGCTATCCTGTCAAGCTCATCAAAGCTCTTTTCAAGTAATTGGTCTGAACCTGGGACAAAGAGAAGTGTATCTGGAATCCTGAAGATGAGTCCCCTTCTTGTCTGGATATTCTTCACCTTTTCTAAGGTAAAGGCCTCTTTGTAAGCAGTAGCTACCTGTTTTTTATATTTAACTTCTGGGGTTTCAGGTTGGGCACCTGTCTTTTGTGGAAATACCGACCCACCCTTTCCAGGCATAGTTCCCGTCTCCTCTGACCCAGGAAAAAGGGAGAAGACCCTGGAAAAGGACTTGGTCATAGCCTCATACTTTGACTCAGTAATGGCTGAAGTTCCGACCAAGATGATAAAGACACCTAAGAGCAGGGTGATCATATCTGCGTAGGTTATCAGCCAACGCAAGCCACCAGCACTCTCACACTCATGCTCCTCTTTCTTCTTCTTCTTTGCCATCTAATTAGTTTATGGTTTATGGTTTATAGTTTATGGTTTATAGTTTATGGTTTATAGTTTATGGTTTATAGTTTATGGTTTATAGTTTATAGTTTATAGTTTATAGTTTATAGTTTATAGTTTATAGTTTATAGTTAAAAGACTATCAACTATAAACTATCAACTATCAACTATCAGCTATCAGCTATTCATACTTAATTACAATATCAACCCTGTTGTTCTTGTAAGATAATGGGTCTGATGGGACGGCAAGCTCGGTATCAGCAAAAGTCACTACCTCAAATCTCTTCTCAAATTCTAAAGAGTCAATCCCTTTGGCGACTGCTTTCTTTGTCAAAGCACTCAAAAGGGCTGTTGCCCTCCTTGCTGATAACTCCCAGTTGCTTCTAAATTTTTCTGGCTGGCTTGCGTCTGTATGTGCTTCAATAATTATATTATTGTTGGTTGAAAAGAGAAGGCTTTCAATCTTACTAAGGGTCTTCTCTGAGCCAAGAACAATATCATCAGAGCCTTTCTTGAAGAAAAGTCTATCCTGAAAGCTCACCCTTATCGCCTCCTCTGTGGGCATTATCACCACTCTTCCCGATGTCTTTTCCTCCTTGAAGCCCTTCTCTATCTGCTCAATGAACCTCTGCTCTGGGACAGTAACACCTGGAATTCTATAACCACTCTTCTCGACAACAGGTTCCTTCTTTGCCCTTGTTTCTAACTTCTCTCCACCCCCTCCCTTAAAGACGGAGAAGACCCTGCTGAAGGCAGAAGACATCTCCTTAAACTTCTGACTTTCGACGCTTGAGCTACCGACAAGGATGATGAAAACACCCAAAAGTAGGGTGATCATATCAGCATAAGTGATAAGCCAACGCAACCCTCCTGCTGATTCACATTTTTTCTCTTCTTTCGGCTCTTTTTCAGGAGCTTCTTCTGCTGCTTCTGACATTATGCGACCTCATAAATTAAAAGACAAAAATCCACAGATTACACAGATTAAAAAAGGAAATTCCTATACTATTAAGTTATACCGAAAAGAAATTGGTTTACAAAAAAAGTAACTACTCAGGTTCAGGGGTTAAAGAGTTCAAGGTTCACGGTTAATCCTCTTATTCTCTAACCTTGAACCGTGAACCTCAGAACCATAAACGAACACAATTTTTGCAAACCTGATTTGTTTAACCACGAAGGCACAGAAAATTCATTTAGCATCTGTCCAAAATTCATCTAGCAAGGATTCGTCAAAGTCTTCACCTACCCAAATCTTGCCCTTGTTTAATCCAGCTATATGAGCTTTAAGGGGCATAGAGAAAGGAACTAACCTGGCCAATAGTTTGCTACCTTCAGCAATAATAACCTCATTGCCTTCTAAGGCTAATGACAATAATTCAGGCAGTTTTGTCTTCTCATCATAAACATCTATGGTTTTGGCAGCCTTTTATTCTCCTTTATTCAGATAATGGGATGTTGCGGAAGGTAATATCTACTAATCCCTTTTCTTCAAGATATTTAGTCATAGTCTCAAGAAAATCCTCTGCATCTTCAATCCTCTTCTGCACCCGAGCGGGTTCTGGGTAGAATGCCACATCATAATCAGCTAAATAGCGGTCATCCTGTTCTTCTCTTAGTATCTTTGAATATTTAGATTCAATCTTTTTAGTCTTTATCAAGTGCTTCCCAAAAAGTCTCTTCACCGCCTCATGAGAAGCAACCTTCACATCTTCCATAAGTAAAACTGCCTTTGCTGTATGTAGGATTGCATAATAAGAACGAGAGATAGCATCTTCAAAAAGCTCTTCCTCAAAAAGCTTCTTTGCTGATCTCAAAGATTTAGCACCCCTTTCTATCTCCTTCTTTATCTCCTCTTCATTGGGAGACTTCATACAATCACTCCCTCTCTCTCAATATTTTTGGCAAACTGAAAATTGTTGCGTTTTAGATAGTCAATATGATATTTTGATACAACTTGAATAGATAGCCTATAATCAATCCCTTCATCTAACTCATAGCCAATCTCTCTGATTTTGTCCCCCTTTTTCCAATCCCCGCTTGAGATAACAACAATAATATCAATATCCGATTCCTTGGTGGCATCTCCTCTTGCCTTTGAGCCAAAGACAGATACCCCTAAGATTTCACCAGGGAATCTCTCTTCTATTTTTTGCCTAAATTCCTTTATAATCTCTCTTTCTTCTGAAGTAAGTTTTGAAGCAAATCTCATCTTTATTTACTATCTCTCTCAAGGCGATGTTGTCAACCCAGAGTTGCATCGCTACTTTTTTATTCGGATAATGGGATGTTGCGAAAGGTAAGATTTCCAGCATTTGTATATAGAATAAGGGTTACAGCTATCTTTGCCTCTGTAGAGACATTCTCAAATCGTAAGGTATACTTTACCGTGGTCTGGGGGGCAAAGGTTCTTGAGACATGCCGATCACTACTATCCTTCCCTGATGTTACACCACTGGCACGATACTCATTCCCTAAATCATCATATAGATAAGATGTACCATAGTGAGAAACAGCAATATACACGGTAGCAAGATCTGTTTCGCTTCTATTTGTTACATTAAAATCAAAGGTTACAGCTCCTCCAGGTTGTTTCTTGCACTTTTCCAAAGCAAAAGTAAATTTTTCTGTCTCTACTGTCTGAATAGGCTTTCTTGGGGTTAGTGTAGATGATGTTGTCTTTGCCTCTTCTTGGTCGGTAGATGCCCCCTTTACCCCCTCCTCCATCAATTTTTTTACTGCTTCATTTTTGTTTATGGCTGTTTGTGCCACAGCTAAAACATCACCCTTTTCAGTTCCGATTATTCTGGCATTCACCTTCAGTCTATTGACTAAATCACCGATTGTGCCGCTGACTATGGCATCTACACCCAATATCCTGCCCAATTGCTTGGCTGAGCCAGGGTCTATCAACTTGGTCAGGCTCAGTTTCTGCTCCTCAATAACCTTATTTAATAGGTTTCGCTCAATCACATTGAACTTCCCTGTCTTCTTAAGTCTGGTTATAAGCTCCTCAGAAAGATACCTTCCAAGGTTACTGACATTTCCTGTAAGGTCAGTAAAATCTACTATAGCAATGGTTGTCTTCTTCTGAGCAGTCATACCCTCTGTTATCTGCTGAACCAACTCATTGATGTTATCATCTAATTCCAGAGACATCTCCTTCTTTAATCTCTCTTGATCTTCCATTAATCTTGCTTGAGTCTTCTCCAATTCCATCATCCGCTGTATCTGGTCATCTGATGGTTTGATATTCTCTTTACCAAACATACACCCAGACAATACCAAGACTACCCCCCACACCAAGACACCCTTTAATCTACCAAACATTTCAACACCTCCTTATTTCAAGTAACACTTTAGCCATCTGAAGTAAAATTAGCCTTTTTAGAGAAATATAATATAATCACGAAACCCCGAAAGAGTGAAAACCAGAAAAAATATTTTTAACCACGAAGGACACGAAGGACACGAAGAATTATTCAAAATAATTTTTAATATTTTCATCTTTCTCTGTGTTCTCTGTGTGCTCTGTGGTTCAACTCTCTTTTTCCTTTTCGGGATTTCTCCCTTTCGGGCTTTCGTGTTTCTCCTTTTATTTCATTCTCGGTAAATAGTTACTATTTTTTCTCTGGCTGGCTTTGCTCCATCTGACTGATGATTGCCTTGCCAATAGCCTCACCTGCTTTCTTTAAGGCATTGATTCCAGCCTCTTCTTCTGTTGTGCCAAAATCTGCTAAGCCAACCCTGTTCTCCTGAGCGATTATCTGACCATTCTTGAGGGAGATAACATTTATATAGGCATCGGCTGAGGTTACGATGAGACCATATTGATTCTTACTGTTAGCTCTGGTGGAGCAGTTTCCTGTAACAATGAGATCAGCCAGGTTAGAGTATTCGGATCTAAGGGAAAAGATTCTCTCCTCCTGGATAGCCATACTCAGCTTCTCCACATTGGTCTTGCCAATATCCTGATCAGCAATCACCTGATACCCTGCTTCAAAGAGCCTTGATGAGAGTTCGTTAGCGACAATGGACTCCTCCATATCCTTTCCCAGGTTCTTCTCCAGGACCAAGACAATGACCTTTGTATCCTTTTTGGGAGCTAATACCTTTTCTGGCTCTTTCTCTATCCCTTTTATCCTTTTTTGAGCTTCATCTATCTCCTTCTTGGGGATGGATGCCCTTACATAAGCCTTATAGAAAGTTCCTGTTGGAGTCTTATCAGCAAGCTGAATCTCATATCTTTCAATATACCAATTTTGAGCCTTAAATCTGCTGAAGTAGGCCTCAGCCATCTGTCTTTCTTGCTCTTTTGGGGCCAAGGCTGGGTCAGTTATCTCGCTTGAGAGGTTATAACTTGTCTTCAGGCTCTCATAAATAACAGAGACATCTGCACCGATGAAATTGGCTGTCTTTACTGCACCGTCCCTGAAGGCATCGTATCTGGCATCCCTCTCTTCATCCCTCTTTCCAGAGATACCAACAAAATAGTAGTATTCCTTATCACCTTCTGGTTCTTCATATATCCAGGAAGGCGGATTCTCCTGGGAGGTATAAACCAAGACATCTTTTCTTCCATCAGAAACACTCCTTTCTTTTACCACCACCTTAGATGCAGCACATCCCATAAAAACCAGACATAAAAGCAGGATGCAATTCTTTTGGTTAATCATTCTTTCAAGTTAATGGGACGCAGATTTTCGCAGATTTACAGGATAATATTTTATAGATCTTAAAAATCTGCGTTCATCTGCGTCCAAAAAAAGGAAATTCCTATACGATTTAATTACGGCTCAAATCCTCTTTTGATTGCCTCATCAAAGGCGTCTAAGGCTTTCTTAAGTTGCTCTTTTGCCTTTTCGTCTAAAGCCTCATCATATTCCCTCTGCATAATCCCTTTCTCTATTTGGGCTGTCTTTCTATAGGTTTCATCTATGGAACTGACAGGAACCTCTGAAAGGAGAAAGGCAATCCAGTAAGTCTTGCCTTGCTCATCTTGCCACTTTTCCTCATACCATTCCTTCCCTGTCATCCTATTTACTAAGGCAGTTGACAGTTGCTCCTCAAATTCACGAGATACTACTGTTGGGTCTGTAATCTGACTTGATATATTGTGGCTAGTCAGGAGTTTTTGGAAGTTGTCTTTAACCAGCGTGTTTATATAAACCGCTGCTTTTTGAAGGCTATGCCTTAAGGCATCGTCTCTTGCCCCTTTCTCTGTGGCAAACTTATCTGACTGCCCAACAAAAAAGGGAAAGCCCTTTTCTTT
>Ga0180007_10003130_pt1 | contig 18787 bp, 15 predicted proteins | sample MM_PC_MetaG_FD_121122 | JGI IMG/M metagenome (GOLD analysis project Ga0180007, IMG submission 121122) | Groundwater microbial communities from the Aspo Hard Rock Laboratory (HRL) deep subsurface site, Sweden - MM_PC_MetaG | ecosystem: Environmental > Aquatic > Deep subsurface > Groundwater... | reverse complement strand
TGCTTAAGAACATGAAAATCGGAACGAAATTGATCGCTGTGTTTTTGCTGGTGGGGCTGGTACCGCTCGGTGTGATTGCCGTGGTCAGTCTGTCAAAGGCAAAAACCGCTATTCAGACCCAGGTCGAGCAGCAGCTTGCGTATGTCAGTGCGGTCAAAAAAGCCCAGGTAGTTGACTACTTCCAGCAGAAGACCCGGGAAGCGACCGTGTTATCCCGGACCGCCGACGCGGTGATCGCGTACCGGGCGCTGAATGCCTACCTTGAGGACTGGGATATTGAACCCGACGGTGCGTACGATGTATCATACGATGACTACCAGGAAATCTATGATGGCAAGTGTGCCGTGTTTGGCGAATACCGGCGTGAGTATGGCTACGAAGATGTCTATTTGATTCACGGCGAATACGGTCACATCATGTATTCGGGGACGCGGGGAAATGACCTGGGGCAGAACCTGTCCAGCGGTCCTTTGAAAAGCAGTCCGCTGGGAGCATTGTACGAGAAGATTGCGGCGACCAAAGCGCCGTTTCTGACCGATGTTGCGAAGTATTCGGCTATTGGGGACAAACCGGCCATGTTTGTCGGCAGTCCTATTCTTGACGCCAACAAGAATGTGATTGGCGTTGTGGCCTTCCGCCTGGCCCTCGAACAGGTGGACCAGATCCTGCAGAATCGTGATGGTCTCGGTGAAACCGGAGAGGCATATGTTGTGGGCGCCGATGGTTTTATGCGGTCCAACGCCATGCTGGCGGGACATGAAACGGTACTGCTTGCGCGTGTCAACAGCGAGGCGCTGGCATCCGCGCACGAGGGCGTAACCGATGCTTTTGAGCACGAGAATTATCGCGAGGCCAGGGTGCTTTCAGTGTATGCACCGGTCACGTTCGCAGGGCTGACCTGGGTGGTGGCGGCGGAGATTGAAACGGCGGAGGTCTTTTCCGCTATCGGCGCCATTCGGTTCACGGTGATGGTGATTTCGATAGTACTGGCCGGCCTGGTGGTACTGATGGGTTGGTTTATGTCCCGGGCGATTTCGCGGCCCATCAACAAGGTGGTTCGCATGACCTCCGAGATGAATGCTGAATTCAACCAGTTCGCCGATGTGGTGGAGGCAATCGCGGAGAATGACCTCACCCAGACGATTGAGCCCTCGAAAATCCGTCGTCTGCACGCCAGAATCCATGATGAGATAGGCCAGCTGGTCAATGCTATCGGGGAAACCCTGGATGCCAAGGACCGGGTGGGCCATTCGATGAGCCGCATGATTGCGAACCTGAACGGCATGGTCGGGCGCATTCAGCGGAGTGCCGGTGAGCTCGTGCTGTCGGCCACCAATATTTCGGATTCGGCGACTCGCATCGCGGAGGGATCCCGGAACCAGTCCGATCGGGTGGATCAGGTGTCGGTGGCGGTTGAAGAGATGACCGCCACTATCGTCGAGTCGGCGCGGAACGCCTCGGCCGCCACGGAGGCATCGCAGAAAGCCTCCCTCACGGCCACCTCCGGCGGCGAGATTGTACACAACTCGGTGGCGGGGATGGCGACCATCAACGATGTCGTGCAGAAGTCGGCGCGGTCGGTAACGCACCTTGCGGAATCCGCTCAGCAGATCGGCGAGATTGTCAGCGTGATTAACGATGTCGCCGATCAGACAAATCTTCTGGCTCTCAATGCCGCTATCGAAGCTGCTCGGGCCGGAGAGCAGGGTCGCGGCTTCGCGGTTGTGGCCGATGAGGTCCGCAAACTGGCTGAACGCACCGGCAAAGCCACCGGCGAAATCGGTGACATGATCCGAACTATTCAGAACGGTACGGCCGATGCTGTTAAGTCAATGCAAGAAGGTACCCTGGAGGTGAAGCGCGGCGAGGATCTGTCCCAGCAGGCCGGTCAGAGCCTGACAGAGATAGTGCGCATGACCCAGGAAGTGACGGGCATGATGGAAATGATCGCCACGGCATCGGAACAGCAGTCGATTGCCGCCGAGGAGATTACGAAGAATGTCGACGGTGTTGCGGAAGTGGTCAAAAGCACCGCCGGCGATGCCGCTCAATCGGCCGAGGCAGCGCGGGATTTGCATCGCCTGTCCGACGATTTGCAGCAAATTGTGAGTGAATTCAAGACCGCATGACGATTGCCGGGAACTCGACGGGAACCTATTGGAAACCCCGGCTGTTATCGTCTGGAAGCCAGGAATGACAAAGGGGGCAGTACCGAGGACGGAAGACTCAGGAGAGTCTTCGGCCCGACGCTTGCACGACATCCGGCACGGACACCCTGGACCTGACAACCGCATTGACATCCATGGACGGACACTATTGAACTGACATCCGGCGGCCGATACTGCCGGATTGGCCAGCTCGACACCACGGACTTTCATTCCGGGTCAATCAATAACGCCCCCCGGCTTAACACCGGGGGGCGTAACTATTTGTTCAAGCCTTCGATTGTCGTCGGCGATTAGTTCTCAGTGAGAATCTTGTCGTCGTATTCAATCTCAAAACGCAGCTTATGTTTGGCCTCTTCCTGGGCCAGACCGAGGAACAAGTCCTTCATACCGGCATCGTCAACCGCGCCGGCCAGTTCGGTGTAGAGGCGATAAGCGTTTTTTTCGGCCTTCATGGCAATAATGAGGGCTCTCTGATAGTCGATTTCGCCGGTGGTATCGATATCGGCCAGATGATCGCCGATTTTGAGATCGACAATCCTCTTCTCGGAAGACAACAGCCGTTTGCCGTCCTTGACTCCGATCAGCTTGGATTTGTGACCCATTTCTTCCTGGGCGAAACCCTTGAAGACCTCCACCATACCGCCCTTGACTTTGCCGGCCAGATCGTTGTAAAAATCAGCGGCATCCTGCTCTTTCTCAATAGCGAAATCAAGAACACTGTCAACAGACTCAAACTTCATCACATCCTCCTACTGATCATCGCGTATCTTCGGGCAACGCAGGATCGGGACTCCGGCGCTTGCCGATATTTTCAGTCGTGACCGGGCCGGAAGGCCCGCAAAGTCGTATCCGAGTCGGAAGTATAATACAAGACCCGCGCCATATCAATCGGAAGTTGACCCTCCGGTCAGAGCGGATATTGGTCATTGTGGGACCGGTTCCGGGCCGTTTTGAGGCTATTGTGCCGACTGGAAACGCCATTGCCCGGCGCCACAGACAAGGCCGGCGGGGGTATTGGGTGACCCCACCGGCCTCGTTGCGTAGACACAGTCACAGGACTGTTGATTGTTTACAGTGTGAAGGCCAGGAACAACCCGCGGCCATCGCGCTCAATTCGCAGCAGGATACGGTCGCCGCCGCCCACCCCGTCAAGAACATCGGTGAACTCCCGTACGCTGCCGACAGCTTTGCGGTTGACCGCATTGATGATATCGCCTTCCCGAAGACCGGCCTGAAAAGCCCTGCTGGCCTGTTCCACCGAGGATACCACTACGCCGCCGGTTCCGTTGACTACAGTGAAGCCCAATGTCTGGTTGAGATCCTCGACCGTCTGCACCGGGGCTTCATCGGCCGGCAGTTCGCCGAGCTCCACCCGCATGTCAATTGTACGCCCGTCGCGCAGCACCTTGAACTTCACCGGCGTATCCGGCGGAGTCGAGGCAACCGTATTGCGCAACTGGGTGGAACTGCCGATGGGGCGACCGTCCATTTCAACAATGATATCACCCTGCTTGATACCGGCATCGGCGGCCGGACTGTCCTCGCTGACATCGCTGATCAGTGCCCCCGCGGTCTCTTTGAGATCAAGGGCGCCCGCGATGTCTTCGGTGATATCCTGAATATACACTCCAAGGTAGCCGCGCACCACGCGACCGTCGGCAATAAGCGACTGCATGACCCGCTGGGCCATGTTGGACGGGATGGCGAAGCCAATCCCCTGGAAACCGCCCGAGCGGCTGACGATGGCAGTGTTGATGCCCACCAGTTCACCGTCGAGATTGACGAGCGCCCCGCCCGAATTGCCGGGATTGATGGCAGCGTCGGTCTGAATGAAGTCTTCATAGTCGGCCAAACCCACATTGGCACGACCGGTGGCGCTCACTATCCCCTGGGTAACCGTGTGGGCCAGGTTCTGGCTCATCGGGCTGCCGATCGCCAGCACCATCTCGCCTACCTTCAGGTTATCGCTGTTGCCGACCGCGACAAAATCAAGCCCCGAGGCATCGATCTTGATCACGGCCAGATCCGTGCGGGGGTCGGTGCCGATAACTCGGGCCGAATAGCGTTTGTCATCGGTCGTCCGGACATAAATGCTGTCGGCCTCATCCACGACATGATTGTTTGTCAGGATATACCCATCGTCACTGACAAGAACGCCCGAACCCAGTCCGGTCTGACGGTACTCGCGTTCCTCGGGTTGCTGCGGCTGTTGTTGCCCGCCCCTCGGATTGCCAAAAAACTGCGAGAACAGATCTCCGGCAAAGGGATTGAACATGGGGTTTTGACGCACCGTCATGTATCGCTCCGTGGATACCATAACGACGGCCGGTTTGACCCTGGCGGCGATATCCACGAAGGCGTTATTGATATCCTGGAGGGTCGTGATCGGACGGTCCTTGGCGGCGGGAATTCCGACCGCCTGCCGGGCGCCGATATACCCGGCTGTAACTCCAACTATCACCAGGGCGACTACTATCGGCAGCAGAATACGTGCATTCATCTTATGGTTGAACATGATTATCAACCTCCTTTACTTGTTCGCTAACACTTCGCTGCATTATACCCGTCGAGTTCCAATTTGGTTCGTGGATCATCCGGGCCGGGTATAATCATACTGCACACCCGGCCGACCGGGATTTCCGAAAGGAGCCTGCCGTGCTCTATCCTGACGCATTCAGGGACCTGGCCGACCGGGCCTGTCCGTCGATACGCTACCGGGTGCACCGGGAGATTCTGGGCACCTCTCACCGCACCGCCCTCATGCGACAATTGCAACAGCGGATTCTGGATGATGCCCGGGTTCAGGAGATCCTGGCGCTGGTTCGGTCCGATGGCTGGCTGGGCGACAGCTTCCACGGCGTCGGCGGCATTGAGCACGGACTGCGACTGCTCCTGGAGAAGGGGGTGGAACCGAATCATCCCGTTGTTGCGGGCGCGGTGCGCATTCTGGCCAAACGGCGGATCAGTGATCCGGTATTCTCGGGCGGCATCGGCAAGGTCGGGCCGATGCTGGACAGCGCCGGTCTGGGCGGTCCGGCCACCATACGGGCGGTGCTTATGGCGCAGGCCGGGGCCGAGGGACGGGTCGTTGTTAAAGAAGAAGTCGATCGCGCCCTTGCGAGTTTTGCCGCGGTCACGCAAGTGGACTCGGTTGATGACATTACAGTGACGTACCGGGGCAAGCGCGTGTTTCGGCCGGGAGCAAAATGGCCGAGCATCTACCACCTGCGTCTCCTGGCGTATACCCATGGCTGGCGGACCCGGAGGAATCAACACATGGTGGCCCGAGCGATCGACCGGCTGGTTGACCTGTCGCCGTTGCCGGACATGTATCTGCGTCGCGGAACTCAGACAATTGCCCCGGCCTCGTTTGCGATGCAGGACCTCGCGCCCGATATGAACAAGCTCGATGGTCTCGGGTGGATGACCTGGTTTCATCGCACGGAACTGCTGGCGCGGGCTGGTGTGATACGCCTGGTTCCGGCCCTGGGAGCGCAGATCGAAACGCTGGCGGACATGCTGGATGCATCAAAGGGACAGTTTGTCCTGCGGGTGAAGCCGTATTACTTTGCGACCTGGGGGGCGTATAGCGGGATGATGCTGGAGGCTGACTGGCGTTCATCGCGACGCCGGATCAACGACCTGACATTCAGATGCTTATTGATTCTGCATTATGCCGGGGAGGTATGACCCTACCCCTTCACCACGCCCAGCGGCCGGAGCCGCACTACTTTGCGGGCAATACCTGAGTTGTGCGCAATATTGACGACGTCGTTGATGTCTTTATACACGCCCGGTGCCTCCTCCGATACCCCCTTATGACTGGCCGACTTCAGGTAAATACCCTGATCGTGCAGTTGCGCCCGCACCGTGTCGGCCCGGAAGCGTTTGTTGGCGGCGTGACGGGACATCAACCGCCCGGCCCCGTGGCAGGTTGACCCGAAAGTCTCGTCCATAGCTCTTTGTGTGCCGGCCAGCAGGTAACTGGCCGTGCCCATGTCGCCGGGGATGATCACCGGCTGGCCCACCGCGCGATACGCCTCGGGGACATCGGCATGCCCCGGACCAAAGGCGCGCGTGGCGCCTTTGCGATGTACATACACTCGTCGCGTACGACCCTCGTACTGATGCTCCTCCAGCTTGGCCATGTTGTGGGCGATATCATACACGAGGTTCATGCCCAGTTGTTCGGCGGGCTGATGCAGGACCTGCGCAAATGCCTCCCGCACGCCGTGAGTGATCATCTGGCGATTGGCCCAGGCATAGTTGGCCCCGCATTTCATGGCGGCGAAGTAGCGCTGACCTTCCGGTGATGACGCCGGGGCGCAGGACAGTTCATTGTCCACCAGCGGGATGTTGTACTTGTGATTGGCCCTGCGCATCGTATCGAGATAGTCGGTACATATCTGATGTCCGCAGCCGCGCGACCCGGTGTGGATCATGATTGTGATTTGTCCGGTGCCGGTGATGCCAAAGGCATGAGCGGCCTCGAGATCAAATATCTCATCAACCTGCTGGATTTCCAGAAAATGATTACCGCCCCCCAGCGATCCCAGTTGCGGGGCGCCGCGCTTGCGGGCGTTGGGGCTGACGAGCGACGGATCAGCGCCGTCGATTGCACCGCGCTCCTCGATAACCTCAAGATCCTCCGGCCAGCCGTAACCCTCGGCCACCGCCCAGCCGGCGCCGCGCGCCAGGACCTCGTCGATCTCGTTGCCGACCAGTTTCCGATTGCCACCCCGCCCAACTCCGGCCGGGACATTGGCAAACATGGTATCGATCAGTTTGTCAATCCGGTCGCGGATGTCTTTCCAGTCCAGCGAAGTCCTGATCAGACGCACGCCGCAGTTGATATCGTACCCCACGCCGCCGGGGGAGATGATGCCTTCCTCGGCATCAAAAGCCGCCACGCCGCCAATGGCAAAACCGTAGCCGTGATGAATATCCGGCATGGCGAACGAATGACCGACAATCCCCGGCAGGGTGGCTACATGAGCGACCTGATCGGGACTGTTGTCGCGTTTGATGATCTCCATCATGCGACGGTCGGCGTAGATCAATCCCGGCACGCGCATGGTCAGACCGTGCCGTTTCATGGCCTCGGACTCATAACCGGGGGCTATCTCGAAACGATAGCGGTCAACTTCTCGTAAGGGTCCGTCCCAGCCCATACTGCACTCCTCGCCTTCCGGCCATCGGCATGTGTATCGTTACCTTGCAGACTCTGGTTAGTGTGTTCATTTCGCGGGTCAGGTTCTACCATATTATACTGCCGGCCGGTGGCTTTTGCATCTAGATATCAAACAGCACCTGTATCCGACACTCCTCGGGCGATGATGTTGTGTCAATTTCGAGCAGGTGATACGAAACGCCCTTCACCGGCGTACCCTCGCCGTGACGTTCCGGGTCAAACGACTCGCCGCGTCCGATTGCCCGGAGCGAATGCGGGCCGGTGAACACCACCGTGAACTCTGCGAACACTTTGCCCTGCACTTCCTGAATCACGATCAGCTCGGACAGGAACCCAACCAGCAGACCTTCCCGGTCGATGGACTCCACGGTCAGTTCAACTGACTCAATAGATTGGACATCCGCTCCACCGGTAATAACATCAAACATTGCCTCGGCAGCGGCCGCGAAAGCAACTTCAGGCGAATCGCCGAAAGCGACTGCAATGATGTCGGCCGTGTGCTCTTTGAATTCGTGACGTTTCATGCGTTGGTTGTCCATCTATAATCGGAAAGGATCATCGCCGTCACCCCGGCTAAACAGACTGAGCGCGACTTTGATATCAAACGGGTCCAGTGCTTTGACTAACTCGGGGGAGATTGCCAGGGTTAGATTCGACGGACCCGAGCGGAGCGCATTCTGCTCGAGCGCAATGCAATAGTCCTGATGCGTTTGGCTCGAGATTACCAGATCAATATCGAGTTTCGCAAGGAACTTCGCCGCGGCGGCCAGAGCCGCCGAAACGTGCGGGGGCTTGACAACCGCGTCGACTATCGACCCGATACGCATATTGCCGAACTGGGAATGCTCTTTGAGCTGCGTGCCCACACATACCGCCCAGCCAACCGGCCGATACTCGCTGGAGAACAACAGGCGGACAAATCGTTGATCGTGGTCGGGGTAAAGAACCGGCAGCGTGCGGAGATCGCGAACGCCTGCCAGATCAAACGACGGTGCGGCTTCATGCCAGAGATCGTCCGCCCAGGAGTCGAAACGGTCTACGACTTCTACAGTCATTTGACCGGCGCGTGTGTTGGCGGCCTTGAGATCGCTGTGAACATATCGCAGGGCCAACGATCCCAAACCCGAGAAGGCCACGAGATCAAGGCCGATGCGTTTGAGTATGTTTGTCCGCAAGTAGGTAACATTGCGCAGAAACTGCCGGGCCTTCACGATCCGAAAGTAGAAAGGCACGCGCACAACTTCCCAGCCGTGGTCAGCCAGACACCGGTGCAGTGGTTGATCCGGTCCGCCCGCACCGAGTGCGAAGAGCAGCGGCCGCCGGTTCACGGCATCGGCGATTATGTTGTCGAGCGCACCGGGTCGGTCATCGCGGTTAGTCCACCCGATCCGACACAATTGTCCGATTATGGTGGGTTCACCATTGAGAACAAAGGGCCGGCATCTGAGCGTGTACCCACCCTGCACTGAATCCGTGTCTTCAATTGCGAGGAAGGATTCCTGATACAGCGTGCCATCACTCTCGCCGGGCGGCCAGTTGGAACCGGATGATGCGTCGATCAGCTGGGCGGCACCGTGCGCGGCCGGTTGCAGACTGAACGCGGCGATGCCTGCTGCGTGAGCGGGGCTGTGTTTTCGTATTTCCACTGAACTCAATCTGCAAAGAGTGTGCAACGGTCGTTTCGTGACGCGCATCGCGCGCCGTGGTTACGTACTACCCCGGAATAAGCCGAACTTCGGGTGCGGTGTCAACCAGGGTTTGAGCCGTACAGAACTGGAAGTTGGCAGAGAGCCGACCGAGCAGGATCGCCGTCGCCGGGTGGCAGGTTCGCGGGTGGGTGGCCGTCGTTGGAGCGCATCAACCACGTTGTACCGCGTGAGATACGACAATTTCGAGTATTTGGCCGGTGAACTGATGGGTGAGTAGCGGGGGTCGGGTTTGCGTTCACAAGCCCGACCCCCTTTTGCAGGGCTGTTTCGCACAGCGTGTATCAGAGAACAAATCTGAAGCGATCCGACAACGTTTCGTCCAGTTTGCGACGACGGTTGGTCGTCATCAGGACCGGCCCTTCATAGTTCTCCAGTTTGTCCAGCAGGTACGTAATGTCGAGATTGGCGTACCGATCATGAGCATCGCTGGCATCCGTACGTGTGCCAAAAAGCGCATCGGCTTCGTCAAACAGCAGCACACAATCCAGCGACGCGGCATGGTCAAGCAACCGGCTGAGATGTTTCTCGGTTTCACCTATGTACTTGTTCACAACTCCGGCCAGGTCAATTCGATAGATGGGAAGCTTCATCAACTCCGCAAGCAGTCGCAGCGCCTGTGTTTTGCCGGTACCGGAAACGCCCGTGAACAGGGCCACGGCGGTGCCATCACGCTGTTCCCCGAACGCCTTCGCCAGATTCTGCACAATCTGGTTGAGTTGGCGGGTCGGCCGCGGCTCTTTGGCGGCGCCGTCAAAGGTCATCATCTCAAGATAGTCCGTCGCCTGCATACTATATGTCCTCCTTACTGCGTGTTTTCCGACTGCGAGAGAATGGCCATTTGATGACCCTCAAGAGGAACCCGCACATACGCTCTGCCGTACGACCCCTCAACCGTATAGGTATCACTTTCATTCATCAGATCTTTCAGTATCGTGCCCGGGGGAGACAGGTTGAAGTCGACCGTGATGGTGTCGTGGCGCGGCAGGGAACTGAGATTCATGGCTATCAGAACTTCCTGGGTGTCCAGAACGCGTGAGAATGCCAGGGTGCAGTTTCCCGTGCCGGGCCAGCCAAAAAAGTTGCCATCGGCGGAAATCTCCCGGAAGTACTGCCGCCCGTAGCGCAGGGCCGGCCGCAACCGTCGCGCCCGCGCAACGTTGCGAATCAACTGGTAGATTTCGTGCTGCTCGTTGAAGAAGTGGACGCCGGTAGTGCCAAAAGCGCCCCACTTGCCGCCGAACATGCACTCGCGCACATGGCTGTCGTGAGTGCCGCCGCCATCGAACCCCTGCTCGGTGCCATAGTAGATACACGGAATACCCTGTGCGCACAACAGGTAGCCGATAGCCAGCGCGGCCTGTTTCGGATACCGGCAGCCGTGCATAAAGCGACGGTAGGGACGGTACATCTGGTCATGGTTGTCGACAAAGGTCACGAAGTACTTGCCGGCTTCACCGTGATCGGCGTAACGCGTATGAAAGCGTTCGTAGCGCTCGCGCAGGACCGTGGGACTTCTGAATCCCTTGATGACATCCTCGAGATCGCGGTACAACGGAAAGTCAAGACAGGCATCCAGCGATGGAAACCGCTCGGTGGTGCCGTCGACCCGCGCATTCCTCCCCAGGTATTCCTCAATCAGGCGATCATCGCCGACCACCTCGCCAAACATGAAGAAATTGTGTTTCCCAATGCGGCGGGCATACTCGCGGACCGCATTGCAGAAAATTGCGGTCGCACTGCTCTCCATGTGTTTGACCGTGTCGATCCGGAAGCCGTCGACATCGGCGTAGTCAATCCAGTACTTGTAGGTTTTTATCAGCGTATCGAGAACACCGGGGCGGTTGATATCGAGTTCCTTGAGACTCAGGAAGTCACCGTCAACCGCCTCCCCGCGATTGTCCCAGTTGCGGATCTGACCGCGACGTTTGTAGCAGTCCGGGTGTTGCAGTTCCACCGGCCAGACGGCATCGCCGTCCTGCATCCCCGGGGCGGGGTCGGTTTGCCGCCAGAATCCGAAATCAAACGGGGCCGACGCCTCACGCGAGAAATAGTACGGCTGATCGCCGGGGTAGGCCCAGTTGTCGGCGGTATGGTTGATGATGATATCAAGAATCACCAGCATGTTGCGGGCATGTGCTTTTTGCACCAGGTCGCGCAGGTCCTTTTTGGTGCCGAAACGCGGATCAATCTCCAGGAAATTCTGAATGCCGTAGCCGTGATACGTGTCATCGCGCTCCTGTCTGTTTTTGAAAACCGGACTCAGCCAGATAGCGGTGGCGCCAAGATTACGGATATAGTCAAGCCGTCGGGTGATCCCATTAAGGGTACCACCCTGGAACTTCGTGCCCTCGGATACATTTCGGGGTGCAGTCGGAGAGGCAGGATCGTAGGCAACGGGATCAGGGTCGCCGTTGTCAAAACGATCTACCAGCAGAAAATACATCACCTGGTCACGCCAGTCGAGCGGCGAGGGGTACGTTTTGCGACGAATGCGAAACGTCAGGTTACTGACCGAGGTGGTGACCGCGGTGGGTTCGGAAACGGGCATACCGGGCCTCCTGAGTGTGTGTCGCAGAGGGTGGCGACAGGCCACCGCCGCGACCATCGAATGTCGATATCTTCACTACATCGTCCGGCTGTTGCGGGCCGATGCATCTTGATGTGCGAGTTGAGAGGTCAGTGAGCCTGACCGGTACTATAAGTACGGGGCCGGAGCGGGAACGGTCAAGATCAAACGGAGTCGCGAGCCCGAAGAAGCGTCAACCCCGAGAATAACTCGGCCACATTCTGACGAAATTCATCCCGGTAGTTGTGTACTCCCACCAGGTAGCCGTCGCGGAGCCCTGCAATAATCCGCCCGGACTCCGGGCAGGTGAAAACAAGGGCATACGAGTCGTCATAAGCGACGCCGTCGACACGCGCCGAACCGCCCCCGAACGCCTCGGCCGTTTCCAGCACCTGCAGATATTTCGCGCCGCCGGGGTCGGGCGTGTACCAGAGAATCAGGGTATCGCCGGAAATTCCATAGGCCGCCGACCGGAGATCGGTCAGGCCTCTCAGCTCCGGGAGACTGTCCGATGGATATGTTTGCGAACCGGATACAAGATGGTAGGTAGGGAAAATATCGAGGTCAAGCGGCGGGAGGGAGGATTGGTCCAGTCCGTCCTCTGTCCGCATATCAGACTCGCCGCATCCGGAGAGCAGCAGGCCGACCGCGATTACAATCACACGTAACGCCTTCGACATTGTGTCTCACCTGAGATAGTACAAAATCACCAGGACCGTGACTAACCATAGGATGACGGTAATGAGAATCGGACGGTCACCTATCAGCACCCGGGTGGGTGAACCACCCTGCTCCTGCTTGTGAATGAGATACAAATAGCGAAAGACACCGTACACCACGAACGGGATGGTCAGGTACAAATACTCCGTGCCCAGCCGGGAGGAGACCTCGGTCGAGAAGGTATACAGCATGTACATGACGACGACCGCGGCGGTTGTCACGCCGATGCATTGGTCCAGCAGGTACGGAGAGTATCGGCCCAGGCTCTGTCGGTGCGCCGAGGCGTTTTCGCTCAGGCTGACGAGTTCGTGGCGACGTTTTCCGAAGGCCAGAAACAAGGCCAGAAACAGGGTATTAATAAGCAGCCATTTGGATGCGGGCACACCGATGGCAAAGGCTCCGGCGTAGGCGCGTATCACAAAACTGATGGCCACGCTCATCGCATCCAGGATGACGATGTTTTTGAGGACCAGCGTGTACAGGAAATTCAGAAGCAGGAAGCACAGCCCGACCAGCAGGAACGAAAGGTTGAGAAACCACGCGCCGATCAGTCCGACCAGGACAAGCACCACCATCAGGCTGACCGCTGATCCGGCAGTCACGCGCCCCGAGGCCAGCGGACGGTTCCGTTTGCGCGGGTGTTGGCGATCCGATTCACGGTCAATCAGGTCGTTGAAAATATAAACGGCCGAGGAAAACAGGCAAAACAGGCCGGCCGCCGTCAGGGCGCGGAGCAACTGACCGGTGTGCTGAGCCTCGCCGGCAAACACCAGGGCGGCCAGGACGACTCCGTTTTTCAGCCATTGTGACGGACGCACGAGTATGAATAAATCGCGGATCATGGGGGAGAGTATAGGGAGCTGAACGGTCGGGCTCAAGTTTTTACTGTCCGAAAGGCAACGCCCGCTGTACGTACGGATAGGCGGTTTTCAGGTAGCGGACCGCCCGCTCGGTACATTCCTCGACGGTTTCGTTGTACTTCCGGGGCAGACTCAGGCGGATGAACGCAGCGTCCGTGGGACGGAAGAGCAAGGAGTTTTTCATCAGATCCCATTTGAGACCAAATTCCTCACGTATGACCCCGCCCCGCGTTTCGAACCAGTACAGCATGATCTGAGATTGATCCAGATCGGTGATAGTCACCCGGTTGGCATATCGGGACACGCCGCCACCGAGTTCCACCGTGTACGGTTCGAGTTTCTCTATGCGCCAGCCGCCGCCGGGCAGGCAGTTTTTGGGCGAATGAATCTGACTGCCGTATTTCTGATTGGCGAAATAGGCGACAAACAACCAGTAGGCATTACCAAGAGAGTCATAGTAGACGCGCAGGGTGGTGGTATCCGCCTGGAGAACATCATAACTCTGCTCGGAGAAGTAGCGTTCTTCACCCACGTATCCCGGCGGGTCATAGGGTATTTGATCAAACATGGCGGGTCGATCCGGCATTTGCTCGGAGAAGCGCAGGACATTGGCCAGGGCGCCGCCAACAACGATGAGTACGCAGGCAAGGATGACTTCTGTTTTCATCGGAACACCTTCCGAATCACCACGCCTGCGACGGCCAGACACAAGTACGACACCACAAAGACCGACAGTCCCATAATCGTGTGCCAGGGCTCAGCCGTGATCTCCTCAACAAATGTCGAGGCCAGCAGGGCGGTGAGAAACACGCGCACGACATTAGCGAACACGGCGATGGGAATCGTGGACAGAAACAGGGTCACCTGGGCAACCGGCTTTTTCTGGGACCAGTACGAATACAGGGCGCCCAGGGCCAGCAAGGCCATCAGGGAGCGAATCCCCGAACAGGCCTCGACCACCTCCAGCGAATACCCGCCGGCGATATGAATGATATTCCCCTGCCGGACAATGCCCATGCCAATGGCGCTAAGCAGGGTGGCCGTTACTTTGGAGGCCAGCAGTTGCATGGGACCGGCCACGGCGTAGTAGATGACGTACGGTATCGGAATCATAAAACAGAGGAAGAAAAAGGCAAACCAGGTGCGCCGGGCGAACGTGTGGCCCAGCAGGTACCAGGTCAGCCCAAAAAGACTCAGGACGAAAGAAAACCGGGCCGTAAAATACTCGGCGGCACCGGTGCCCAGGACAAACAGGACCATTCCTGCCAGCAGCACCACCAGGCCCGCCCCGGCGGTCTGCGGACGCAGTTCGGCCAGTTCCTTGCGGACCGACCAGACAAGATAGCCCGATACCAGCGGTACCAAAAAGCCGTGGGTATAGTTATCATCCTGCCACCAGTCGACCACCAGGTCCATCAGGGTGGGCAGATAGACCAGCACCAGCGCGGCAAACGGGATAAGAAGCAGGCCGGTACGAGCGTGTGTGTTGGCTGTGGATGTGTCCGTCATAGGTGAAGTAATAAACTTCCCGAGGTCTGGGAACGCAATCTATAAATCATTATTCGACAGATGATTATGTTGGCCTGACCAGCATCTGATAGGCTCCCGCAGGCGTTTGGGCGGCAGGGCCGGAATCTGTTTGCGGGGAGGCCGCCGACACCCGACGGGACCGTTCTTTGAGGTTTGATTTTGGCGCGAAATTGCTTTACTTGCAGCCATGGTACGAAAACGGCAAGAACGAAGCAAAATGGCTCACTACGCCATCCTGGTGAATCGCGACGCGGGTCGATTCCAGGAGAAAGTAGTCAAACAGTTTACCAGTGCGGTCAAAGCCAAAGGCGGGTATTACTCCATTTATGAGCCGGCCTCGGCCATGGATCTGTTGAAGCAGGCCGAGGTGACCGCGGGAGTTCGTCGACCCAGCCGAAATCACCCGGCACCGTACGCCCGGGCCGGGCAGGTGACGGCACTGGTGGCCTGCGGGGGCGATGGAACGGTCAACCTGGTGGGGCGTGCGGCTCTCAAAGCCGATCTGCCGCTGGGTATTCTTCCCATGGGGATAATGAACAATATCGGTCGCTCCCTGTGCGATCCGCCCGATCCCGCGGTGGCCATCGATCGCATTATCGAGGGCCGATATCGCGCCATTGACTCGGGCATTGCCGCCGAACAGGTCTTTTTTGGATCGGTGGGGCTGGGGTTTATTCCGCACCTGGCGGAGGAGCTCGACGGGGGCCCGCCGCCCCGCACCGGCTTGGGCTGGTCGCGTCTGGCTGCCCGGGCCGCCGCCCAGGTGCGCCTGCGCAAAACAATTCTGAAGGTTGACAGTGTCCGTTTTGAATTGTCTCCCATCATCCTCAATGTCAACCTTCTGTCCTACTCGGTGGGTCTGCCGCTGTCACCGGCCTCGCTGGTTGACGATGGTTGTGCTGAAATCATCATTGACCACGGCCATAATGTGGGTGGTTTTTCGTCATATGCCCGCCAAATCAGTAAAAAGAAGTACCTCTATGGTTCAGATATCCGGCTGTTCCGAGGCCGCATGATCAGTTGTCAGCCGATGAGCGGACGGCCGTTGTATCTCGACGGTGAGGTTGTCCAGTTGCCGGCTGAAGTCCTCGATGTCCAGGTCGGCGCCAGGAAGTTGAAGGTGTTTTGCTAGAGGGAAATCTGTGACGCGCTGGCTGTGCATATTGCTGACGGTTGCTTGTTTCGCCGGCACGGTGACCGCCGATGACACCTCCGTAGTTGATACCACGGTCGTGGACACGGCACAGGCCGCGACCCAAATCGATACCGTTCTGTTTGTACCCCCTCAGGACAAGTCCCGGGCCGGCGACGTTACCAACCCGGTCAACCTGGAAGAGCATCTGTATCAACAACCCACGGTGGCGTTATTTAAGTCGCTGGCGGTGCCGGGATGGGGACAGCTTGGTAATCGCAAGTATGTTAAGGCATTTGTCATTGCCGGTCTGGAGAGCTGGGCGATAGTCTCGGCCTTCCATTTCCGGGGGCAGGCCAACGATGCTCGCAACCTGTACGAAAGCGCGTTGACTGTGCCCGAACGTAATCTCTGGTACAACGTGTATGAAAACAAACGCCAGACTCGGAACAAGTTCTACTGGTATTTTGGCATTTTGGCGTTTTTGTCGATGTTTGATGCGTATGTCGATGCCCATCTTTCGGGTTCCCCCCTGGACAAGCGCAACGAGCAATTCGAATTCGAAGTGGCTCCGGAAGAGTCGGGCGGGGTTAGGGCAACCGTGAGCTTTTCGTTCTAATCACGACAACACAAAATCGGAGACGTTCAGCGAGTAGCGGTCCGGGTCTATCTGACGGACGACCCGTCGATCGTTGTGTTCCGGCGACGCCAGATCGGCCCAGATGGGTTCCTCGAGGATGCCCTCGGTGTTGCCGACTATTTTGACGATCGGGCAGGCGGGCTTGTCTTCGTTGTTGGTCAGGACCAGGGCGATTTCGTTGCTGGTCAGCAAAACCAACGTACCGGCCGGGTAGGTACCGATGATATCGTTGAACAGCTGCATCAGGAAGGGATCGAACTTGACGGTCATCTGGTAGCGCATCTTTTTGAACACGACATCGGGGGCCAGGTTCTTTTTCAAGTACACACGTCCGGACGTCAGAGCATCAAACGTATCCACAATCGAGATGATCTTGGAAAACAGTCCGGGTTCGCGCCGCTTGTAGTGCAGCATGGGATAGCCGGTGAGATCATTGTTGATATGGTGCTCGAAAGCCGCTCGGGCTGCCCGGGCCGTATGGGTATCAAACTTCAGGTTGCGTAGAATGGTCTTGGCGCCGAGCAGGGGATGTCGTTGCATCTGGAGCCAGTCGTTTTCATCAAAAGCATCCGGTTTTTTCACCAGGTCGGTGGGCAATTTTACTTTGCCGATGTCGTGAAACAAAGCGGCAAAACCAAGCTGAGACAGGCGGGTGCGATCGAGTCCGATCCGAATACCCAGCGTCAGGGAGTACACGGCCACATTGGTGGAGTGGGCATACGTATAATTATCAAAATTACGAATGGCGGTCAGTTCGATGAGCGATGATTCATCGCGGGTTAACTGATCGATCAGACTGTGAACCACGCGTTTCGTTTTGGCTACGTTGATATCGCGGCCCTGGTCCGTACTGACCATCACCTCCTCGACCACATTCATTGCGCGGAAGAATGTTTTGCGGGCCATCACCCTGAATCGCTGGCGGGCCTCCTCTGAAATGGCCGATCGATCGGTATCGACTGCTTTCATCGACAGGAGTTCGACATTGGTCAGTCCGTGGGTACGCAGTCGTTCGGCCAGGCTTTCCAGGTTGTCGTTGTCCGGTCGAATGGAAGTAATGAATCTGAAAAACGAACGTATCTCATCGGCGGAGGCATCACCGGCCACACGAATACCGCCCAGGCCGAGCTTGCGCCACTCTGCGATTACCCCGGCGGCGCCGGACAGACCCTGGTCATTGAACCTGACCATGGTATCGTTGACGAAATAATGGCTCGCGACAATCTTGATAGTAACCTGTTGATGCTTTTTCGCCACCATATCAAAATTGATGCGGAAGTTCTCGAACTGGTTGACGAAGGTGGCGTTGTTTTCGTCCACCATCCGGCATGTTTTGTACAGCACGAAAAACGAATTCAAGAGTTGTTCTTCGGTCTGCCCGCCCAGGATCCGGGCGGCTGTTCCGGCCTCAGGCTTCGCCATCGCTGCCTCCAAACATCAGTTCCCGTCGCTGCTCCAGGGCCCATTTGGCCTTGCGTTTGACATCGGGTCGCCAGGAGGACCGCAGTTTCAGGAGCGCCTTCTCGCATTTCTCGCTGCGGTTGACAGCCAGGGCGCCGAAGGCGGCGTCACGGAGCGCAGCCACTCGCGGGTCTTTCATGGGATTGAATCGCGTGATCAGTCCCACCAGGTACTCCACGGCCATATCTCCTCCCAGACGGGAGTAGGCCGCCAGAATGCTGGCCTGGTCCTCGGCGTTGATGGACACGAAACGGTCGTCATCGATGATATCGCCGATGGCATCGAAGGCCGGCTGGCCTCGCCGGGCCACCAGGGCGGCCACCACGGCATGCCGTACATCGGGGGTGTCGTCGTAGGCCAGTTTGCTGAGGATGGCCAGCGATATGTCGTTGCGGCTCTCCTGCAGTGCCTCGGCCAGGGTCAGTCGCACACTCATATCGCGGTGTCCCGATATGCGCTTGAGGTAAGCCAGGGAATCGTTGGAGTCTATTCGGCTCAGGGCGATGATGGACGCGCAAACAACGTCGGTCCGGGCATCGGTCAAACCGTGCGCGATTACCGACAGATTGGACTCCCCTCGCTGGGCCAGGTAGTTGCTGAGGCACTCGCGATGCTGCCGGCTTTCCAGGGATCCCTGTATCTCGGCTATTCCCATCAGAGCCTGCCAGTCGAAGTTGTCGAGGTACCGCCGCAATTCGATGGAACCTATCTGATCCTGCGCATTGAGAGACTTGGTGAGGACCTTCAGTTTCTCGCGGGAACCGAAGGTAACCGGTGTCTGGCGCAGACGGGCGGCCCACTGAGGTCGGG
>Ga0180007_10003129_pt1 | contig 18788 bp, 14 predicted proteins | sample MM_PC_MetaG_FD_121122 | JGI IMG/M metagenome (GOLD analysis project Ga0180007, IMG submission 121122) | Groundwater microbial communities from the Aspo Hard Rock Laboratory (HRL) deep subsurface site, Sweden - MM_PC_MetaG | ecosystem: Environmental > Aquatic > Deep subsurface > Groundwater... | reverse complement strand
CATGAACAATTGCACGCATCTGGACATGCATCTATGGATGAAATTTTTGATATGATAAAAGAAATTAATCCGAAAAATGTTTTGCCAGTACATACAAAATATCCAAAACTTTTCGAAAACTGTGGAAAAAATGTATTGTTATTGAAAAAAGGAGAAAAATTTGAGATTTAGATTGTTTTTCTCTGAAGAGGTTTCGGACCAGTTTCAGGTGATTTCACCATTCGAGGTTGCGGAGAAATCTTAAGATCATCTGCCACTAAAATTTTTGCAGACAGAATTTTTTCACAGGTACGTTCAATCAGTTGTCTGTCCCGTTGTACCGCAACCAAATCAGTATCATCATCAAAAGATGGTGCAGATGAATCCAAAATTCTTACTTCTGATTGTAATAGTGCATTGAATGTGATTGCATGACCTTGCATTTCGCAATGTTTGGCCAATGACACCAATTTGGATGTTGGAGTATCTGCACCTTCATTCTTTTCCAGAGCTTGGAAAATGGCACCACAAATAACATGCACAACCTGTTTCAAAACACGTATCGTACCATCAGGAATAATATCTGTTTCGAATATTGTATTGCAGATTTCACCTGCATTTTGGTCTAATGCAATAACCTTGCTACGAATGTCCTCTTCTGCAACTTTTTGGATTCCATCTAGCTGTTCAATTCTTGCAACCAGCTCAGGACGGGGTAATGACTCCACCAGACATATTTCTTTTGAGGAGGTGTCAAGGACATTAATCAAAGACCTAGCCTGATCAAGTATTCCTAAGATATCAACGCCCAATAAAGCGAAAATTTGTGTAGAATCGAACTGACTAAGATCACCAAGAACGCTAGATAGTCGACGCCTTTGAGTATCTGCATAAAGTGAGAGACTAACTGCTTTGATATCTTGACGTTCGAGCGGAAGAAGGTAACGATCACTAAGTGTTGATTTAATGGCCATTGCTGCATCTGCGACAACCCATGGATTGTTATCTTCCAGCATTGGCTCGAGAAGCTCATCTAATACGTCTTGGTTATTTCCAGGAAGATCGGAATATGCATCACAAATTGCTGAGATGACTGTTCGCTTCACATGATAATCGCTATCTTGAAGTATGGAGTTGAGGATATCAATACCTGTATTGCCACAAAAGCACAGAGCATATGAAATTAAATGGACTGATTCACCGACAGAATTTAAAGGATCTGAAAAACTAGAGTATGCATGCGGCCATTCAATGCCTTTTTCACCATATATATGAAAACTACTGGCGTCAAGAGGAAAAAATGGAAGTGGAGCCGCCAATTCTTGTTGCAGAAGTGTGTTTAGGTACTGTGCAATTTCAGTTAATGCGTTTGTTTTTGCATCTGCATCAACTCCAGGATTTTCCAATGAGAATGCCATCGCTGCAAGTGCCATAATGTGTGAATCACGCAGTGGACCGTTATCAGGAGTTTCTGCCAAAAGCGAATTTACATGATTAAGAATACCAGTAGTTGGATATTTGGTTTTCTGCGGCGTGGGATCATCACCAATTAACTCACCTAATAAATCGTGAGTATCGCTTTGACCATCTTGTAATGCCAATATTAGATGGACTAAAGCAGGATCTCGACCATCCAAATAAAATTGAGCCCTATGATAAATAGTACTTTGTTTCATAGTGGAAGTTAATGGAAACAACTTTTTTTATATTTATGTATGGGCCATGTTAAGGAAAATGACTTGATAAATAAGAATAATGAATTTCAGTAAAATAAAAAGATAAGAAATTAAAAGAAATACAAAATTCAGAGAGTTTCTGCATAATAAGATGATAATTCTAAATTAGCATTACCGTTTGAGTATTCGTAATCCTCATCAGCATAATATTCATCATCATATCCGCCGCTTGTCAAACAGCAGCATCCGGCAGTCAATAATCCCAAAGCCAAAAACAATAATAGTAAAATTCTCATGTGGGGAGTATTGAATTAAAATTTAAAAAGCTAACCATTTGAACGGAGAGCATGGCCTGTCCAAAAACAAGCCCACTGGAGGATAAACGAGCCGGGTATAAGGATTAAATACATTGAATGCCAATTAGGATCGGGTGTAAATATGAAAAAAATATCGGATTGTGCTCCTAAAACAGGAGAAAAGAAGGAAGGGGAAAATACCGGGAGATTCAGGAAAATGATGGGTATGCTTGAGCATATTGCGAAGAATAGCATATTTAGTGCCAAAATCACATTAAGAAGAGCGATAGTTGCAGGAGCTGTCGCAGTGCCCCTGATTTTCGGAGCAGCGGCGTGCGACGACAGCCGTAGAAACACCGACGCCGGCATGGATGCGGCTTCTGATAGTGACAGAGATACGGTTTCTGATAGCAGCGTGGATTCAGGAACACCATGCATGGTACATGGGCAATGTGCTGATGACGAGGCATGTGAAAGAATTCCTGATACTCATGACTATCATTGTGTGCCTCTTGTCTGTGATGAGGGGGAGATGGGAACAGCAAGCAACAATAGAGATGAAGAATGCGAGCCTGAATGTTATAATATCAGAACAATCATAACATGCGAATGTGATGGTCTTCATGTAGTGGCTTCTACAACTCCATGTCCTGAGAGGCAGGAATGTGACAATGAAGGAGCAGGTGAGGACTGGCCCGGATGCGTTGATGGAGTCGAAGACTTGTGCACCATCTATCCAGAAGGCGATAACCACAGACACGTGTTTACCGGACCAGATTTTATTATGGGACTAGAGGAAACTGGAATCGACCTAGCATTGAATGAGCTTCTTGAAACTGGTGCTGTACACCTTGACCTATACTCTGGTTCTGTGACTCCTGTCCAGGTAATCCTTGGCGAACCGGGTTCCGTATGGGAGAACGCAGTACTTCAGGAAGAACCGAGGGTAGTCATACAAAATTGCGATACCAGCCATACAGCATGTAGAACTGGTGGGACGGCAATGATAGAGGAAGGAGATCCGGGTTGTTGGGTCAATATAGCAGCATCAAGAAGATGGCAGCACTAAAATCCTATTTTCTTTTTACTTTTATCAGTCCTGTGGTGCTGTTTATCTCCACAATATCGCCGTCCTTCAGGACTCGCGTCGCGATTTTAGTGCCCACGATGCACGGGATCTTGAACTCTCTTGAAACTATTGCAGCATGGCATGTCAGACCGCCTTCATCAGTTATGACAGCAGATGCATGCCTCATGAGATGAGTGTATTCAGGCCACGTCATTGCAGCAACAAGAATGGCACCGGATTTCATCTTGCTAAAATCCTCCTCTTTTGTTATGATAACAACTTCACCCTGTGCATTTCCTAAAGAGGCAGTCATGCCACGAAATTCAGAGACATGTTCAATATTGTTGTTTTCAACATATCTTCTCAGCTCGATCTGGCCCATTTCAGAATAAGTGTTTTGCCATTTGCAATAAAGAGTAAAATATTTTTTATGGCGATCTTTTATGCTCTCGATATCTGCATGGCCATAAAGTATTGTACCCATCTCATTTACTGACGCGTTTTTCAGTATATCCTCTGGAATTGATGTCCGTCTGGAAACTTCCCAGAGAAACTTCATCAGGATATGATTGCCGATAAGATTGCATTTTTTCCTCTCATCCTGCCACCATCCCCCATCTGAAAGCAGCGAAACCATGCACTTTTCTTCTTTGTCAATCAGTTGTAGGTATTCTTTCTTTTTTTCAAGAGCATGCTGTTTTGTATGTTCCATTATTGCCAGTTCATCTTTTGGATGTTCAAATGAAAGCGATTCATATTTCATTTTTTTGATGAAATCCAATGGACTAAGAATAATGACGCGACGATAGTTGTTGTTTATCCAGAAGAAACGCTTTGAATGTCCAATAAGTTGCAGATGTAAGTCGTTGTACTCGGACTCAAGCAATGCAAGAATCGCTTCTGGATCTTTGTCAAATATCTCGCCGCCAATTGAATCATATACATCCATCATTAATTTCAGCATAGATTCCCTTTCGTTATATGCAAAACTGTCTTTTTCTGGAGTTGTTACATAGGCGATGATTTCCGATGTTTTTTCACCAAAACGTTCTGAGAGTTTTTTGAATATCATATCAGAAAGAGGCTCTTTGTAAAATAGCGGCAATAGTGCCGAGGCATATTGGTTATAATACAATTGCAGGAATGTTCCAAGAGAACCTAATAATTCTTCAGTATTAAGCTCCTGAAGATTTAGTTGATCAATGTTATTGAAAAATTCAATATATGTGTTTTTCTTTTTTTCGTGTGCCAAAATAGTACGCTTGAGATGGCCGGGATTTTTGAGTTCCCGCTCAAGTATTATATTGGTGCATGCACGATGCGCATCAGTATCCATCCATTCCTCGGCCGTGGTGCCATTTAGTATAATGCAATGTTCACCAAATGGAAGCCCGGTTTCGCGGCCGAACTGTTCGAAAACCGGCGGTGCAAATGAGATAAGATAAATACAACAGTCGAATCTTGAGATCAGCTCGTTTTTTACCATGAATGCACCAACAATATCGATAATGCCTCTATAATACTGTATATAATGTTGATCTGTGGAAAATGATAAAAAATAATGCTTGGTCTGGAGCATCCGGATTTGTATCAAAAATTGATATTGTTGGAGGATAAAAATTGAAATGAAATAAAACAAAATAAGAAAAATTATTTAAACAATCGCTTCATTTTTGCACCAAACGCACGGAATCTCGAGCATCTTTGTGATGGAGAAACTGAACTATTGAAACCAGCGGCAGCTCCATCTGACCTTACTTGAGTTCTCAGATCTTCAATACTTTGAATTAAAGGAGTATGTGTTGGTGATTCTTCACGTACTGGCTCTTGTACAATATCAGGAAATGCTTCATCTAATGTACCGAATAGATTTGCTCTAATTTGAAGAAGATCTGCCACGGATGGCTTGAGAATGGGGGGACAATCATTTGCCTGATATAATGCCGACCCATATAGCATACAACGCATATATACATCTGGATATCGATCTTCAAAAACCCCAAATTCAGTTCCCATAGTTTCATTACGTTTTACAGCACCCTCAATAGTATCAGGTAATAGCATTTTTGCATTTTTCCTTGTATAACCATGTGCCTCGCCTTGAACCAATGCATCGCACAACTTCTGTAAAAAAGTAATTTCAGACATAATATCAGTTTGCTACAAAACAATTTAAAAAAGTGTGCTTTTATGGTATAAAATGTTATAAAATTAAGATTGTAGTGCTTTTATAGGATTATAGCATATATTATAGTGTATCAAAGAAAAGAATATGATGTTCGAGAATAACAGGATTGAATAAAGAAATAGACACACATTTCCACCTCTTATATCCGTAAGCTTTATAAATAAGTTCCTTCATACTTATCCTTCACCTAACTTGTTTTAAGGAGCGTCCACTTTGGATGCGTTGAATTTTACAATTAGAGTATTCTATGTCTCCCTCTGTCTAGAGGGAAATTCATGCGTGTGAAATGATGATAAGGAAATTCCTGGTATTTTAATACCCGGTAGTATGAAAACACAAGTTTTCATAAGTAGTGAGAAAGTCATATGCTGTAATACAAACCATCTAGTGGATGGCTTGGCTTACGTCCACAAGGCCACGCGGCAAGCGGCGAAACGTCTGGGGTAGACGCACGCAGTCTTTGATCCCAGAATCTGGCTGAGCACAGTAATGTGCACAAACCCCTCGAAATGAAGCATCTTAGTAGAGGGAGGAGAAGAAATCAATAGAGATCCGGTTAGTAACAGCGAGTGAACGCCGGTTAGATCAAGCTGAATTCCAGTGTAGTAATGCATTGGTAGATGTGGCGGGGAGTATCCCTAATTTGAGCTGAAGTCCTTTGGAATGAGGCACCATAGCGAGTAACAGTCTCGTAAGCGAAGGAAAAGGGAACGATCCAAGAAGAGTAGTGTCCTCTGGATAGTGGGCATGAATATGGGTGTATCAACATCCAAATCTAAATATGAGACGTAAGACCGATAGCGAATCAGTAGCGCGAGCGAAAGCTGAAAAGCACTGGGGGACCAGTGTGAAAAGAACCTGAAATTAGATGGTAACAAGAAGATATGGCATGAAAGGGCAGGTCTATGGAAGCAACTTCTGGCAACGGGAGGAGCGACATGGATTAACCAGTGTCATATCTTTCTTCTCGAAGCAAGTGTCAGGGAGTTATTGGGAGTGGCGAGATGAAAATCGAAGCGAAAGCGAGAGTCCGCAGCATCGCAAGATGTGAGGGGCGTCGTTCTAATTAGCGACCAGTCACTCTCAGTAGACCCGAAGCCGTAGTGATCTACGCCTGAGCAGGGTGAAGTCAACCTGACGGTTGATGGAAGCCCGCAACTAGTGGTGGTATATTCCCCTTAGGTGACTTGGGTGTAGGGGTGATAGTCCTGTCGAACACGGCGATAGCGGGTTCCCTTTGAAATGTCTCTTAGGACAGCGTCTCTGGAGAAGGATGTAGGGGTAGAGCACCGATTAGGTGGATTGGTTCCGAGAGGGATCACCATCTTCTCAAACTCCGAATACTACATCTTCTAAGAAGGAGGCAGTCGGGGTGTCGGAGTAAGTCTGGCATCCCTTACGGGATTGACCGTACGTGAGGTTAAGGACCCTAAATGCTAGTTAAGTGTGAATCATAAAGGAGCTTCTATTCAAAAACAACCGGGAGGTAGGCTCAGAAGCAGCCATCCTCTAAACAACGCGTAATAGCGGACCGGTCGAGAGTACAGGTTCTGAAAATTCACGGGGCTAAACTAGCTTCCGATACCTCACCAGTGCCAAAAGCACATGTGTAAGGGGGCGAACGGGTTGCCTAGAAGCACGGTGGTAACATCGTGTGGAGCGGCCTGTTATGAATATCCTGACGTTAGTAGCAGCATATCCGGATGAGAATTCCGGACACCTCATAGAGCAAGGATTCCTCAGCCACGTTCTTCAGCTGAGGGTTAGGCGATCCTAAGGATGATGGTAACTCCTGAAATCCGAAATTAGGGAAACCGGTTAATATTCCGGTCCTATGGAGGTAGGTGCGGTAACGCAAGCCATTTCTCTGACACCTTTGGATATGTGAAGCGTCTTCGGACGTCTGAAGAATGTAACTCCGTGGAGTCTCATTGTGAGGAGAAGCGGATGAAATTCGTAGGGGTAACTTCATCTAGTCCAGGGGTCCATGAAAGAGCCTTTTGACCAAGTATAAACTTATGACAAAACCCTCGGGAAAAGTCATGAGGTCAAACTGGCCAAAGGTCCCATGAAAAGGAGAATGGAACGATCCTCCATAATCGTACCAAGAACCAGTACAGGTGCTCTAGCTTAGAAGGCTAAGGTGTGGCAAGATAACCTAGGTAAGGGAACTCGGCAAGTTAGCCCTGTAAGTTAGCAATAAGGGGTGCCTTAGCATGAGTAATGTTGAGGCCACAGTAACAAGGGGAGTGCGACTGTTTACCAAAAACACAGGTCATCGCAGAGCGGAAACGCTGAGTATGATGGCTGACGTCTGCTCACTGCCAGTATCTGAATCTCCCTTTCAAGGGAAATAAGGACTGGTAAAGAGCGGGGGTAACTCTGACCCTCTTAAGGTAGCGTAATACCTCGCCGCTTAATTGGCGGCTTGCATGAATGACGTAACGTCACTCCCACTGTCCCTACTTAGGACTTGGTGAACTCACTACCCGGTGAAGATGCCGGGAACTTCCAGAGGGAAACGAAGACTCCATGGAGCTTTACTATAGCCTGATGTTGTAATACGGAATTTACTACCAAGCGTAAGTGGGAGCCGTTATGCTGCATCTCCTGGGATGCAGATAGGCGACAATGTTACACCACTTAGTAGATTTTGTATTGCTTACCTGGAAAGGGACATCATCAGGTGGATAGTTTGGCTGGGGCGGTACGCCCTCGATAAGGAAACAAGGGCGCCCAATGCTTTGCTCATTCCGGTCAGAAATCGGAAGTAGAGGGTTAAAGACAAATGCAAGGCTGACTGTATTTCTAAAAGCGTGAAATGCAGAGACGAAAGTCGGGCTTAACGAACCTTGACATCCCTTTGATGAGGATTCAAGCTGTCAGACAAGCTACCCTGGAGGTAACAGGCTCGTCGCGGGCGAGAGTACACAAAATTTTGTCGCGATTTTTTAAATGACAAAATTAAATTAAAGATTGTAAGATAAAAAATATCTAAACTCTAAGATATTCTTATGATCGTATAATGTCCGTGAGCCTAGTTTTCCCAAATCGGGCAAATCCATGTAAAATTTTATTGTGCTTTTTAAAGTATAATAAATATTTATAGGATTTTGTCCAGTTTAGAAATTCACTCGAATTTCTAATACAACATAACAGGAAAGATAGACTCAAGAACTGTATAAATCGACCCCGCGGTTTGGTACATCGCTGTCGGCTTGGGATATCCTGGTCGTGTAGGAGCGGCCAAGGGTTGGGTTGTTCATCCATTAAAATCCCACATGAGCTGGGTTCAGTACGTCGCGAGACAGTACGGTAGTATCTCCTGGAAGTGTTGCCTCTTGAAAGGAAGGATCCTTGAGTACGAGAGGAACGAGGATTCGGCGCCTCTAGTCGATCGGTTGTGAATTGCATTGCCGAGCAGCCACGCGCCAGTTGATAAGACCTGAAAGCATCTAAGGTTGAAGCAGCTCTTAAAACGAGGAGGCAAATGCCGCGGATAGCAGATCCGTTTGATAGGATGGTAGTGTAAGACGTAAGGTTCGCCGAGCGTTTCAGCTAGCCATTACTAACGGCCTAATCCCAATGTATTCTATACGATACAATGGTTCAGTCACTATGACTTTTTCCCCCGGGCTAATATACCCGGACATTTCCTTATCATCATTTTCACGTCGTGTGAATAATTTTGTTTTTTATTCAAAACCTAGCGATAGCCATGAATTGAGTAAGTATGTGGTTATTACTGTAAAAATAAGGTTTTTAAATACTGTTATACATAAACTATTTATGGGCAGACGAATACAGATTTTTCACTTAAAAAAAATTGGTCCTGCATATACTAATAGAGAACCTGTTGAAACTGTATTAAAACGAGCATTTGAATGTGGCCACAGATTGAAAGTTGCCGTAGAAATTTTTCCTCCAAAAAAACAGAAAACGAAGAATCTGGAACGGATATAAGAATATGTGGACAAGATACACGTGTGATCATAAACACACATTAATCCCATTACTACTAGATGAGATGCGTGAAGATATAACTATGGAAAAACAATTACAATATTTACTAGGAATATATAAAAGAAGGATTGGGATGGGAATGCAAATTACGTTAAGAGAAGTTATCGAAGAAAAAATCAATGAAAGATCCAAAGAACTTTCTGAAATTCAGGCTTCTATTAATAGTATGGGCTTAGGACCGGAACATGAAAGTTCAAGTGTAGGAAGAGTCATTGCAGAAATACCGAAACTTGAAAAAGAAATCGCAATTTTACGACACATACTCAAAAATGGACCAATCGAAAAACCAGAAATAGCCGAACGTGCAAGATCGAATGTTGTAACCAGAATCGAACGAAAAATGATTGAGATTATCCAAGAACAAAATGTAGACATTATTGTGGTTTATAGGTATCTAAAAGGATATGCTAATTCTTCATAGTTTAATGGAAAATCCAAACATACATTTAAATATCTTTTCCGAGATATCGCATTTGACCAGTAAATAAATATCAAAATGCCGATAATATCGGCGGAGAAGATTCCCATGAGTGAATGTTTGATGGGGTGCCCAGTTTGTAGTATGTGCTTTGGAATGAGTGCACACGTATCAAAATCAGAAGAAGGATTTACGTGCAGCAGCAATCCACAACATAGATTCAGACTTGGAACCGATGGATTTTTGATGTCTATATGACATAAAAAATAAAAACATACAAAAAACATCAATAAGCCAGATTAATCTTTGTTTAATTTTTACAATTTTTTTGATTTCGGTATCTGGATTTGCAGATTTTGAATAATTAAATTGATCTCGAAAAGATTATTTAACGACAGTTTCTTTATTAGACTCGTTAGACATATCAACTTTTACCAGTTCTTTTTCTTCTGTAGTTGCTTTGAAATATTCATTATCTTTCATCCCAAGGATCATTGCAACAATTGAATCTGGAAGAGAATGGATTCTTGTATTGTAAAGTAATACTGAATTATTATAGAATTCTCGTCTGTCAGCGATCTGGTTTTCTATTGCAGTAAGTTGCTCCTGAAGCTTAAGAAAATTCTGATTTGCTTTTAGATCTGGATATTTTTCAGATACCATAAAAAGGTTTTTTAGCAGACCACTCATCGCTTCACTTGGTTTTGCTATTTTACCCGGACTATCGTAGGATATTATAGAAGACCGTAACTTGGTTATTTTTTCAAGAGTATATTGCTCGTGTTTCATATACCCCTTTACAGTTTCTACGAGGTTTGGGATTAGATCAGATCTTTGTTTCAAAAGAACATCTATGTTGGACCACGCCTTACCTAGGTTATTTTTCAATACTATAAGAGCGTTGTAAATCGAAACCGCATAAAATAGAAATAACAAACCAAGAACAATAAAAACAAAACCAACACATGCAATAATCGGAAGTAACGTAAGTGCTGCCATTTAACCACCAACGCTAAACATGTAGAGAAGTATTAATAAGGAAACTGCTGAGATTGCAAGTCCGCCGAAGATTTCAAGTTTATATAACTGAAAACGCTCGACAACCTTTTTTTCCCCAGTATCACAGATATACATGATTTTCTCCTCTTTTCCTTTCCTCACAATAAGATTCTCACAACCAATTGTACTTTGCACATCACCTCTCGGTTCAGCATTTCCAAGAATATAAACTTCATCACCTTCAGCTATAAACCACTCGTAAATGCGTACATCCCTTGTAGAATAAGACATGAAACGTTTCTTATCCGCTTCATCTAACGATTCAATGTAATCAAGGACATTTTGTGGCATTTTTTTATGTGACATGCCAAAAAACCCTTTTCCTGCAATGTACCCTTGATAAAGGAAATCACGTGGAATCTCAAGTTGTGCTTCTTTGGGTTCAACTATTATTTTGCCAGTATCATCCTTAAGATAAAATTGATCTGTAGAATTACACGTATAGAAATTGCGCCAGCCGCCATGTTTTCCTGATTTGTAATATTGTGCATTTATTTTCCAATATACACATTTTTGTTTTGCTATAGGACTTGATATGTTGTCGATACAATTGGCTTTTCCATATAATTCGATAAGACCAACTGCAGCAGAATGAACCTTTGAAGTGGGGGTGTTATTTATTTTCTGAAGCAAAATATATTTCTTCATTCCGATATAGATATACCAAAGCCCGCCAAGAAAACCGGCAACCAACAATACAATACAACTGCCACCAGAACCACCCATACTAGAAAAACACAGCCAAGTTTTATAAAGAATATCTGAGAATGTAGTTTAAACTTTTTAGATGGGGTTTTCGAATGAAGAATTTGATGTGGTTTAAAGAACTAGATAAAGGAAGTTTGGCTGAGGCCGGTGGAAAGGGCGCAAACCTAGGGGAAATGTTTCAAAATGGTTTTCCTATACCTAATGGTTTTGTTGTTACAAGTGGAGCGTACTACAAGCATCTTGAAGCTAATAATCTTCGGGAACCAATAGGAAATATATTGAACGAATTAGATGTAAATGATCAGGACGCGTTGGTTGCGGCTTCTAATAAGATAAAGGACATGATAGTAAATAATCCAGCTCCAAAAGATATTGAACATGATGTCCTGAAGGCATACAAGGAATTAAACACCATGACAGGAAGAGAAACGTATGTTGCAGTAAGAAGTAGTGCAACTGCCGAAGACCTTCCAACCGCAAGTTTTGCAGGACAACAATCGACTTATCTTAATATTGTCGGTGATCAGGCACTTCTTAAGGCAGTGAAGGACTGTTGGGCATCACTTTTTGAACCACGAGCAATTTATTACAGAGTTGAAAACAAATTCGAACATATGAAAGTAGGGTTAGCCGCAGTAGTGCAAATGATGGTGCAAAGTGAAAAGGCTGGAGTTGTGTTTACGGTTGATCCGCTTAGCCAGGACCCAGACGTACTTTCAATAGAAACTGCATACGGACTTGGCGAAGTTGTTGTAAGCGGACAGGTAACCCCAGACACATACCATATCGATAAGAAGACAGTCAATATTATCGACAAGAGTATAGCAAAACAGCCATGGATGCTAATAAAGATGGATGGAAAAAACAAAAGAGTAGACATAAAGGATGATGCACAAGGAAAGCAAAAACTTTCTGACCTTGAGATAAAAGACCTTGCAAGAATATGCAAAAAGATAGAAGAGCATTACCGATACCCCCAGGATATTGAATATGCTTTTGAAAAAGACAATCTTTATATTGTCCAATCAAGACCGATAACAACCCTAGACAAAGGAGACAACGAAGAGGTGAAAGAGAATATGACCGAAGAAAAAACCACTCAAAAGAAAACGGTTGGAGATGCAAAGATACTTGTTGAAGGGCTTGGATCATCCCCTGGAATAGGAATGGGTAAAGTACACATAGTAAAGGATTCTTCTGAAATCAGACTGATCCAACGCGGAGAAATACTTGTAACTGAAATGACAACGCCAGACTTTGTACCTGCAATGAAAAAATCATCTGCCATAGTAACTGATACCGGCGGCATGACAAGCCATGCAGCAATAGTAAGTAGGGAACTTGGTGTTCCATGTGTCGTAGGTACAGGCAACGCCACAAAAATTTTGAAAACAGGAATTGATGTGAGTGTAGATGGAAGCCATGGACTTGTTTATGAAGGCCTAATTTCTGCCCCTGAAACCAAGAAATCTGATGAAACAGCACATATGATTACAAGTGCGGCACCGATAACAGGAACTAAGATTTATGTAAATCTGGCAAGTGTTGAAATGGCTGAAAAAGTTTCAAAACTCCCTGTAGACGGAGTTGGATTGCTTCGGGCAGAGTTTATGATTGCCGAAATGGGACAACATCCAAGAAAAATGCTCGATGAAGGGAGAGAACAGGAATTTATTGATAAACTAGCATCAGACCTAAGAAAATTCGCAGCTGCATTCTATCCACGGCCTGTGGTTTATAGGGCAACTGATTTCAAGACAAATGAATATAGAAATCTGGAAGGTGGTGACAAATACGAACCACATGAAGAAAACCCGATGATGGGTTATAGGGGAGCTGCAAGATATCTCGCAGAGCCAGATGTATTCAAAATGGAGCTAAAAGCACTTAAGAAAGTGCGCGAAGAGTATCACCTGCCAAACCTGTGGCTTATGATACCATTTGTAAGAAGAATTGGGGAATTGAGAGCCATAAAACAGGCATTGCATGAAGTTGGAATTTACAGGACCAGGGATTTCAAACTATGGATAATGGTTGAAGTGCCAAGCACAGTATTCCTTATTGATAAATTCTGTGAAGAGGGAATAGATGGGATATCCATAGGTACAAATGACCTTACCCAGCTCACACTTGGTATAGATCGGGATAATGCAACTATGGCAAAGGGATTTGATGAGCGCAATGAAGCAGTATTGCGCGCATTGAAACAGGTGATAACCACATGCAAACGATATGGCGTAACTACATCGCTCTGCGGTCAGGCACCATCAGTATATCCTGAATTTGCAGAAAAACTCGTCGAATTTGGTACCACATCCATGTCAGTAAATCCTGATGCAGTTGAGAGAACAAGAAGGATAGTGAACAGTGCAGAGACCAAGATAATCCTTGAAAGACTGGCAATGCTCACTGAAAATATGCAGGATAAGAAAAAAATGGTCAGCCTCGAGGATGAATGAGCTAACTATCTATTTTTCATTTTTTCTTTTATAAATTTAGATAGAAAACCTGTGCAACGTCGTTTCTTAGACTAAATATTTAAATTTTCACGATAAATTAGAATGCATGAAAATTATTATTCTTATTATGATGATAATGCTGTTTGGGTGTACCACTACACCGACAGAAAATGGTGAACCTATGGCCAAAGAGAATACTTCGGAAGAAATCATGCTGGGAATCGGAGAAAAAACCATAATTGATGGGGGGAATTTGGAAATAGAAGTCAAAGACATTGTTTATGAGAGCATAGAACCGGATCCAACCGATGAAATGCCCGCTGGAAGTGGTGTGTCGGTCTATGTTGCTTTGAAAAAAGGTAATGAGACCAAAGAACTTACATTTGAAGATCTTTCAGAACCATACACAAGCAAAAAAGAGCATATTTGGAAGGAGTATAAGATAATTCTTTTGAATATAAATGATAACGAAAATAAGGCAACATTCAAAATTGAAAAACAATAGTTTGTATTTTTTTATTGTTTTATTCTAATTTTTATAATCTGATGTTTTATATTTTATTGCCAATAAATATTTAGTACTTGTTTGGTGTTTGCTTATGGCACATAGAATAGAAATCAGTTCAAGAATTTTGGATGCCCGTGCACATGTGTTGAAAGAAAAATTAGGGCGACTGGGAATCAGGAACATAGATGATCTGAGCATAATTGATGTTTATACCATTGATGCAGATTTTGACGGGGGGAAACTCGAACAGATAGCATCAATGCTTACAAACCCAGTAACGCAAAAATCAAACATAAACAAACCGCAATCACCACAAAAGTTTGATTTTGCCATTGAGATAGGGTTTCTTCCCGGAGTTACTGATAATGTGGCAAATACAACAAAACAGGGAATTGAAGATCTGTTCAAGCAGAAACTGAAGTCTGGAGACGAGGTTTATACATCACAAATCGTATTTTTGACAGGAACACTAGATAAAGACGAGATAGAACGAATAGTTTCTTCTTTGCATAATCCACTGATTCAACGCATTATAAATAAGACAAATACACAATTCATAAAAGATGGAGGTATGGGCATTGGTGTTCCAAAAGTGAAGCTCATTGATGTTCCGGTTGCTGATATCGTACCGATAATTGATGCGAGTGATGAAGAACTTGCAATCATTGGAAAGAACGGCATACAAAATAAAGATAAAAACGGAAGCAGACGCGGACCTCTTGCACTGGACCTTTCTTATATGAAAACAATCCAGAGTTATTTCAAAAAACGCGAGAGAAATCCAACTGATATTGAACTGGAATCAATAGCGCAAACATGGTCAGAACACTGCAAGCATACGATTTTCGCAGACCCGATTGATGAGGTAAAAAACGGACTTTATAAAACATATATCAAGGAAGCAACAAAAAAAATCCGTGCAGATAAAGGAAAGGATGATTTTTGCGTCTCGGTATTTACAGACAATTCAGGTGCAATAGTTTTTGATGATGAATATTTGATTACTGATAAGGCAGAGACACACAACAGTCCATCTGCCCTTGATCCTTTTGGCGGGTCTATTACTGGCATTGTTGGAGTAAACAGAGACACCATAGGATTTGGCCTTGGAGCAAAACCAGTCATTAATATGTATGGCTTCTGTTTTGCAGATCCAAATGATAACAGCCCGCTCTATAAAGGAAAGAGTTTTACGCAAAAAATGCTCCCGCCAAGAATGATAATGGAAGGAGTAATAAACGGAGTGAACGCAGGAGGTAACCAATCCGGAATTCCTACTCCGCAAGGATTTGTGGTGTTCGATGAAAGATACAAGGGAAAACCACTTGTGTTTGTAGGTACTGTTGGTCTGATACCTAAACATATCAACGGTAAGTCATCACATACAAAACAAGCAAGAAAAGACGATTATATAGTAATGGTTGGTGGCCGTGTTGGAAAAGACGGTATACATGGAGCAACATTCTCATCCGAAGCAATGGACGCCGGAAGTCCGGCTACTGCTGTCCAGATAGGAGACCCAATAACACAAAAGAAACTCAGCGATGCGATCATAAAGGAAGCACGGGACAGAGGACTTTACAACAGCATTACAGATAATGGAGCCGGAGGGATTTCATGCTCCGTAGCTGAAATGGCAAAAGAATGTGGTGGATGCCGTGTGAAACTCGATACCGTACCACTTAAATATCCAGGATTATCGCTTTGGGAAACTTGGATTTCAGAATCGCAGGAAAGAATGACAATGGCGATACCAAAAGACAAATGGCTCGAATTTTCTGATCTTATGAAAAGAAGAGGGGTTGAAGCCACTGTCATTGGAGAATTTAATGATTCAGGAAAATGTGTAGTAGAATATAATGACAAAAAAATCATGGATATAGATATGGATTTCCTGCATGATGGACTTCCGCCAAGACCCATGAAAACAACATACACAAAACAGAAATACGAAGAACCCGAAATCCCAGTTCCGCATGACCTTACACAATCACTGTTCTTAATGCTCGCGAGACTGAATATCGCTAGCCATGAGTTTATATCAAAACAATATGATCATGAGGTTCAGGCAGGATCTGTCATAAAACCACTCCATGGAAAGGGAAGGGTTAATGGTGATGCTTCAGTCACAAGACCTAGATTGGATTCGAATAAAGGAGTTGTTTGTTCGCAAGGAATAAACCCGTCATATAGCGATATAGATACTTATCATATGGCAGCATGTACAATTGATACCGCAATACGAAATGCGGTTGCTGCCGGTGCAAATATCGAACACATCGCACTTATGGATAATTTCTGTTGGTGTAGCTCAAATGAACCGGAAAGACTCGGACAATTGAAAGCAGCAGTTAAGGCATGCTATGATTATGCAGTTTCCTATGGGACCCCGTTCATATCTGGCAAGGATAGCATGTTCAATGACTTCAATGGTTATGACGAGCATGGGAACAAAGTCAAGATTTCTGTTCCCCCAACGCTTTTGATATCCTCGATAGCAGTGATTGATGATGTTATGAAGGCAGTATCGCTCGATGCAAAATTCGAGGGCGATTTGATTTATGTGATAGGAGAAACAAAAGACGAGCTTGGTGCTTCTGAATATTATGCAATGTTGGGTGAAGAGAGGCAAAAAAAGAGATATATTGGCAACGTTGTTCCAGTGGTTGATGCTAAGACAAACAAAAAGATATATGCCGCTTTCCACAAAGCCGTGCAAAATGAGATTATATCATCTGCCCAAAGCGTGCATCGCGGAGGCCTTGTGGTTGCATTGGCAAAAACCGCAATTGGAGGCATGCTAGGAATTGGCATAGAACTCAGTAAACTTTCCGGAACCTGGACAAGAGAAGATTTTGCGCTTTATTCGGAAACACAGGGTAGAATCGTTGTAACCATCGCACCTGAAAACAAAAATGCATTTGAAAAAATTATGCATGGAAACGCATTGGCAAATATTGGGAAAGTAACCAAGAGTAGCACATTCGCAGTTAAAGGAAAAGATGGCAAAACAATAATCAATACAAATATCTCGGATTTGATGAAGTCATACAAATCCACTTTTGGAGGTTATTGAAATGAAAAAACCAAAGGTTATCACACTCACTGGATATGGAATCAATTGTGAAGAAGAGACAAAATTTGCTTTTGAAAACGCTGGAGCAACAGCTGATATCGTGCATGTTAATGATTTGATAGATAAAAAGAAAAAGCTTGAGAATTATCAAATACTAGCGTTTCCAGGTGGATTTTCATACGGTGATGATACTGGGTCAGGTAATGCATATGCAAATCGAATAAGAAATCATCTTTGGAATGAGATAGAACAATTTGCCAAAGAGGATAAACTTGCCATAGGGATTTGTAATGGATTTCAGATAATGGTCAATCTTGGCCTTTTGCCTGCAACCGAAAGTTATGGAAAACGAGAAGCTGCATTGGCACATAACGATTCTGCGAGATATCTTGATAGATGGGTTGATTTGCGCTTTTATGGTAACAGTCCGTGGATTAAGGATTTGGAGATGATCAGCGTACCAATTGCACATGGAGAAGGTAAATTTTATGTTGAGCAGAGGGTAATGGATACAATAAAGAAGAATAATCAAATTGCATGCAAATATGACAAAGGAGATATGTACGATTATAGCATGCTTGAACCAAATCCAAACGGCTCGATTGAAGATATTGCAGGAATCACGGACAAAACAGGTAGGCTTCTTGGTATGATGCCGCATCCAGAGCGGGCTGTGCATTTCACCAACCTACCGAATTGGCCGCTGCTAAAGGAAAAATACAAACGAGAAGGAAAACAAATTCCAAAGGAAGGCCCAGGAATGAAGATTTTTAGGAATGCTGTGGCATACTTTGAATAGAGAATACGAATATCTTGTATAAATTGAAAAACCACGCACAAATCGATTTAGAAACGGTTTTAATCCTTACTTCCTTATTCCAGTCATGTTACCTGGAATGATTTCAGATGTCCTGAATAATATATCACTTATAATTGCCGGCGTAGGAATTATAATTATCATATACGGAGTCGCTATCACAATATATAGGATGTTAACAATAGAATTGAGTAAAGGGAAGAGATTCCACCAATACGAACATGTGAAAAGAAACCTGATCCAAAAAATAATTTTTTCACTTGATTTTTTTGTTGCTGCAGATCTTATTCAGCTTTCAATTGTCGCAACCATAGAAGAAATAGCTTCAATCGCTGTTATCGTTGGGATTAGAACCATACTGAGCTGGTCACTTAGTCGAGAGATACATTTGCATAAGGAATAAACCCAAATACCAATGCAGCCTAAAATACATGTGGGACCGCATCTCCTTTGTGTGTATAAGAAGGGCAACTGAGGATATGATACTGAGAAAACTTTTAGGATATCACTAT
>Ga0180007_10003128_pt1 | contig 18797 bp, 13 predicted proteins | sample MM_PC_MetaG_FD_121122 | JGI IMG/M metagenome (GOLD analysis project Ga0180007, IMG submission 121122) | Groundwater microbial communities from the Aspo Hard Rock Laboratory (HRL) deep subsurface site, Sweden - MM_PC_MetaG | ecosystem: Environmental > Aquatic > Deep subsurface > Groundwater... | reverse complement strand
TTTTTATTTTTTCTTTTTTTCCTTGCAGGAACCTCAATGTACTCCATGCTAAGATTTTTTCGACTCAAAAGAGTATCCTCAGCATTTGGAGGCTTGGTTTACATAACAACACCCATTTTTTTTGATTACACAATTATGGGCTGGGTTTTTGTTATTCTGGCAATGGGGCTCATGCCATTGTCTATAAAATATTTCATAAAAGCATTTAAGGAAAATAAACCGACTTATGCCTTTTTGACAGGAATTATTTATACTCTTGCTATCATTCAAGCTCAAGCCCTTTTCTGGATAATATTTATCTTAGCTTGTACGAGCATCTATTTAATAAAAGACAAGCAAACCTTCTGGAGATACTTAAAAATTTTGACCATAGTGGTAGCCACTTTTATCTTGCTAAATAGTTATTGGGTCTTAGGAATCTTTTTTTCACCTGATCAAAGAATTTCTGGAACAGATATTGTTAATAGCGCTGTTAGCATAGGAACCCTGGGCCACTTTACTCCGAAAAATATAATTAGATTGTTTGGTGCGCTTTTTAATTTTCAATATGAAAACCTCATAAACTTTTCGAATCTTTTGCTTATGTCTTTTGTTGTTCCTGTTTTAGTTTTTATGTCTTTAATGATCAAAAAAAATAAAAGGTTAATTTCTTTTTTTTGGTTAATAGGATTAATTCCAATCTTTTTTTACTTTATAAATTTTTTCCGGGACTTCTTGATTTATGTTCCATTCTCAAATGTTATCAGAGACTTTGCTAGATTCACCACCCTATCAACATTGTCTTATGCTGCATTAATCGGGATTGTTTTTAATCAGCTAATAAGGAAAAGGGGAAGCGCCTCAAAAATATTAGCCACCCTAATAGTTATTATTTGGCTTTTTTCAATTTATCCTTGGTGGACAAATGAATTAACAAATTGGGAAAAGCATACTGGATCTAATATGAGACTTCGAACAAAAGTTTTTCCCGAAGAATATATAAAGGCAGAAAATCAGCTTTCAAAGAAAAAATTGGATCAGAAAGCAATATTTATACCAATTGGAGGCACTGTAGATTTCTTAGATGATTCAAGATTTCACGGAATCTACAATGAAACTCAAGATATATTTGCCGGATATTCACCAGTTCCTGGGGTTCTAAATCTAAACGATAGAAGTCAGGGAATATTAAATGCTTATGTATCAGCCATCATTAAAAATCGGCTGGACATTGATGAAATCTTAGGCCTAAGTAACATCAATTATTTTATTATTAGAAAAAATTTAAAATTAAAAGACAAATACCTCCTCCTAGATAACTTAAAGGAAAAAGGAGAACAGGGAATATTGAAAAAAATTGAAGAAAATGATGAATTGATGATTTATAAAAAAACAACATTTCTTCCTCATTTTTATACTCCAAAAAATTTAGTTTTTTCTAAAAGAGATTTAGAAGAGTTTCCTCGAATTCTTTCTCGAGATGATTGGCAAACACGATCGGCTGTATTTTTTGAAGAACAAAACACTGATAAAATCAGCAAGTTATCAAGTTTAAAAGATAAAAGTTATCAAGCTCCCACCCCACCTCAATCCTCCCCTCAGGCAGGGGAGGAGGATTTATTGCCGATTTTAGAATTCAAAAAAATTAATCCAACTAAATATAGAATCCGTGTTCATGGCGCTACTCAAGAATTCCCTTTGGTTTTTTCGGAAAGTTTTCATGAGGGATGGAAAATATATCTTTCTGACGAGATTGCCACGGCTTCGCCTCGCAATGACATTGAAAAATATAAAATATTAGATGGGAACGATGATGACCCCAAGTCGCGCATAGGCGACGGGGCAAGCCAAGCTAGCATATTAGACAATTACAAGATTCTTGACGGAAATGAGGATGACCAAGCAGATATTAATGAATTAAAAGAATATATTCAAAAAGGTTGGGTGAGTAATTTGGGCGACGGTCAGGAAAAAGAAATCAAACATTTAACTTGGGAAAATAACAAAGAAAAATTAGACTACACGGAAAAATATAATATTGATTTTGTTTCCAAAAACTTTCAAGAGACAATTCAAAATGAAAACCTGCCTAGTGGCCACATTTGGGAGACCTGGTTTCAAGAACCAATTGATAATAATGAAAATCATTTAATGGTTAATGGTTATGCTAATTCTTGGGTGATTGATCCGACTGACATATGTCAGCAAGTTGAAAGTTTAAAGTCATCAGGTTCTCAAGATAGCATTTGTGTTAAAAATCCTGATGGAAGTTATGATTTTGAAGTTGTGGTTGAATTCTGGCCACAACGGCTTTTCTACATTGGACTTGGAATATCAGGTACAACATTAATATTATGCTTAGCATATTTAATTTATGATTACAGAAAAAATCGAAAACCCGAAGTGGCCAGCCCAAAAGAGTAAATAAAAGATATGTATTATAACTATGTTTTAAAAAGTAAAAAAGATGGCAAAAGATACATAGGATTTACTAATGATTTGAAAAAAAGATTAATAGAACATAATAAGGGATTAAATAAATCCACAAAGAACAGAGGACCATTTGAAATAATATATTATGAAGCTTGTTTAAATAAAAAAGATGCACTTGAAAGAGAAAGCTATTTAAAAACAATGTGGGGTAATAATTATTTAAACAAAAGACTATTTAATTCAATAAAATAACTGGTTTAGCCCTTCAATTTTTTAAAATTGCTGGGCAAGAAGAAATCGTGATAAAATAAAAAAAGATGATGAATAATATTAAAAAAATATTTGAGTATTTAAAAGAAAACCAGCGCTATCTTTGGGTGTTTTTGGTTTTGCTTTTAACTTTTGTAATAAATAAGGCTTTTCCGGCTAAAGTCATTACTTCAGAAGATTGTGCTAATGGGAATTGTCAAATGATCATAGAAGAGCCCTCTCTTGGAAAAAGCGATTCGCGTTTCTATATTAATGATATCTTGGAGTCAAGAAAAGATAATTACTATCGCTTAACTTTTCGAGAAAAAACCAATCAGGACACCAGGTTATCTATTAAAGTTACTGACCCGCTAGACAGAGAGAGAAAAATAGGGGAACTAGCTATAATAAAAAACTATCAAGATAATTTCCATGAAATAATATTTTCTACCGATAGAAAATATTCTGACCTTCTTTTTGAAAAAACAAACTCAAACGATAAATCTGAAATAATTATTTCATCTGTTAAAATCACTCCACTCAACATCACTAATGATGCAAGGATAGTTGAACTCAAAAAAACTCTGCATGCTAAATCTGCTGAAGCCACTTTGAGTGAAAAGCAAGAAAAAAATGACTACGCTTTTGATCAACTCAAAGAGCCAGAAATAATTTTTGGAGAAGTGTTCAGAAGCAATATTGATTTTATTACCGAAATTGAATTAGATTTAGATATCATCAAACAAGGCGATGGGGGAGGGGAAAAATTTAGATTAGTTTTCAGAGAGGCTGACTTTGACGGAGTGACTCCGGAAATAACTAGCCATGCCCTAAATGAACTTAAATTTTCTTTTGACAGCCTCGAACAATATCGTCAAGCTAATGGAAAATTCAAATTTCCCATTTTCTCTAGAGTACAAAGAGGCTCATTCTACTTTGTTGGAATCAATAATGATCGGGTTGAAGTGAATGAATTTAATCATTTGCTTGTCAGAGGAACCAAAGATGCCACCTCCTATCCCAATGGATCATCGGCAGTTAAAAAGGATAATAAATCCTATCCAGCCATGGGAGATATTTATTTTAAAATTTTTGGTATAACTTTTGATCAATTTGAAAATCAAAGAATACTAGCTGGTGAGACAGTTGAGGATATTGGTGGAGGAAAAGGAATTTTTAAATTTAATCCTATTGAAAATCGTCTAGCTCTTTTAGATTTATACGACTATTCGGAAAATATTGATTTTGATGATGGTAGGAAAATTATTTATGGAGAGATCAAGCCCAATAAAGAAAGTTTTTTTACCTATCATTTCGAAACTTTCTACCCTTTCACTCAACTAAATCTCACTGGCAAAAAACTTGATCCCAAATGGAGTAATTTAAAAATCCTTTATTCCTATAATAATCAGGATTGGCAAGAAGCGCCTAGTAGCATCGAGTTTGTACAAAATGAAAAAACCACCGAAGAAATATCTACTCAGGTTTTCAATTTCACTTTAAACGAAAAGGTTCCTAAAAATTCGGTTTATTTCAAAATTATTCCCACAAATCTCGAACAAGAAAATTTTGGCTTGGAAAACCTAGAAGTTACTGCCAATCTGATTATAAAAAAATAGCATGTCGAAATTATTATCGTTTACCAAAAAAAATAAATACTTCCTGCTAGGAATATTGGTTCCGTTTTTAGTTATTATTACTAATGCTTTTCCTGAAGGCTATATTATTTCTTCCACTGACACTTCCCAACCCTTGAATGTCAGTCAACATTTTCTAGAAACTTTTTTTAGTACCCCTAGCTATTTTCTTTTTTTGTTACCTTTCTATTTTTTAGATTTTTTACGAGTGAGTCCTGCAGCTCAACTGTCTTTCTTAGTAGGCTTTTTTATTTTCGGCTCCTACTTTTCTTTTTATCTTTTCACTCGCTTATTTTTTGAAAAATCCTCTGATTTTTTACGTAGCTCAGTTTCTTTATTTTATGCCTTGAATCTTTTCACTCTCTATATTTTCACTATGCACGCCTTGGGCTATACTCATTTTTTCTTTCTTTACGTCTTTTTACCTCTTCTTTTTGGTTTCTTTTTAAAATTTATCACCAAACAAAAGTTTATCTATTTAGCACTATTTTGTCTCACTTTATTTTTAGCCTCTCCTGGTTTTGGCAATCCGGCTTTTTTCTTATCTTTTCTTTTAGCTATTTTGGTACTCACTGGGACACTTTTTTTAGTCAAAAAAATCAAACTAACTAAAAAGTTGCTTTTCCAAATGATTATTCTAGCTTTTATTTCTTTTTTGGTTAGTTCTTTCTGGTTTTTACCAACCCTGCCTATCACAAAGTCTGGGGTGGAAAACCTAAACACTGTGAATCCCACTAATTTCGATTGGGCTCTTCGCACTATGGGAAATCCGCTTTCCTATTCTTTGGGGCTTAATCATTTTTCTCACGATTATTTTCCTTTTAATTTCCCTTATGAAAAACTGCTTTTTCTAAAAAACTATTTTCTCTTAGCCTCTTTTTTGCCTATTTTTGTTGTTTTACTCTCTTTTATCTTTTTTAAAAAATTACGTTACAAAAAATTATTTCTCATGGCTTTGATTATTTTTTTGTTTCTAATATCCTTAAACGCCAAAATTGGACCACCTTTTGAAAAAATAAACTATTACTTCTTTCATATTTGGGGCATAAACACGCTTCGCGCCTATGACAAAATAGCTATCGTGGTTCCTTTTTTCTTGGCTTTTATTTTTTTAGTTTCTCTTAAAAATTTGATGGAGAAAAAAAAGAAAAAATTAGCCGTAATTATTATGCTACTAATTTTGTTAACTCCGCTCCCTTTCTATTTGGGAAAGTTCCAACAAAATTTAAGTATGCGTTTTGCTAATCTTTCTCCCGAAGACAAAGATTTTAGGACATCTAGACTGACTTTTCTGGTCAAAATTCCTGAGGAATATAATTATATTAAGAAAAGAATTAATAGCGATCCTCAAAAAGCTTTTATTGCTACCCTGCCTAACAACCTGGGAAACAGTGGCACTGGCTCATCCAACTATCCCGCTTGGAAATTAAATGGCATTGATGTGACCCAATATATCTATAATAAGAAATTTATAGAAGCTAATCTTGATTATTTTCCTAATTGGTATTTTACTGATGAATTCAATCAACTAAATACTGATCCCGAATGGCTAGTAGAAACCCTGGGAATAATGAACGCCAAATATATTCTCTATCATCTCGATGCTCCTCCTGGAGAAGTGAGTGCTTCTCTCTGGAAAATGAGAGTTTTGGAAGAAAGAGGACGAATTAAAAATTTGGAAGAGAATGATTATTTTATTCTCTATGAAATTAAACCTGCTTATGTCTTGCCCTATTTAACTTATCAAAAAGAAAAGTTTGAATGGCGAAATGATCCAGTTTGGATTGAAAGACATGCTCAAAGAATTGTAGACGCTTCTATAGAAGCCTCTAGTCGAGAAATTAATCCCAAAAAATTTGAAATTGATTTCAAAAATTCTTCTTGGTCAAAAAACATCATCTTGGCCGAAAAATTTGATCCGCTTTGGAAAGCTTATGCTATTCAAGAAAACGGGAAAAAATACGAGCTAAAAAATCATTTTCTCGCTCGAGGCTATGCTAATGGCTGGCAAATTGAAAACGGAGAAAATATTGAAAAAATTATTATTGAATATTATCCAACCCGCCTCATGTGGTGGGGGATCTGGCTCAGTGGCCTGACGGTTTTATTTTTAATCGGATATTTGATAAGATACTACCGTAAGTCCAAAGTTTTAAAGTCGAAAGTCGAAAACAATAACTAAGATATAATAAATCTTGCCTGCATTAACGAAGTTTTTGCCAAATCTATCCATGACTGAACGTTAAGAAATTTTCACTGTTTGAACGAAGAGAGTTTGAAAATTTTAGTGAAGGAGTGGTAAGTAGATTTCAAAAACGTAGTTTGCAAGGCTGGTTCTTTTGTTACTTTTCTTGCCACCAAGAAAAGTAAGGATAAAAATAAAATTTTACACTAGATTCCGGCTCGTAGGCCGGAATGACAATATATATATGAAACTATTAAAAAAATTATTTAAGAAAAAAACTCTCAACGTCCTCATTCTTTGTCTGTCCATCGGAATGGGCATCTATTTTGATTGGAAAATTATGGAAATTATTATTTTTCTGATTTTTGTCTCCATCATCCTTCGTCCTGTTTCCAGCCGCCTGGTGGCCGTTCCCGCCCTTTTCTTCCTGGTTTTGACTCCTATCCTTCTTATTATGAAAAGAGACCCTCAGGCCGAGCAAATGGCCATCTACGCCTATTATTTTCTCATTATGGCCGTCATCATGGGAATTTATGAAGTTAGAAAAGAAAAGGCTTCTTAAAATAAAACAAATTTGAGATATAAAAACCCGTCGCTTGTAAGCGACGGGTTTAAAGTTTCTATATTTTTATTTTTCTACAATCTTTCTGAAATATTCAATTGTCTTAACCAGACCTTCTTCTAATTGAATATTGGGTTCCCAATCTAGTTTTTCTTTGGCCAGCGTTATGTCAGGCTTTCTTTGCTTGGGATCATCTTGAGGCAAATCCCGATAAACAATCTTGCTTTTGGTTTCGGGAATCATGGCTATAATTTTTTCGGCTAGTTGCTTGATAGTAAACTCCACAGGATTTCCCAAATTGACCGGTCCAATAAAATTCTTTTCGTTGTTCATCATACGCACCATTCCTTCAATCAAGTCATCCACGTATTGGAAACTTCGAGTTTGATTTCCTTCGCCATAGATAGTGATGTCTTCATTTTTGAGCGCTTGAACAATGAAGTTGGAAACCACTCGTCCGTCCGCTGGATGCATATTCGGTCCATAAGTGTTGAAAATTCTGATCACCCGAATATCCGTTTTGTTTTGCCTGTGATAATCAAAGAAAAGTGTCTCGGCGCATCTTTTGCCTTCGTCGTAGCAAGAACGAATTCCAATTGGATTCACTCGCCCCCAATAACTTTCTGGCTGAGGATGAACTTCTGGATCTCCATAAACTTCAGATGTTGAAGCCTGAAGAATTCTAGCCTTAGTTCGCTTAGCTAGTCCCAACATATTAATAGCTCCATGCACTGAAGTTTTGGTAGTTTGGACCGGGTCGTGCTGATAATGAATAGGGGAAGCAGGACAAGCTAGATTATATATTTGATCCACTTCCACATAAAGAGGGAAAGTGACATCGTGACGCATAAAATCAAATTTCTTATTGTCTAGAAGTTCAAGGATATTGTCTTTATTGCCAGTGAAGAGGTTGTCCACACACAAGACTTCATTACCTTCATCCAGAAGTCTTTTACATAAATGAGAACCGATAAATCCGGCTCCACCGGTCACTAATATCTTCATAAAACATATAACACATAACATGGAACATAAAACATAAAATTATCTTCCATCAAGTGTTCTTAAAATATTAATATTATACTAAATTAATTTCAATTATACCCTCATTTTCTTTAAATTGCCAAAAATCAGTCAAAGAGTTAAAATTAACACAAGGTGTCATTCCCAACTTCTTGCCTACCGGCAGGCAGGGATTGGGAATCCAGTCACGTATTTTTAATTTTTTACACTAGACTCCCGTTTTCACGGGAATGACAAAAACTAATAATATGGAAAACGACCTAAAACTATCTATTGTAGTTCCTCTTTATAATGAATCGGGGAATGTTAAAGAACTTCATCGAAAAATTAAGGAAGCCTGTGACAAGTTAGGAAAAAGTTATGAAATTATCTTCGTGGATGATGGTTCAAGAGATAAAACTGTGAAAGAAGCCCAGGAGCTTTCGCCACTGAAACTCATTCAGTTCCGGAAAAATTTTGGTCAAACGGCTGCCTTTGATGCTGGAATAAAAAATGCTCAAGGAGAAATTATTATTACTATGGACGGGGATTTGCAAAATGATCCTACTGACATTGGACTTCTGCTTCAAGAAATGGAGAAAGGATTTGATATTGTTTCCGGCTGGAGACACCAAAGAAAAGATAGTTTGAGCAAAAAGATTTTTTCTAGAACAGCTAATTTGCTTCGAAAAATTTTGATTCACGATAATATTCATGACTCTGGTTGTTCTTTGAAAGCTTACAAGCGAGAATGTTTTCATGATTTGGATCTCTATGGAGAAATGCACCGTTTCATTCCGGCTCTTTTGGAACTGGAGGGATATAAAGTAGGGGAAGTCAAAGTCTCTCACCACCCACGAGTGCATGGTCAAACTAAATATAATTGGAAAAGGGGAGTCAAAGGTTTCGTGGATATGGTATCTATTTGGTTTTGGAGAAAATATTCCAATCGACCACTTCATCTTTTCGGCGGCAGTGGTATTGTTCTTTCTTTCTTGGGCGTCTTGGTTTTGATTTGGATGCTTATTGAAAAGATCTTCTTCGGAACATCCCTCAGTGAAAAAATTTGGCCCTTGGTCGGAGTATTTCTTATCATGATTGGAATTCAATTATTTATTTTCGGACTTCTAGCTGACATCATGCTCAAAAATTATTATAAGAATCAAGGAAGAATGAATTATTCGATTAAAGAAATTCATGAAACCTAAAACATGGAACATAAAACAAGAAATAACTTTCACGACATCCTAAAAAATAAAGCAGACGAATTTGCTCTTAAGACATACCAAGTTACCAAGAATTTCCCCAAAGAAGAAATTTATGGAATTACTTCTCAATTGAGAAGATCTTCTCTGTCTGTTATCCTGAATTATATAGAAGGATATGCTAGAAAAGGAGATAAACAATATAAAAATTTTCTTACCATATCCTATGGATCACTAAAGGAAGCAAAATATTTAATATATTTTTCATTAAGAGAAAAATATTTGCATAAGAAGGATTATGATTTATTAATTAATTTGTCTGAAGAAATTGGAGCCATGCTGTGGAAAACTATTCAAGGCCTAAAAGCCAAGAGTTGATTTGTTCCATGTTATGTGTTCCATGCTATATGTTTTATGAAATTAGCAATCATTGGCACTGGCTATGTTGGCCTCGTCTCAGGCGCTTGTTTGGCTGAATTTGGTAATTCAGTAATTTGCGTCGACAAAGATGAGAAAAAAATCCGTTCCCTCAAAACAGGAAAAATTCCCATCTATGAACCCGGACTGGACGAACTAGTAACAAACAACGTTAAAGCTAAGCGATTATCTTTCACCACTGATACAAAAAAAGCTGTCACTGATGCTGACGCTGTTTTTATTGCGGTTGGAACTCCCACTTCTCGTCGGGGAGATGGCTATGCTGACCTCACCTATGTCTATCAAGTGGCTAAAGAAATTGCTCCTCACATCAACAAATACATGGTAATTATTGACAAAAGCACCGTGCCGGTGGGAACCGCCAAACAAGTTAAAAGAATCGTCAAAGAAACCAATAAAAAAGCCAAATTTGATGTTGTGTCCAATCCAGAATTTCTTCGAGAAGGAGCGGCCATTGATGACTTTATGCGACCTGACCGAGTGGTGATTGGCGTGGAAACAAAAAAAGCCGCTAACGTCATGAAGCAAGTCTATAAACCTCTCTACTTAATTGAGACTCCGATGGTGGTCACCAATCCTCAAACGGCTGAACTAATTAAATATGCTTCCAATGCTTTCTTGGCCACTAAAATAAGTTTTATTAATGAAATGTCTAATCTTTGTGAGTCTATTGACGGCAACGTTATTCATCTGGCCAAGGGTATGGGACTAGACAAAAGAATTGGCGGAAAGTTTCTTCATCCCGGACCAGGTTATGGAGGATCTTGTTTCCCCAAAGATACTCATGCACTCACTCGTATCGCTCAAGAACATGGAGCTCCCAGCCGAATTGTAGAAACTGTTATTGAAGTTAACAGCTCTCAAAAAGCTCGCATGGTTCAAAAAATCAGAAAAGCTTTGGGCGGAAGTGAAGCTGGAAAAACTATTGGAGTTTTGGGTCTCGCTTTCAAACCAGAAACTGATGATATGCGGGAAGCGGCCGCTCTCACCATTCTTTCGGCCCTCATTGAAAAAGGAGCCAAAATCAAAGCTCATGATCCTCAAGCTATGGAGATGGCCAAGAAAGATTTGCCCGAAATTGAATATGTTGATGATCCTTATAAAGTAGCAGAAAAGGCTGACTGCGTAATTCTTATGACTGAATGGAATGAGTATCGCGCTTTGGATTTGGCTAGAATAAAAAAACTAGTTAAAAATCCAATCTTTATTGACCTGCGCAATGTTTATGAACCCAAGACGCTTCGCGATCTAAGTTTTAGCTATTTCGGAGTAGGCCGCAACTAGCAAAGCTAGTTGCTAGTCTAAAGTTGAAAGAGTAGCGGTCCGACCGCTACAAAGTAGTCGGTCGATCCGCTACGAAAATTGATAATGTTTTTATGAAAATACTTTTTCTCAATTACGAATATCCGCCTCTTGGCGGGGGAGCAGCTAATGCTAATCATTATATTTTTCAAGAATTTTCTAAAATTCCTGATTTAGAAGTGGAACTAGTGACTTCGTCCATCGATAAAAACTATATTGAAGAAAGGGTTGGAAAAAATATAATCATTCATCGATTACCCATTGGGAAAAACCCCAAAAATCTTCACTATCAATCTATCAAGGAATTGCTAGTCTATTCTTGGAAGGCTTATCAATTTTCCGTTCAACTGACTCGAGATAAAAAATTTGATTTAGTGCATGCTTTTTTCACTTTGCCTGGAGGACTTATCGCTTATTTGATAAAACGAAAGTTTAATCTGCCCTACATTGTTTCTCTTCGCGGATCAGACGTTCCGGGTTACAGTGAAAGATTCTCTTTTATTTATAAGATTTTTACTCCGCTTTTCACGTTTATTTGGAAAAAAAGTTCTGCTACTGTGGCTAATAGTCAAGGCCTCAAAGAGCTGGCCCTCCTTTCAAATCCCAAACAAGAAATTAGCGTCATTTATAATGGTATTGATATTAATAGGTTTCAACCAAATGAAGAAGATAAACCCAAAAACGAATTTATAATTATGCCTGGCGCTTCTCGCATCACCCAAAGAAAGGGTTTGAAATATCTTATCCAAGCTTTTCAAAAAGTAGCCTCTCGTCATCCCAGATTGCGCCTAGAGATAATGGGCGAGGGAGATGAAAAAAATAATCTAGAAAAACAAGTTAAGGAGGCTAATTTATCAGACAAAATTTCCTTCTTGGGTCGCATTCCTCAAGAAAAAGTAGCTAAATATTATCAACGCGCTAGCTTGTTTGTATTGCCATCTCTTAATGAGGGCATGAGTAACGCTATGCTAGAAGCCCTGGCCTCAGGGTTGCCCCTTATTGCCACTGACACAGGAGGATCAAAAGAACTTATCACCGAAAAAGAAAATGGCTTTATTGTAAAAATGAAAAGTGCCGAAGATATTGCTGCAAAAATTGAACTTCTTTTTAACGATCCGGAATTGCGAAAAAAAATGGCCGAAAATAGTCGCCAAAAAGCCCTAAAAATGAGCTGGCAAAAAGTAGCTGAGAGCTATTACAATTTGTATAAAACTTTATAAAAAATTCATGCTAGTAGCCAAATCATGTGAGGTTATTAATAAAATAAACAAATCTAGGTCCCGAAGAAATAAGTGGTTAAAACTTCTCATTAAAATAGCCGTCACTTTAGGATTTTCTCTTTGGATAATTTTTTCTACTAACTGGAAAGATGTTTGGTTTTATCTAAGTGAAATAAAAATTCACTACTTAATTTTTTATGTGGCTATTCTTTTTTTGGGCTTTTTTATTTCTTCTAAAAAATGGTCTGTTCTGGCTCGTTTCAAAAAAATCCACTTGCCTCAAATTGAGTTTTTTAAGCTCTATTTTATCGCTACCTTCATCAATAATTTTATGCCTTCTTTCATTGCTGGAGATGCCTACAAAACCTATCAGCTTGGCAAGAAAGGAGAAAAATATCCTGAAGCTGCTTCGACCGTCCTCATGGACAGAATCACAGGACTTGTTGCGGCCACTATTTTGGCTCTCATTTTTCTTTTTTTTAATTTTAACCAACTAGTGGAACATCGAATTCTTTTGATTGCAGCTATTATTCTTTTGATTTCTCTCGGCTTTGATGTCATGATGCCCCAAATAAGAAAAATAAACTTTCTAAAAAACTTCGTTTACAGAATTGCTCCAGAAAAAGTTATTAATTTTTTAAAAGATTTAGCTAGTTATAGCCATAATCATCAGGTACTCGGAAAGTCTCTTTTTTATTCTTTTATTTTTTCTGTCGTAGGAGTGGGAATTCTCAACTACATTCTTTTTTTAGCCCTAGGTATTCAAATTGGAATTCTTAACTATCTCTCAGTTATTTTTCTTATCTCCATTATTTCCGCTCTTCCTATTAGCATTAATAACATCGGTCTCAAAGAATGGGCCTATGTCACTTTTTTTGGTCTTTTTTCTGTTGATCCAGCTGCTGCCATTACCATTGCCATCATTAGTCGAACCATCCAAATGGTGGTCAGCTTCTTCGCCCTTCCAATCTATTTAGAAAAAAGAAAATAAATAAACTATTAAATGTACAGAAACCTACTTTTAAAAGTAGGTTTTTAAAAAAATAATCATTCTGCCTTTACGAAAGCGAATGGTATAAATTATGAGTGAAACCGTAAGTAGTCGGTCCGACCACTACGCAGTAGCTGGTCGATCCGCTACGCCAATATCGAAACTAAGAAAAGCGAGGATAAACTTAGCAACTATTCTCTAACTTTAATAATTTTCACAAAATTATCTTCTCTTCCCAAAATATTTAATCTCCAAACGGCTGGTTTTTCATAGTATTCCAAATTACTCATACTGGCCAACTCTGGTTTTTCCCATTCAAATTTATGTCGAATCTCACCTCGGCGAGAAATAACAAAATAATCTGGAGTTACTAAAGAAAGATCAATTTTATAATCCCGGATACAGTCACCTTTCAAAAATTGGCAAATTGCACTTCTGTCTGACCAAATTTTGAGATTTTCCGCATTAGGAAGAGAGTTTAAATACTCAGCTGCTTCATATTCTCCATAACCCCAAGCATCAGCAATCATAAATTTTTTAGGCAACATCCAAGTGGTATAGTTGAAATAAAACGGCTTGGAAGAAAACAAAGTGATTATTCCTATTAGAGCAAACAAAATTGCCAAAGCTATAAATTTTATATTTCTGAAAAATTTTATATTTTCTAACAAGTAAAGTGATGCCAGAGCCGCAAAAAAGAAAAAGAGGGGATAAAGCATTATGCTATAACGAATATTGGCCAGCACTCCGGATTGCATCATAGCTATAAAATAAAAGATTGGAAAAATAGTTACAAAAAATATCTCTAACTGATATTTTTTTTGTTTTTTAAAAAGGAGAAAGGCTAGAAAAATAATAATGATTAGCATAGCCAAAGTGTTGAGGGAAAAAAGAAAAGGATATATTTCCGCTAAAAATATTTTATAGGTTTTTATTAAACTATTATCGCTTTCAACTAGCCCGCCAAAGGTAAAATCCTTGGCAAAATAATTTTCATTTCTCATTTTGTCCAGCGGCACCATCGTCTGATTAGTCCAAACATTTACAAGGGAAAAAAGGATAATGAAGAGCAAAAGCGCTGAAGAAATTTTAATAATCCAGTCTTTCTTTTGATAAATAAATTTTCCGATCTTTCTCATAAGCCACGCTTGATTAATAAGGACATCTAAAACCGTGATAGCAATGATCGTCAACATCGGAAGAAGAACAGCTTGAAATCCAGGAAAATTATAAGTTCCTTCTCCCAAGTGTCTGAAACGAACAAAAACTGACGGCATAAGCAGTGAAAAAATAACTAGTGATCCGCCATAAATTATAAAAAGAGTCACTATTTTTTTCAAAAAATATTTTTTACTTTCTTTAATTTCAGTAAATTTATTATTTTCAAAAAAATAATAACTATAAAGAAGTATCAAATAAATTGGAAAAAGAATATTGGCTGTATATTTTGAAAGAAGAGCCAGACCAGTAAACAGAATAACTAATAGAATAAACTTTTTTTCCTTGGTTCGAAACAAGGCTAAATAAGAAAAAATAGCGGCCGCTGAAAAACTCCAAAGCATTGCGTCGGGATTAATAATTTGAGAAATTCCGATTAAAACCGGGGAAGTAGCTAGAAGCAAAACACTAAGAGCTCCTAATTTTTTTGATCCACTAAATTTCTTGATTACCCAATAAAAATAAAGAAGTAATATGCCATTAAACAGCAGGACTGGAGCTCTGAGGGCAATGTTTAATCCTTCGGTTCTGGTTGAATCATAGACCGTTAAAACCTCGTCTTGGGTAATTTTTGGATCTCTCACGCGCAGAGTTTCTGGGTGATGATCGTAAATCAATCCCAGCCCAGAAATAATGCCAACTGTGATGCCTGGTTTATCATTAATATGTGTTTTTCGCCAATCCTGATCCTTGAGAGCATGCCAATATTGAGGCACTCTATCAAACTTCCAAAAATGTTCATCAACTGTTTCAAATTTTCCCAAATGATAAAATCCAAAGGCATAAAAGATGATAATGGAGGAGAGAAGGATTAATTTAATTGTCAGATCTTTCTTGGAGAGTATTTCTTTTAACATATTTGTATAATTTTAAATAAATAAATTATTTAGTAGTGTCCCGACCTCTACCTTGTAGAGGTCGGGACACTATAGAAGATAAAAGGCTTAATTAACTTTTATAACCTTAACAAAATTATTAGGTCGTCCGCCAATTTCCAATTTCCATTCGGGATTTGTTTCATCATAAAGTTTGTCTAATCTGATTAATTTTTTATTGCCACCATCATAACGATTGAGAGTCATAGTTGAAGTTCGACTTTCTCTTCCTGCAGAAACTACAAAATAATCAATATCATATTCTCCTTTTTCAATTCCAATACCACTTCGACAAATTCCTACAAAGAACATACAAACGCCTCGCTTGTCTGTCCAAATTTCGATGTTTTCTGGATCAGGCAAAGAATTCAAATATTCAGCTGCTTCATAACTGCCATCTCCCATGTCTTTGAGATTAAGAACATATTTTTCCGGCAACAAATCATTAGAATAACTGAAATAAAAAGGGCGCATAAAATTCAGACTATAAACCCCGGTGATAATCAAAAATAAACTAACGATCCAAAAAATTCTGTCTCTTTTCTTTTCAGAAAAATATTTCAAAGTTGCCCCTATTCCAATAGCGCTAATAATAAAGGTGAGGGGATAAATAATAATTTGATAGCGGACAGTGGCACTAACATCATTAACCGAAGAAGCGAAATAGTAAATCAAAATGAAAAACAAAAGGCTCAATCCTAAAAAATAACCTCTGAATTTTTCTTTTTTAAAACTAAAAACTACAAAAGGAATAAGTCCTAGAAGCGCCCAAGGAGAAATTCCATAAATCAAAGAAAAAACATTCGAAATCATCATACCCAAAACACCATGACTCATAAAGGCTGATTTGGGAGAAGCTAGCATACTTTCAACATCAAACCAGCGCATATCAAATTGGGTATTTGAAAAAGCTAGTAAAACTAATCCTGAAAAAATAACTAAGATTGTTCCGGCTAGCCATTTTTTATATCTAGCTACTATTTTTAAAATGAAACTGAAAATTTTACTTTTAAAAACAACTAGATCAACCACAATCAAAAGAATGAGGCCTATGAATATTGGCCAAGTTTTTTCGAAAGCTTGAGAAAAAACCGTTCCCTTAAACAGAGAATCGATTCTTATCCAGGCCTTAGGCAAGAAGAGATAAAAAATACTAAGAGAAAAGAAAACTATAATAAAATAATCAAGCAGAGCTTTTTTAAAATAACTCTTAAGAAGAATGGCTTTGTACTTTTGAGAATTGAAAATATAATCCCAAAAAATCATTCCCAGAAAAAAAACGTAGAGTAAATTGGCTACATATTTAGTCAAAATCGAAAAACCCAAAAAAATGCCCGCCAAATAAAGCCACTTATCTCCATGGCCTTTTTGATAGTTAAAATAAGCCAGGAGAGAAAGGGGGACAAAAACCCAAAGCAAAGAGTCTGGATTAATAATGGTTGACATTCCCAAGAGAATAGGTGAAAGTCCGATAAAAATACAAGCTAGAAGGGATTTTCTTTGTCCTAAAATATTGCGCAAGAAAAAATAAACAAGAAACAAACTGAGAGATGTAAAAATTAAAATCGGTAAACGCAAAGCCAAATTCATATCCTCGACATTTTTTGGAGGATTAAATTTTCTTCCATAATCATCTGATCTTTCATAGTCACTGGGGTCAGTAAATAAAAGACCTGGCCCAGTTAAAAGAGCCACGGTAATACCAGGCTTATCGCTAATGCTGGTGTTCTTCCAGTCTTTTTCTATAATATTATTCCAGTATTTCTCAATTCTACCTTCTGTCCAAAGCGCTTCGTCTACTACTCCCATTTTACTTAAATGGAAAAGACCAAAAGAAAAATTGATAATAAAAATCAAAACTAAAACTGCGCCGATTAACCATGATGTAGTCTTTTCTTTTTGTTCTTTTTTGCTCCAAAAATCAGAAATTTTTTGATATTTTTTATATTTAAAAATTAAATAAAGACTGAGAATAATTAAATAAAATCCAGCTCCTAATTTAAAAAGGACATTGAATTTAACGGACTCTGAAAATCCATATAAAAGCACCACGACCATTGGAGCGAAAACCCAAAGTGTTTCTGTAATAAATTTTTGGGAAATAATTTTTGTTTTAACAACAAAAAACTGAAAAAAACCATAAAGCAAAAAAAGCAAAGCATAGATAGCATAAACTTTTTTGACAGAGAAAAAAGCCATAAAACTCACTTGCTCAACCACTAGGGCAATAAAAAAAAGAGAGTTTAATCCTAAAAGAAGGGAATCCATAGCTAGCTGGACATTCTTTTTAGATTGAAAAAACTTCCCTAAAAAAGACCCCATGAATATTTGCTTAATAGTTACAAAATCAATTATAATCTAATTATATAGATTCATACTAAGTAATTCAAGTAAGCTGTCATTCTCGCGAAAGCGGGAATCCAGTCGCATATTTTAAAATTTTTACACTAGATTCCCAATCCCTGCCTGCCGGTAGGCAAGAAGTTGGAAATGACAATAAACATGACAAACTTTATAAAAGACAAAAAAATCTGGATTCTCCTGGTCCTTATATTTATTTTGGGGACATTTCTCAGAACCTATCACTTTTCCGATTGGATGCACTTTGAGCTTGACCAATCCCGTGATGCCAAAGTAATTGACCTAGCTCTAGAAGAAGGAGCTTCTAATCTACCCCTCCTCGGACCCAAAGCAGCCGGCTCATTCTTGCGCCTCGGCCCAGTTTTTTATTATCTCGAATATCTAAGCGCCAAAATTTTTGGTGGCACTCCTCCTGGCATGGTCGCTTTATCACTAATTTTCTCTTGTCTCACTATTCTAGTTTTCTATTTTTTTGCCAAACGCTATTTCCAAGAAAAAATCTCCTTGAGCCTCACTTTCATTTTTTCAGTTTCACTGTTTCTTATTATGTATTCTCGCTTTGGTTGGAATCCCAATAATATGCCCTTTTTCACTCTGCTGACTTTTTGGTCTCTTTTAAAATTAAGCGATTCTCAAGAGAAAAAAAGGGGATTATGGCCTTTGCTTTTTGCTTTTTCTCTTGGCATCGTTACTCAACTGCATTTCTTGGCTTTCATGGCTGTTCCAACCATCTCAGTTATTTTCTTAATTTGGAAAAGGCCTCGAATAAATTGGAAATATTGGCTGGGAGCTTTTCTGGTTTTATTAGTTTTATATACCCCAGTTATTATAAATGACTTCAAAACTGGAGGAGATAATATAAAAGAATTCACTAAAACTTTTGAGAAAAAAACGGAAACTGGAGAAGATAGCCACACCTTGATCGAAAAAGGCTTTAAAGATCTAACGGAAAATTCCCTGGGTTATTCATTGGTTTTGACTGGTCAGGGCTCCTTTGAATTGCCACGCCTTAAAACCACCCCTTATCGAGATTTTATTTGTGATCAAGGCTGTCGAGATGGAATTATCGGAGGAGTTGGAGCGCTAATATTTTTTATTCTAGGATCACTTCTTTTAATTTTAAAAACCTTTCTAGCTTTT
>Ga0180007_10003127_pt1 | contig 18800 bp, 25 predicted proteins | sample MM_PC_MetaG_FD_121122 | JGI IMG/M metagenome (GOLD analysis project Ga0180007, IMG submission 121122) | Groundwater microbial communities from the Aspo Hard Rock Laboratory (HRL) deep subsurface site, Sweden - MM_PC_MetaG | ecosystem: Environmental > Aquatic > Deep subsurface > Groundwater... | reverse complement strand
TTCACCGCTCAAGCACCCGATCCATCTTATAACTCAACTCTTTGATTGCATCCTTTAAATCAGCAATATCTCTCCGATAATCCTGTTTCTGCACATAATCAGTGCGGAGGCTTTCGTTAGTTGCGTCTATCTTTATGAATGAATACCCAGTTGCACCCATAGCAATCAAAACGAAGATTCCAATCGCCCAAAGTAAAATTTTTGTTCTGCCGTTACTGTTTACCATTTCAACCTCCTATTTGCTCGACAGTCATTTCGTCTACGTCCCTGATGGATATGGGGGTTGTTTCGGCAATACAGTCTGTTCATTCGCTGGTAACAATGCCCTCAATGACCTTTGATACTCCACCCATTTCAGCACATCAGGATTTGTCCAACTGGTCAATCCTAACGCAACTGCCTCACCAATCCGTTTATGGACTAAATCTCCTTTGAGTAAACCTTGATATATTTGTATACTGATATTCATAACAACTCTCCTTTATGCAGCTTCATAACTTCCTGATAGTTTTATAACAAGACCACTTGCCATAGGGACAATACTATCATAATAATAGATCAACATATCAGTTGTCGATCCAGTTCCATTGAGTGATTTACCATTTACCCCTACTTCACGACCAGAACACATCCAACCAGCTTCATAGGCATTAGTTGGCAAAGTCAGTCCGAGGTTTCCACTGCCAGTCCCTATATCGGTCATCGTTATTGTTACTGCAAACAGAACTATTTTCCCTACTTGTATCCAACGTCCTGCCGTTGTCACGTCAGTAAATGCTCCTGCCCCTGGAGAAGCCGTAGGCGTGTAGGGTGTCCATGCTGTCGCTACCAACCCTGTCAATGGCAACCCCGTGCAGTTAGTCAACACACCAGACGCAGGGGTGCCGAGAGCGGGGGTTACGAGAGTGGGGGAGGTAAATAGTTTGGTTATAGTCGTTTTTTTACTCGTCGGTGTCCCTGCTACATCATCGACTATCTCCAGTAAATCGGCGCCAACCGGTGCATCAATCGCGGTTAAATCAGTGATTTTTTTGTTCGCCATTTTAATCCTCCTTGACGCTAACCAGTGGCATCAAGATTCCCATCTCTTCTACAGTACAGGCGGGCTCTTTGTCAAGATCAAATTCGATCTTATTAATCCCGATTTCAATCTCAATCTCAGTTAGCTCTGTTATTTCTTTTTGAAATTCAATTATGTTATCCAGAGAAACATTTTGACCATCTGAAACGATGTCACCCTTCTTAAAATCTTTCCCGTCCTTGTCGTGGCGTTTAGCATATTTCTCAATCAGTTTCTGCCTCTCAGAAAAGTATATTTTCGTCTCCCCCTGGAGTTTGTCAAACACCCTTGCCAGCCAATATGACGTTTTCGCTGTAAAAGGCTTTTTTATGATTACCTGTGTTATTGGACTGTTTGCTAATTTGTCTAAATACCCGTTTGTGATTTTGATTTTCATTGTTATCTCCTTTATACCTGGTAAATCACCATATAATCATAAGTATGTGCATTTGCATTTACCTCATTGTGAGATCCAACCTGAAAGCCTGTCGCGGTAAATGACTGCACTTTATTGGCGGCAGGAGCAGCATTAGCATATTGATATGTTAAATCACCGGGCATGTGGAGATATCTATATACTGCCCAATCAGTGGAATCGTCGCGCTTTATCTGTACAAAGGCATACGTCGCTGCCGCTAAATTAATGCTGATATCAATACTTCTATTATCTGCACCATTGCCTTCATAAGTTCCTGTTTTCATCTGCATTGTACCGGAAACTATTTTATCTTCTTTTAATGCCCTGAAATTTTCTCTGATATCTGCGGCCACTAAAGAGCCACCCGTTACTGGTTTTGTTGCGTCGTAAGCACACATTTAATCACCTCCTATACGCCTATTATTGTAATGTTACAGTTCCCTCCGACATCAACTGCCGGATCGGTTACTGAAAAAAGTTTTATTGTCGCCGCCGTTGAAGATTGCGCCGTTATTACCGGAACCAAAGGTACTGCCCCAACTGGAGTTACTGTTATTGCCGGTGTTGCATTAAATCCACTATAACTCACTTCTGTACCTCCAGCGGCTGCTATTACCTGGTTTACTATCTGCCCAAATAAATTTATGATATTTCCAAGATAGGTCATTGTATGGAGAATTATTCTATCTCCAGTATCCGTTGTTGCTAAAGCAACCTTTACCTTGAAATATCGGAAAGTATAAACGCTTCCAGCCGCTTTATAGATACTACCTGAAATTTGCGATTGTGTTAGTGTCTCCCAATTATTATCGTCAAAGGTCGGAGAGTTCGCTCCGAAGTCTGCATCATTAGTCGAATATTGTGCTGTGATTGTTGGCGTAGTTGAAGCCGGCACATCTTCAACAACTGTAAATCTAAACGCTAATTGAAGGGTTTGTGAACTTCCCATATCACCAGAAGCGGATGTCCAATTTCCTGAAGCATCAGTGACCTCATCCCACGATCCAGTATCCCAAACCGCCCCTCCATCATCCCATTCTGTAGCCGTTGCGATTCTAATTGAAATTCCATAATCTGCATGGGTATCCGCGTCAATCGTGCTATCGGCTCCGGCTGCCAAGTCAGCATCGGTTACGTCGTGATCATATTCGTCTCCTGCCCCAAGCACACTTTTAACGTAGGACATTGCCTGGTTAAGATCCCCATATAACGTAGAAATGAACTTATCGGCAGTGATCGTATTCGCATAGATGTCCCCACCATCAATAAGCGTTAAATCATCGGCATGTCTCCAGTTTTCAATGATTGACTGAATACCAGAATTGGTAAATATTCTCTCTGTAACGCCTGAATCAAGTCCTGCAACTACAATTCTTCCAGCACTTATAGCTGTTAAAGCAACCCTACCGTATGAACTGCCATTAGGTACATCGTCTAATGTGTCTCCAACAGCCAAAGCCCCGGCATCCGAAAAAGATGCTATCCCGGAGCCGCCAGTGATTATGATCTCACCTGACATCCTGATACCATTCGTGGGATCTATTTTTATGTAATTATCAGCATCTATATAAGCCGCCCAACCGTAAATGTCAGAAGAGTATCCAGCATATCCGTTCAGGTTCCCTTCTCTGATATGAGTTGTGATTGTGCTCCAAGGTGAACCGGCGTGAGTAAAAATCGACAAATAGGGCGCATTCGTTTCAGAAGCGGTTAGATATAACCCACCGGAACCAGAAGCACCATAATTGACTACAGAGGCCCCCTTCGGCCATGCGGGATTTGAACCGTCTGCATAACTTCCGGCTTTGTCTCTGATTACCCTGTAAATGGGAGCGGAAGTGGCATTCAATACCTCTAACCATTCATCGTAAGTGCCGTCTTTAATTCGAAGAATATCACCAGTAACAAAAGTTTCATTTCCTTCGATTGTCAACCAACATCCAACCAAAGTACCAGATACAGTTACAGCGTCAGAAGTTGCAACACTTTCGGAAAGGGTAACATCAACCGCAACAGATAATGCATCAGACACCCCAATAGATTCGGAAAGCGTCTTATCGTATATTCTGGCAAGTACATACGCATCACTTAAACCTACTGATTCAGATAAAGCACACTGGACGTCCCAATTGACAAGTAGTGCATCGTCAACAGTACTAGATTCAGCAATCCCGCATTGAGCATCCCAACCGACTAATAAAGAATCGCCCAGAACAACGGATTCAGCAATGGATACATCAACTTCAACAGATACTTTATCACTTACTCCAACAGACTCCGATAGTACCCCTTGAATATCCCATTGAACTAAAACAGAATCAGACGAAAGCGCAACCTCGCCATCATACTCAAGGATGCGCGTGTCACCCGCTTCTGTTATGCGAGTATCGCCTGCCTCCGTTATCCGAATACAGGTCGCTAATATTCCTTCATATACAGCCATAATAAACCTTAGCTATCAGCCAAAGTAATCGCTATCGTCACGTTCAGAACATCATCATCAACCACTGCTTTCGCCGCCGCAAATTTACTTCCGCTGAAGAGAGTCCCACCTCCAGCCACATCACCTTTTGTTGTAGCTGCGGACCCACCACCCACAAGAGAAGCACCGTAGATTGTTTTGGTGGCACTAATTGTAAACACTGCTTTGCTGGCTGCATTTGTAGTTACCTGGCTTGCTGCCGCTGCTTCGGTATAGGCAGGGCGCGTTGCTTCATCATAAGCGGTACTTGGGGTATAAACAGGCACAGCATAGGTGGTGTCTCCATCCGGGGTGACATCATCCTCGAAGATTTCAACATACCATGCTGTTATCTGAGTAGAAGCGTGGAAGGTGCTGTCAAGCATGTGATCGAGTCCTTCGTCTGTGCAAACATTATCATATTCCCACGCATCCAATAACTTCCCGCCTCTGAAATGCTCCCATTTCCAATGTGCAGTAAGTTTAATATTATGCTCTAACCGTTTAGAGCTTTCTATTGTTGCTGTAACTTCATCACTTAATCGTACTTTCATTTGAGCCTCCTTAAAAAGTTTCGTTATCTTGCGAACGCATATTTTAATCTAAAATAATTTATCCAATATTCACGATTGTAGTTTGTCTTAGTGTGACATCCACGACAAAGGGTGATTAAATTTTTTGGATCACAATTCTTTTTATCATAATCAATGTGATGAACAGAAAATGCATCATCCCCTTGTAGTTTACCACATAGTTGGCAAGCATATCTATCTCGTTCTCTAATGCTCCGTTTAAATGTCTGTGTCCAGTTTATTGAATATGGTTCAAACGAAATCCCTCCCTTCCAATTAAAATGATTCTCTTTGCTAAATTGACTCCGGTACTCTGGAACTTGCCATCTTTTTATACTCGCCTTACACATTTTCAATTTTGTTTTTTCAGAAATCTTACACCCTGTACGTGCCTTTTTTATTTTTAATATTGCTTTTTCTGCATGTTTATAATCTTTGTTTGCTATGTACAAGCATAATTTAGAACAATATTTTGCCCTATCTTTTCTGGAAGGAATTACACCAAACTCCTCTCCACAAATTAAACAGTTTTTTATAATCTTTTCTTTTTTATTCCAAGATACACATCCTTTTTCAAAAGGCGCTATTGGAGATTGCCCTTTTTGAAATTCAGTAGTAGGGGATCTTCTTTCCCCTGTTTTAAACCATCCTACATTGATCCCATTTTGTGGTATTCCACTTGGCATATTTTAATCTCCATCAAAATATCGTATTATCACTTGAGAGCATATCTTCATCCAAAACATCACCAGCAAGAATTGCAAGTGATCCACCACAGACATTGACTACATCTTTTTGAAAAACGGCGGTTCGGATGATTCCTCTTATGTGGGCATTCCCAACCTCCAATAAATCAGATTTTAAAAGAAGACCTGCTCCAAAAACCCCTGAAACATAATTTGATGTAACAACAGCCGGAACTCCTCCATAATCACCATCAATAAAAATATGTTCTGCGGAAGTGGGACCGACCCTGATTAAAGTATTTGTTTTATCGAGAAGAATTTTGGCATCATTCGCCGTTGCGTTATCCCCGAAGAAAGTCAATCCAGCATAAAACCCACCGAGCCTCATTGTAGACGAAACTAAAACTGAAGTGCTGTATGCAACCGGTAAATCTTCTGGTATCCCCATAGTAGAAACGCTTCGAATTTTTATATAGCAAGTATCCCCTGGTTCATAGACAACACCAAGAGCATTAAACGTAAATGCTCCCGATCCATCACTTTTTCCGACATAATAATAGTTTGAATCATCATTGGAAGCATAAACTTCAGAATAGGAATAGAACGGATCAGTGGCCGGTGGTGTAAATGAAACTCGCACCGCATCAAAATCATAAGCTGTTCCAACTGCGGTCATTGCCGCTGAAATACCTGTAGAAGCCGCCGGAACCTTATAAGGATTCGGCAAGGTGGACTCATATCCCGCTTGAGTCCCCACCTGCGCATCGTCATAGACCCCGGAATAATAAGCTCTCAATAAAAAGGTTGGCTGTCCATATTGATTCGTATTCTTCGACGCTACAATGAACTGCTTTGTCGTCCACCCCGGGAGGGTATGAGTTACCGTGCAAAGATCGTATATTTCCAGATCCCCGGAATCTGAAAATCCAGTCAATTTGCAATGATAATTCTCGTATTTGAATTTGTTGAATTTAAATTGTGCCCTTCGCCTGGCGAGTTCCGCATCATTGATATAGTAACAAGTCTCCTCATAGGGTATTTCACCATTAACGCTGATGTCGTTTTCGTCTTTGATCTCGACAGAAGTTCTCTGATAAGAATTCGCCGAGTCTTTGTAGTGAATCCTCACCAAATTAGGACTGTTCGGCTGGCTCCATGTCAATGAATCCTTAACGATATTGTCTTCAGTGAAGACATGGGAGATGGTCTTGGTAGTAAGCGCCCCCGAACCATTGGCCATCTGTGACGAGTCCCAGACGCATTTAAACGTCCCCTGGGACATGATGACCTGGCCATTAAAGGATTGCCATATCAGCTTTTTGGCGTCATTGATGGTGATATTGGTGTCAAAGTTAAAGTCAAACCGGTAACGTGGAAGTGAAGATCCAGAAGGAACCTCGTTACAAAGTGCCTCAAGGGATTTAAAGGAATTAAGGTTTAATTCCGCCGCTTCTCTTCCCTCCACATTACGATAAAAATCATAGAGAATAACCGCCGGATTACGAGTGGCCGCATCCGCTCCGCCTGCAAGTGGAGCGCACAATTTCCCTGCCATTATTACCGTGATATTTGGATCATAACCGATTTGTTTGTCGTCTTTTTCAAAGGTGAAGGCTGTATAAGCGATCCCTCGATATGCCGATGCCCGTGATGAAAATCTCCCATCCGGGGTCTGGGTCCTCGTGCCCTTATATTCTGTTTTTGTGTGTGTTCCTGTAAGACTTCCCCACGCAATATCGTTAATATACCATTCGGAGATCCCACTCGTAACGCCATGACAATGCCCGACGATAACTCTCAAATCCGTATCATCAGAAGCGTTATAACGGATTTTGTTGCCGGCTATTTTACAGGTTCCGTAACATAATGCAACGGGTATTCCTTCGGTGATTGTGTTTCTGACTTGGTTTGAGGCATAAGTAGGGGAGGCTCCCATTTCCGGCATGTCAAATAAATTGCCAGACAATAAATCCATCAACATTATGTCAATATCAAAAGCTAATCCCAGGATATCGCTGACTATTGGTATCGGTTCAACAATATCCCGAATCACATCTGTTATTGGTTCATAAACTTTTTCTTTCCACCAATTTATGGCTCCACCCATTAGATGTCCCAGCCTCCATAAATACCATACTGTTTGGCGTCATACTTTTCAAACACTTCAATCTCTTTACCAATAAATCGGATTTTTTTCGTGCCACATTCTAAAGCCCATTCATTGAGATAATCCCTGATTTCAAGATTTTGTTCTAATGGTGATTTTGAGTGGAAAAACAGGATAAAAACATGGTCACTCACTGGCCTTTGAACATTATTCACGGCTACCAAGTAACTCGTTTCTGTCCCAATAATCAGAAATCGTGGATTCTCAACAATGGATTGCAGCCACTGTACCCATTCTCCTTTGTCGCAAGGGAAGAAATCTTCTACGTGATCATCCATCTGAAGTATTTTTGCTATGTCATTTGCTGTATATTTATGCATTATATCCCCCTGCATCGGATTTTTTTGTGACATGGAGGCAAGCTCCTGAATTTACATCATTATCTGCACTTGGCCCCCAGGCATTATCGCCGCCACAAGTCGTCCAAACTTTATTGCAACCTTTATAAACTACATATGTGCAATCAGAATCAATCGCGAAGGGCATGGCGACGTCGAATGTTATGGTATCGGTCCCAGCATCGAAATCTTTGACCACCCTCCAGTAAACAACGGTCGCTTTCGTTATCTTAATCTTTCCGTGGTTCCAATAATCGTCGACTTGCGTTAGTGCATCATCAACAAGCGTCGTGGTCGAGCCAGAATCCGCCGTCCCTGATGCTGTCAAAGCGGTCAGATCGAAATTGCCATCTGTATTGCATTCATCTCCACCCGCATCCCAGGGGCACATACGTTGATAGAATAATTTATGTATCTTGCGTGTCAGGGGATAACCCTCAGTCGCAGTTATCGGGAGCCAGCGGCGGGAAATATCACCTGAAACTTTTTCCATCTTGCCGTTGAAAACCTCGTCGTATAAATTTGCCGCCCCGATTGCGTCGAGATAAACCCTCTTGATTACAAGTGTTTTGCCCTGGAAATCCTCATTGTTAGCATAAGAAGCCATGTCCTTTGAGACATTGTCGAAGTTTAAAGTGACGCGCTGAATCTGCCCCTCAAGGGACTGAGTAGACCCGCCCAACGTTATCGCTTTTGCCGTATAGGTACTGCCTCCTGTCGGGAAGATTATATTTGTCATGTGTGCCGCAAATCGAATCGTCGAAAAAAGGCCCAGCTCGAATAAAAGACACGGGCGTTTTCCGGTTGCATCCATTTGCGCCAAAAAAGCTACCTCAAGCGCCTTGGGCATTTACGCCACCTCCCTATGTAAGTTCATGTGGCATGATTCACATAATGTCTTCCCGTTATCTACATTAAACCTATATTCAATAGCCTCCGCAAAACTCTGAACATGATGAGCATTGAGAGTTCCTCCATTTTGATTACATAATTGACAAGTATAATTATCGCGGGTAAAAACATCTATGCGCCATTGTTTATATTTGGATAAATTCCTAATGCGTCGATATGCTGGTGTAAGTCCACCTTTCCAATTTGGGTGATTTTCGCCTGTTTGTATTATGCTCATTTTTCTTTTTGATTCTTTGCTATGTCTAAAACCGGTCCGAGATATAGACATTTTTGTTTTGGTTTCTTCTGTTGCCTTTTTGCCATAATTAGGGTGGTCGGAACCACATCTCAATCTATTTTCTATATTAATACATCCACATGATTGAGTGTGCCCATTTCTTAAATCGGTTCCTATAGCTGTACTTTCGCCACCACAAATACACTTACATTTCCATATAGGTTTTCCATTTTTGTCATTGAACAGATACTCAACAACAAATAATCTTCCAAACACCTGACCCGTTAAATCAATAAATCTTCGCTTATGTGCCAATTCACTACTCAAACATCCGCATGATTTTGAATTTCCATTTTTTAAAGTATATGCCCTTATTGGTTTTTTTGTTCCACAAGAGCATACGCAATCCCACACAGTTGATCTGCCTTTGCAGACAGAAGACCGATTGTGGACAGTCCACCGTCCAAATATCTTTCCTATTAAATCGTCAAGTGCTTTCGGCATTAGTTCGCCTTTTCAAAAACTATTGAAATATTCCATCGTTTATACCCGATAGGGGTAAATTTTAGACTCCCATCAACCCACCGGCCAGTTAAAGCTGCGCCAGAATTCACCTGAGCCGGAACCATTGTCCACGCAAAAGAACCATAACCGCTATAACGAGCTTTATAGTGAGTCAGGATCGCATCCTTAATAGCCGTTAATTGAGCATTAAATTTTATTTGATACCGGTCAACCGAAGTTGTCGAGAGGTTTAAAAATTCCTTTTTCATGCTCTCCGATTCGGTAATTACATTATTAAATATCGGGTCCAACTCAACAACCTCGCTCGGGGTTGCACCGATATTTGCCAGGCTGAAATCACTTGCGGCCATTATGCCCTCCCCCTCATAAGTGATCTTATTGGACCATCGTCGCGGTAATTTTGTATCACGGCCCCAGGTGCTACTTTTGTTGCGATAACTGTCGCAATCTGTGCGAATACTTGTCTCTGTGTCGCGACATCCTGGAAGACAGGGTTTTCCATCTTGACGATAATCGTTGTACCGCCCCCCCCACCGCCCTTGAGAGGGACTTTGCCCCCCTTCAATGGGATATGAAGCTCATCTATATCTCCGGTCTGATAAATTCCCTTTGCTCTTGATATACCACCTTCGTCATAAGAAGGTGGTTTCGCTGAAGCGATCATTGCAATCTGAATGGCTCCCATTGCATAAGCAGTAGGTATCCAAGCAGCGGCAAGGGCAGGCCCAATAACAGGAAGCACGGCTAATGATGCACCACCGGCTAAAGCTAATTGTGCAGTACTCATTATTGCCTGAGCTATGGCAAATGCCTGATACATTCTGAATGCTTTTTTGCTATGTTCCCCCCCAGCCTGCGACATTTGAAGGAACGAATTTGCTACCCCGCCCACCATTTGCGCAGCCATGCCCAAGGCATATACCGTTTCATCCTTTTTTATTTTCTTGAATTTGTCACTTGAAAGTTTTGCAATTTGATCATTATCAAAATGATAACCTTCCCATACCTTCTTTTGCGCGTCTAATTGCTCCCTCTCAAGATCAAACCGGCTTTTTCCCATGGCGTTGTATTGGATGTTGAAATCTGCAAGGGCGGCTAGACGTTCTTCATTATAGGTCTTTTCTGTAGCGACCTGCTTTGCCATCTCAGCTTGCATTTTCTGGACTCTGTATTGTTGCGCGAGTAAATCCTCATCTCCTCCAAATCCGCCGGTGTATATCCCCTCGGCAGTCATTAATGCTTTTGGCGTTATTGGTGCGGGGGGAGGGGGAGGGGGTTTTGTTGGGGAAGGCGGAGGTGCCATCGTCGGAACAAGTGCCATAAAATCGTACGGTTGAAGCCGTTTTTGAGTTTCAGGAGAAAATGGATATTTTCTTGGAGCACCTAAAATTTCTCCTGTTTGCCAATCTCGTTTACCTTTTGCCACATCAATTAAATTTTGGAAGGGTATTTGCGCCGCGCGAATTTTTTCAGGCCAACTGCCTATATTCATTCCTATCTTTTTGAGTTGCGTATTTAAAAATACCAATGATCCTGCTAAAACGCCTATTGGAGTTGATCCACTTAAAATCCGCGCAATTATCCCGACACCTGCTGCCCCTGTAACACCATCTGGGAGAGAATTAAAAATAGTAACTATTGATTTTACACTTGAAGTTATTTTATCAACCGCTTCAAATACTCTCTGTTTAATTAATTCATCGTTCTGTTGAATCCATGTTGTTGTTTCTTGCACAATTTCCCTAAGACTTCCCTTATATTCATCATAAACACTCAACATTTCATCTTGGATTGTTGAATTTAAAACTTTGAGATCATTATCAAGACTGTCTCGAATTACTGCTGCAAGCTCAGTAGTGGCACCTTTATTGTCCAATATCTTCTTTGTCAGCTTTTCATACATTTCAATGTTATTCATCAAAATTGCCGCTGTTTTTACTTGCCTGACACCAAACGCATCTCCTATTTGTGTTGCGCTCCATTGCTCTTCTTTCATCCTTTTCAGAATATCAACTAATGGAGTCATTGCATCCAACCCAAGCATCTTCGCGGCTTTTGCACTACGCATCAACACCATATTCAATCCAGACCCGGCCATTTCTGCTTTAATGCCTGAATTTGCAAGAGTACCTAACATTGCGGCGGTCTGTTCTACTGATAATCCAAAAAGATGCGCAGTGGGGGCAACCATCTTGAAAGATTCACCTAGCATGAGCACGTTTGTATTGCTGCTCGATGAGGTTGTGATAAAAGCATCACTTACCCTGCTAAGTTCAGCAACCTCCATACCAAAAGCAGTCAAAACATCTGTAGTTATATCTGTTGCTCTTGCTAAATCGACCTGTCCAGCGGTTGCCAAATCCAATGTCCCTGGTAATGCTTCGATACTTTGCTTGGCTGTAAATCCTGCCGCCGCTAGATATTTCAGAGCACTGGCGGCTTGATTAGCCGTCCATTCCGTGGTGGCTCCCATTTTACGCGCAATATCAGTTAAATCTTTTAAATCTTTTCCAGCAGCCCCAGACCATGCTTGTACTGTCTTCATGGTAGATTCAAACTCACGACCTAAAGCAAGAATCTTAACAGCCATTATACCAACAGAAGCAACAGCAGCAGCGGCCATAACTTTAAACGCCATTGAAACGCGCCTCTGCATTTGACCCGCCGCACCATCAATCTTACGATGTGCCCCGGCAAGATCACCGGGGAGACGACTATCGTCGGCTCTAACCTCTATATAGGCTCCGCCTGCCTTCATACGTGCACCTCTTTATCCAACCCATTCGCCATGAGATTGTACCCCATTTATCTCTCTCACCCTATTGATAGCTTTAAAAATCTCTGTATGTTTCTTAGAATTACACGATCTGCAAAGGGGTTGAATATTTTCAATAGAATTAGGCCCTTTGCGTGATAACGGAATAATATGATCTATTGTCACTTTTATTTCCGGTTCTTTTAGTCCGCAAAGAGGACAAGTATAATTATATTCCGCCTTAAGATGTTCCCATTCTTCTAACGTAAAACTTCCAGTTGCTTGTTTTATTAATGCTCTCCGCTTATTCATCATCAAATAATGATATCCACTTTGTTTTGTAATTCCACCTTTCCAGTTCCCATTGTCTTTGCCCTGTCGCATTGCGCTAAACCTTTGCTTTACCTCTTCGGAATGATGCTTACCGATGTTGATTTCTCTTAATTTTTGTTTCGTTTCTTCGGAATGATACTTACCGTAAAAAGAATTATTTACTCCCCTTTTTACCTCACTCATTTTTGCTTTAGCTTCTTTAGAAGGATGTTTGCCATAGAGATAATGGCGTTCTCCACTTTTAGCTTTGCTTAATTTCAATTTGTGTTCTTTGGAAAGATGCTGCCCGTAAAATGGGTTGTTCGCCCCCTTTTTTGCTTCACTCATCTTTCTTTTACTTTCCTCAGAATGTTTTTGATTTTTAAGCATCTATATTTTTCCATCCCTATTATTATTTATTATTTCTAACCAGTGTTTTTCAAGCGTTAAAATTTTCTCAAAACAATCCCGCTTGTTTTCTATCTCGTAAATATCCATAGCACCATATATAGCTGGATGGGAAAGACCAATAGGCCCGTCGAATCCCATTATCAACTGATTCCGCTCTTGAAAAAATATCCTTACTGCATCTTCATTCTCTGCCAGAAAAACCGGCCTGCAAGTATCGCATGGCGGCTCTTCCGGGGGTTCTCTTTTGCCGTAGATTTCATTCCTGCATTCTTCACATACTTCATTTCGTGATAATCCAGTTTTAGCATAAGCATCGTGCCAATCTACGGTATCTTTGAGTTTTTTTCAGTCACCTCAGCCTGTTTACTTTTCGCATTTAGCTGTAACTCCATGCACCGGGCCATAAACCGATCAAACACCGGGACTTTAGCGAGCTTCAACTTATTCTCACGAGTGCATTCCAGAGCGTTACCTTCAGCATCAAAGAAATTCTCCAATCCAACAATGGCGTAATCATACATATCATCATTGTACTGTTGTTTTTCTTCTGGCGTACGTGACTTTGGATGTTCTTCATAATCCATAGCCCTTGTTTTGGGATTGAAAACATGTGATTTAACTATCTCACGCTTATCTTCATGTTCCTTTACGAAAGGCATTGTGGAGCGGAAACATGCCCGCCCTGTTCCTGGCTTTGGATCGTCATAAATGATCTCACCAGTTTTCATGTCAAAGCTAGACTCAAAATACTCAAACCAATCTCCTTCCGACTCTTTAAAGTCAAAAACTGTACCTGTCTTTTTCATTTCGCTTCCTTTCTGTTTACATTAATACCATGTGTCCACCTGAAGGTACGGCGGTAAAGTCCACTATTCCCATGGCCGATTTCTCAAAAGTGATTGCCTGGCATTTCGACGTTTTCATATCAAACCCAGTATCTACAGTCCAATAACTCACAGAGTCAATATAGAATCTCAAGCTATCATGAGTGAATGCGGATGAATTAAGACATGCAGAATCAAGTAAGTCCTGCCCTGTTGTATCAGCAGACGCATAAAGCCCTGAGAATGTAAGCTCCCCGGCATCACCTACACCAAAATGTTTCTTTTTGATATCCAAGTCCCATGAATCCTCTTCGATAATTTCCCTTGAGAACCCGCTATAACTCCATGTACCCTGACCGGCCACCTTATAGGTTCCGACCCTAACGCTTGCTATCCTTCCTGTTTTAGTTGTTGCTGCCATTTTGTGCCTCCTGTTGTTTTTTCTTTAACGCTTTATATAAAAAATGTGTATCTTCTGTTATTTCCATTGTTGATAAATGACCACATTTGATCGATGTATCAACATGGATTTTATAACCATTTTCCCTTAAATCTGAACAAAAACCGAAGTCTTCTCCTATTGTTCCTTCTCTATCCGGATCTGGGTTCGGTCTGAATTTGAACCACGGCCCCGGTAAATCGTGGAATATTCTCATATCAAACATCAAACATCCGGTCCCTGTTGCATCAATTTCTATCACCTCTCCATCTTCCCATCCATTCACTAATTTATAAGTGTTAATCTCTCCCTTATATAATAACGGGTCAAATGGCGGATATCGTCTATGAACCAAACATCCCACAACCGGAAGTTTATGAGAAAGAAGTTTTGTTATCGCATCTATGGGATAAGTCTGGTCTAAATCCATCATAATCAAATGAGAAGCCCCCATCATCTTTGCCTGTGAAACTATGTGATTTCTCAATCCATCAATCGGCCCATTACAAGCTATTATAGGCGTAAATTCAGGGCGTTCCATCTTAATAAAAGATTGAAAGAATGGAAACGGAACCATTGGGAAACTGCAAGGGAACCCTATTGCCAAGCGAAAATTACTTACTCTCATTCTTTACCCTTTCTATATAGAAAATCGTGTCTCCACCATGGACTTCCTTTTTCACTTTATATCCTTTAAGTATTCGGTTGAATTCTCTTAAATCAAGCGAATATGATTTAACATCAACACCATAATCTTTATTCCGTGCTGAAATCTCCGTGAGTTCAGTAGTCTTGTCTGTGAATGGAGTCGATACGATTACACATATTTTCTTAGCACTCTTCAATGCATTTGCAAGTATTTTCACCCACTCTTTATTATGCTCTAATACGTGCCTCATAAATATTCCATCACATGAACTTGTGTATTCAATTAAATCAACTTTCTTGTCGGCCTGTGGTGTGTTACTTCCATCTATTCCTATCGCATCTTTTCGGTGTAGTTTAAATGCCCCGGTCCCGGTGCCCCAATCTTCTACAATCTCGCAGTCTTTTAGGAATTCCGCGCCTAATTCATAAGTTAAAGAATCCCCATACAATCCTATTGTCGGTTCTTGTGGTAAATCTTTATACCACTGGTTCCATTTGTCTATAATGCTCATCTTCTTTAAATCCTCTGTGGTGGTATTCAAAATAGTCATTTTCGTAAATATTTCCTTCTATCCCGGTTATTTCACAATCATTTTTCAGCATCACATAAGAGAAGGATATTTGATCTTCGATGCTATACAATACACAGTGCATAAGCCACGTTGTTAAAAACTGCTTGACCTGATTTGTTGGCCGGTAAATGAAAACCCCGGAAGCAAATAGTTTATCATCTTCAAAATCAGAATCGTTTAAATATGCTTCTACCTGCTTTTGTATAGGTTCACCCTTATATCTTTCAGAGATATAGCCGTTTCCAGCATCCATTTCTTGTTGAATGAATCCAAGTTCTTCTCGGATATTCGCACAAAATGGATGTCTATATAACGCTATATCCGTGCATTGGCTCAAAAGCCATTGAACAGCCCCTTCGTGTTTTAAAGTTATTGCCGAATCCATCCATATGTAATAATCGTATCCTGGTTTAATCATCCATCCCATCATGCGTGGAATTTTCGCCTGTAACCTTGATCCCATAACTCTAATTCTTGGAGGATAATTCTCATCCGTGAAATTGAAGAAATCAAGAGTCACATTTTCGGGTAAGTCCTGTTTAATATGTTCACCTTGCCAATCTGGGTCAATCTGCCCCAGATTCGATGATATTACAGCAATCTTGATTATTTTTTTTGCTTTTGCGATAACATGAGTATGTATAATGTTCATTTCAGATGATACGTTTTTGCACATCTCAATTTCAAAGTTTGCCTTGATACCATAAAGATCCCTATACGCAGGATGGGAGTAGTATAACCAAGAGTTCATATTCCAGAAACTAACGTGAGTTGGATCTTGGAAGGCCCCACGTCCATCCGTCGAAGGCGTGAAACTCTCAAACTTCCCTCCTTCTTTCAGCACCCGCCATATTTCCTCGATCACAAAAACCGTCTTTCCAATTGATATGTGTTCAAGAAAATCAAATGCCCTCACCTCTGAAACTGAATTGTCATCATACGGAAGGCCTTGGCATATATCACAAACCAAATCCGGGCCCACTTCTTCTCTGCTATCGATATTAATGAAGCCGTCAATTTGATTAAATCCACACCCAAGATTAAGCTTCATTGTTTTTCACCATCATTTCCTCATAACTACCACAGAAAGCATATATTTTATTTTTAACGATATTCATATCTCTTAATTCATGTTCCCAAATTACTAATGTCTCATAACCAAATTCTCTAAATATTGCTTTTCTATCCTGTGGATTTTCTCCTTTGTGCCAGTAATCTCCAAATAATTCGATACACTGTTTTTGACCATTGCAATTAACAAAATCAGGATTTTTCCCATTTATCATAAAACTAAAGTCTCCTGTATATTTCCATTCATTTGGATATAAATCATTTAATAGAGTTAATATAATTGATTCTGGTTTATTAGGCCGAAGTTGTAGAGCATCTTGAATCTTTTTTACATATTCTGGATTTTGCCATTTTCTTTTACCGGCTATTCTACACTTTTCAACTGTTTCGGGATTATTCATTGGATTTTGCTCACCACAACATTTTCCTTTTCGGTTTTTACTCATTTTACTGCGTGTCATCATACTCACTTGATGATTCATTAATGTATCACTTCTCTTCTTTTTAGTTTCTTCAGTCTGTACTGGCTTATATTTAGCAGCTTCCCTCAATTTTGCCCTTGTTTTTTCTGTGATAGGGCTCCTTGTTTCCCAAGCCTTTTTCATCTTCTCTTTGGTTTCTTCTGAATGCTTCCTGCCGCTCTGCGATTTGCTCATTTTTTCTTTTGTTTCATCTGAATGGACTTTGCCCTTAAAACTTCCCTTTCTTCCTATAAGTTTTTCGGTATATTTAGCCACTCTTTCATCTGTTTCTTGTTTCAAGCCTTTATTCCATGCAGGTTTAGCTTTATTTGCAACACTAATCTTTTTTTTAGATTCCTCTGTATGATGTTTGCCATAAAACGGATTCAATTTTCCAATTTTCTGTTTAGCCATTATTTAACTCCGATAGTTCCTTATATCGATCACTCCATTTATCATTGAAAATTTTCTTATTCTTATTTTGCAGTGATTGATAATCCAACTTTAGTGCTTTATGTGTGACTGATAAAAAATGGTGCACATAACAATCTTTAGCAATCCCGAGTTTAAAACCGGCATCTATCGCCCTAAGGCAATAATCGTCGTCTTCATAATTCCCCGGCGTGTAAATCTCATCCAATAAACCGATCTTGTCTATTACTTCTCTTTTTATCGCCACACAGAAAAAAACCAGTCTATGAAAGGGGAACCATTGCCCCTCGTTTTTCTTTCTATGCTCCTCAGCGGCCTTATCCAGAGTCGCTATATCCTCATATTGATCTATTAACACTTGCTGCGGCCCTGAGATTGAATTCGTTACAGGACCTACCATGTCAAGGCCCGCAGATAGCCTTCCTTGTAATATCTCTAACCAATTGGGGGTGCAAAAAACGTCGTTGTTTAGAATAACTATGGTGTCACCTGAAGCGGCCTGAATGCCTTGATTTACCGCTGCCGGGAAACCGAGGTTTGTTTCATTACGAATAACCCTGCCTTCTTGATACGGTTCATGTGTAATCGGCATTTGCTCTGTTTTTCCATCGAGATGCAACAGTTCCATATAGTTAGCGTATTGATCAGATATATCGCTTCCATTATCAACAATAATCAATTCGTAATCCAAAGTATTCGCGTGGATTGCGTCAATGCACTCTCGCGTCATTGGGATTTGATTATGGACTGGAATAATAATGCTATACATTCAATTTCCTTTCTCTAAATATTCTCGTTTAAAATAAACAATTCCGTTATTGACTGATACAAGCTCCCAACCTTCCGCTCCTATCTCATTGAATGAAACCGAATCTAAATCGTTAATAAGATATTCAAAACATTTCTTCGAAGGTTCATTTGCCTTTTCCTGTGCCTTGATCAATAATGCTTCGCATTCAGAACACAAAAGAGGTGATCCGCTCTCCATCGCCTGCTCAAAAGCTGATACCATTATCCTTATTGGCCTTTCGCATCTGTCACACATTTCATCAACTCTATCCATAGCAGCTCCTTTCTTATTCTGCTTATTCCCTACGGGAGAATGGTATCGTCACAGCCAAATGATACCACCCGTCATCAATCCCTAAATTCTGTACTGATGCTTCCTTGCAATCTATTGATCCGAACTCTACCAAGTGAAACAGGGCTTTAAGTGTATCGGCATAACCTCTGGCAGTTGCACTTCCTGTAGCCTGTGGTACGAAAATCCCTATGTCAATTATGCCTGAATAATCACAAAGAGCGTCCCGGCCAAACTCAAGCGCTTCCGAATCACCTGGAAGAATTGTGCATCTAATCCAAGAAGTCCCCGGAGTCGGAATATACGGCACGTTATCCCAAGCAATCGCAGTAGTAGTCCATCCAGTGTTTAATCTTCCTTCAATGTCAGAGCGCTCAACTTCATAGCTCATATCAGTTCCTTAATTTCGTTCAATTTCTTCTGCATTGATATTGCCGT
>Ga0180007_10003126_pt1 | contig 18804 bp, 2 predicted proteins | sample MM_PC_MetaG_FD_121122 | JGI IMG/M metagenome (GOLD analysis project Ga0180007, IMG submission 121122) | Groundwater microbial communities from the Aspo Hard Rock Laboratory (HRL) deep subsurface site, Sweden - MM_PC_MetaG | ecosystem: Environmental > Aquatic > Deep subsurface > Groundwater... | reverse complement strand
CTTCTTCCTCTTTCTGCTCCAGCTTCTCAAGACTTGTTTCTGACTTTTCCTTAACACTCCAAAACCATCCGCGCGGATCCCAGTTCTGCGCATAACCATAACCCTCTATGGCACTGACAAAGGCCTCTTTTGCCTCGCCTATCTTTCCCTGAGTAAGATAGGCCTCACCCTGTATAAAAAGACTTGTGCCAACAGCATTAAGGGCGTCATACCGGTCTATCGCCTCTGTAGCAGGAAAACCTGTTAAAGAGGCCTGCTCTAGTTTTGCATCTTCAGAATATAGCTCTATGCACTTATCTGTATAATAGAAAGCGCTCTCATAATCCTTTGCGCCCCATGCCTCCCATGCGCGGACTATCAGTTCTTTCGGGGATAATACTTCTTCGTCAGGGACAAGGGACAAGAGACAAGGGACAAGGGAAAGATTTAAAACTAAGACAAAAACCAACACTATCCCAAGTTTCTTCCCCAACCCCTTGTCTCTTGTCCCTTGTCCCTTGTCCCTCATAAACTAATCCTCACTAAAAAAATACTTAAAAAAACAACGAATGAACAGGCTATAAAAAAAAGACAAACTTCCCTTTTAAGACAATTCATCTTCTCTCCTTGGATAAAACACAAGATTCCATGTCAAAATTAATTAGCAATAAAAAGACGGTTTACATCCTCTGCAAACTCAAGCGCAACGCCATCCTTATCAACTCGTATCACTTTTGCCTTTCCTACAACGCGGGAAAATGGGAAATCTCTCGACTCGTCCCTGGGCACTGAGATAGATATCTTCAATGTATCATCGGACTTTATATTCTTTATCTCTATATCCGCTACATATGCCCCATTATAACTAATATTAAGAGTAACTCCCTCTTGCTCGCGCTGTTTCTCATCCCCTGAAAGACTCTTGAGTGTTGTAGGAAGAGATAGATCTAATCTTTTAAACTGCCTCTTCTCTGCAAATTCACCTGCCCTCATCCTTCACCTCCTTTGTGGCGCTATTATCTTTTTAATTATACCAACAATACCACAACTTGTCAAATTATAAAAGCTTTTTTTTATCTTTTTTCAAATGAGCACTCAACTTACGAAAAATCTACGATTTTTCGTAAGTTGATCTTCTCTGAATTTCTTCCCTGAAGATGCGAATTTGCAAATCCCCCCTGTCATTGCGATCCGCCGCAGGCGGAGAAGCAATCTCATTAGAGGCTTGCACTTATAGTCCTATATTGCTCTACCTTCTGAACCGCCCCTAACGCCCCATTCGAAGCAAGTATGTCTGGCTCAGAAATTTTAAGGTCTTGTTCCTGTGTCTCTAATGACCTCTTATGCCAAAAGAGACGGGCAGTGATTTTATTGTGGCCGGATTTATCTACTTCATATTTCAATGGATCAAGAATATTACTTCCATCAAAATCTCTATTCTTTATATCAGGATAGTCAGTCACTGTTACCTCGACAAAGCTATTCGTAACATTATATGAAATGTCAATTGGGCCCACGCCATGTTTTATGGCATTTTCTATGAGTTTTGAAAAACCCATGCAAAGTTCTTCCTTTAATCTCTTAAAATATTTCTTGTCTTCGAGTGCTTGACTAAATGGATTCCATTTCAATATGAGATTAGAGGCAAGGTGCTGGGTCTTGTCAGACTGGCTGTCGTCCTTTGAGCCTTTGGTTGTTTTCTTTAATGATATAATCTCATGCACAATAGCTGCCACTGTTGCAAGACTCGCAACGTATATAAATCCTAGAGCTGATACTGCCACTCCGCCTGTTATAAGAGCAGAGCCTAACCAAAATACAGGCACACCCAGAATCAAAAACAAAATTGCGCTATCTGGAGATGCCTTTTGCTGACGGAAGAAATATGACAATATTTCATTAGGGGAATGTACTCTAACCCATCTATTAAATGCTCCTGCAAGGCCTTCTTCTCCCTCTCTATATAAGCGCAACTCCTTGTATAAACTCCTCGCCCTAAACGCAATATAAGAAAGTCCCGCAGCCAATACGCTAAACGCAAACTTCATAGACTCACTATACAGCATCAGACTGGCATTCGATGATAACTTGTTGTATGGAATTTCAAAGTTCGATCCTCGATGCTGGATGCTAGATACTCGTAAAAGCAATAACGAGCATCGAGGATCGAGCATCGAGGATCGAGACAGGTTGCGACCGAAGGGAGCTAACTTGCTTAGGACAAATCCCCAGAATATAGACCAGGCAGCACATATTGAAAATGCATGAAGAAACTCTTTTACTTTATTATTCAGCAGATTATTCGAAGATAATGTGATGTCTTTAGAAGCATCTATATCTGAGTTGCTCTTCGAGTTTCTGGTTATAGGGATCTTTTTCAATAGCCCAAACGCTAAAGCCTTTAGGCCGCCTATCTCACCTTTTCTAGCAAAATTATATAAATCAAAGATTGTCTTAGTATCGTTGTCCTTTGTAAATCGCCTCTTCTCTTCAACTAAGGAAACTAAGGTGTCTATAATATCACTCACTATGTCTTTTTTTATTCCATATTGTTTCTTAAACTGCTGTTTTTTGAACTTATCTAACTCCTCCTTTGATTTCTTACACAATTTTTTAAAGGCCCATGATAAATTATATAATTCGTAAGGGGTTTCTGTGTCGATCCTTATATCGGCATTTTTCTCTGTATCCAACACATGCATATCTTCCATGTCTCTAATGCCGTCTTCTCTAAACCAATTAGAGATTGTTTCCAAAGGAGAATAGCCTCTTTCTTTAACGTCTCTTATTACCCTCCTTACTATCCTAAGTAATGGACTCGCCTTAAGGCATACTTTGTAAACCCTGCCCTGTTTAGCCTTTTTATAAATATCATCCATCCTTTCATGTAATGCATAGATGCCTTCGATAATAAGCATTTGATCTTTTTTCAATTCTATATATTCCCTCTTGTTGCTGGGAATACCCTTTATAAAATCATATTCTCCCCTAATAAAACCTTTGCCAGTTTTAATAATGGGCATTAGCTCTTCTCTTATTGCCTCCCAGTCATAGGCATCAGGAGAATCAAGATCATCTATTCCATCTATAATTCTTCTAAACTTTTTTGCCTTAAAATATCGATCTAAGCCTATAACTTTGAATTCATCTGAATAAGTTTCAGCGATTTTCTGTGCCCAGGTTGTCTTTCCAGAAGAAGTCGGCATTCCAATAGACGCGAATCTATATCCTTCACGCATCTTCCCTCTTAATGTCTGAATAAGTCTATCCATAATCTCATCCGTGTATTCAAATTTATTATGAACAGAAAATACAGGGCCAAACATGATGCGATAAATTCTTACAAGTAATTTTTTGAACTCTTTTGCAACTCTATAGTCGTTTGTGCCATGCAGCCATTTCCAGATAAACAATATAAAATAAGCGGCTACTTTATTAAAAACATCCAAGATTGCCCTTGCTCTATCTCTGACAAAATCCCTATATGCATCTACAGCCTTTTGATTCGAGCTCAGGGTGTCAGAGGAGATTGCGGCGTCGTGGAGTATCTTTTTGGGGGCGTGCCCCGTACGGAATCGTAGATTCTCATACGGGGCAAGGCCTTTGAGACTGGCCTTTAGATACTCCACGACACCCATAAAACCTATGCTTTCCAGGTTACCGTTACCTAAAACAAAAGCTATCGATTTTGGTGCTAAGAGATATATCCCAAGAAGTATAAATAAAAAACCTATAAATAAAGATACAAACATTTTAAACACACCCGGCGTTTTTCTATAAGCATGAGTTATTACGCCAATACCTGAAATTAGAGACCCTGTACCACAAATCTTTGTCCACTCTGCCATAGATATAGAAATATTACTGTCTATCACTATCAAACCAACGCCAACTATCATCATAGTCCACGCAAAAATCTTCTTTTTTGTCCACACAGCAAGGAAACCTATAATAGCGCAGCACAGCCCTGTAAACCCAGGCGTAAGCCTTAAAATAACCTGTTCAGCTTCCGGTATCTGGGCAATGGCCAACGCAGGAAATACTAGTAGGGCATATCTAGATATGTTGTTACGCAACTTCTTTAACTGTAAAAACATATTTGAAGCTGCCGAGTCTGAATCTTCTGTCTTATGCCCCTCAAACTCTTTTGTCCCAAATAAGGCTTTTTTCTCTTTCTGCGCAGAGCTTCCATTTGAAGCGAGTGTCTCAGAGACAGACGGGTTCCTTATTGAATCTGGGGCAGCTTCCTGATCAGATTGGTAGGCGTCTCCAAAGTAAAATCTTTCGTATTGTCTTATTGCTCTTCTATGAATGGGGCTTGGATTTCCTTTAAAACCGATTTGTCTTCTCGAGAAATCTTTAGAATCGCCGTTTTCCAAATCTATAAGGCAATCTCGGATAGCTGTAGCTGTATCCAGCGCTTCCTTCTCACTCGTAAGAACAAAACCTATTTTATCATCCATTCTTGTTCTAAAAATACCTAGTGATTTTCTAGCCTTTCCATTTTTCGACTGTGTCGGCCTAAAGACTTCTGTAATAGATTCAGCATAATTAACGATTTCTTCATCAGGCCCTTCAACCACAAGAATAACCATATCTCCTTTTTGAATCTTTCTACTGAAAGAGCGAAATATGTTCTTTTTTATAATTCTATAATTAGAATTGTACCCTTTCTGCTTTGATTTCTTTTTAAGTACTTTCAACTGCTTTATGTCTTCATTGTCAACAACTTCAGCAGTAACATTAAATGTATAAGTGACTTTGGTATCCTCGTATCTCTTCTCGCATCTATCTATGACTAGAAGTCTAGCAGCTAGTATATTAGGAATAGAGGAAAATAGTTTTTTGAATGACTCGAAAACCTGAACTATTGCTATCTTATTTACTGGCGCTGTTAATGGTAAAAGGTTATTTTTATAAAGCAAGAATTTTATTGTCCTTGCATCAGGTCCTGGTTTAAGTTCTTTCAATATATTGTTCACATCTGATTGAAAATCAAGATTACGAAGCCCAATTGAAACAATATCTATATATTTACTGTCTTCAGTAAGATCCTTGCCTTTAAAATTAGGCATAGCCAAAGCATCTCTTAAAAATCTGTATGTAATACGCGCGACATACAGCCACATAAAAACTTTTAGCAGCGATGGGAGATTGCCATATTCCCAGCTCTGTCCAAATTCAATAAAGCTAGAGAAAACCAGAGGCAGTATTGCTAATTTAGCAATAGCAAATGTGCCTAAATATAATGGTTGTAGATAGTTACGTGCATATTCTAACTCTAAGCTATATCTAGATCTGGCCTCACGTATCCACTTAGGCCACGAAGATCTAAGAAAACTTTCCTTTAACGCTTCTGGCTGCCTCTCTATGTACGATCCAAAAGCCTCTGATTTTTTTCCTAACTTTTTAAGTTGCTTGCTTATATTTGATTCAGATGCCCTCTTTTCTTTAACAACCTTTGTCTTGGGCCACGGGTAACTAAATTCAAACTTGGCCCTTTTGGTAATCCTATTATATATAGACACAGAAGCCTTGATTGCTAAGGTTATAGATGCAACATATAACCAGGTACTGGGCACTGCAATTATCATACCCAAAGCTGTAATAGGTAAAAACCAATCGAAACTCCTTGCTACCCATCTCCTTATTCTTAGGGTCTTCAAGTATCCATTTAATGTGATATTTGTTTCACCTATGCGGTGATGACGAAGTAACTCTACTAAATCTTGCTTTATGGCACGTAAATAACGCCTTGGCCCCCATTCATCAGGAGTAAATTTTAGATTCTCTGATGTTAAGGCAGAATACAATTTGTTCCAAAGTAATCCATTAAAACTATAAGAACTATTCAGCTGTCCTTTATATCCTTTGCGCAAAAGAAGAAGGTCTTCTCCTATGTTACGATAATGATACTTATAAGCCAGGCTGCGAGTAGCATCACTAAAAAACCACTTTAGTAACGCATTTGATGACAATGTGTTACGCTCGGACACATATAGATAAGTGTCACTAAAAAATCTTAAATTTGCGCCATTTGGTATAACAGTTATATTTTTTTCTGTAGCGCGTTTCAACGCAAGTCTGCCCCCTGTTAAGTCCTGCACTGTCTGGCTGGTCTGGTCAGACGCAGATCCTGTTGATATATCTATTACCTCAATAATGGGTCTCTTGATTAGTCGAGGCAGCTCAATTACTCTATATATAATGGAATATCGCTTACCTTTCCTTCCCTTGCCGAATCTCAACATCTTTAAACCATAAAGTTCCTCAAGGCCTAGAGCAGCTAATTCACCTTCATCCAATTTTCTTCCTTCATCTGGTCTCCATGGTAAATCTCCGAGGTGTTGCAAAAATATTTCTCTTTCCCTTCTTTCAAGCTCTCCTATCTTGATCTTTAAAAAGTATCTATAGAGCTCGCTGGCATCTGTCCAAAACTTGACATTATCAGGAAGCTCTAGAGACTTCTTCTTGCTTTTGAATTTTAATAACTCATTCACTAATCCTGTTATAAATTCTGTATCCTCAATCCCCTTTAGCCTATTAGGTGAAAATGCAATAGAACCATCGTCTAATACATGAAAACGTCCTCGTATCCTTCTATGATCTTGTATATCAAAGGCCTTGCCTTTAAACTTCTCTACATCCTTTATATGCAATCCTTTTTTAACGAGAAGGTGTATGACATCTTCTGGGCCTTTTTCTATAGAAACAAAAGGCCGATCGTTATATGTTGTAAAGCTTACAGAATCATGCTGATCTGCAAATTCTTCCATGAACTGGTTTGCATTCGAAGCAATTGTCTCGGGCTGGAATATGCTGATTTTTACTTCTGTCAGGCCAGTGTCGTTGACAACGTGTTCTTCAGCCTCAACTTCGCCTGCGCGATACACGACCTTTTTACCTTGGGAGGTTATCTCAACGTCACCTAGGCCTGCTAGGGTAACAAGGTAACGCGTCACTAACAAACCATGACCGCCTTCTTTGCGCTTAAAGGCATAAGGAAGTTCAGGTTCAAATGCAGAGCGTATATCTTCAAAGCCAGGGCCATTATCTATCATTCTAATCTCTATACCCTTACGGCCGTCCCTATCAATCTTTTTCAGCCCTAAGAAGGAATCCACATCTGCCATTCCATATCCTAATTGCCTGATATTTTTCAACTGGCTGAATACTATATAAAATGCCAAGAGTCGGCCATCTACTTTATAAGGCGCCTTAAAATATCTATCTGTTATACGGAAATATATACTGGCCATTCGAGGATGCAGAATAGTCATTAAATGATTATGCAAATATGCTATCAGCTTTTCTTCGCTGTCAAACTTCACATACACTATCGCATTATCTTCTTTATCGAATCCGGCAGTCTCAGGCTTTTTAAGTTCAAAGTCAAAATCATCGCCGAGCAATTCAAAGAGTGCATCATAGACCTGTGTATCCTCTGTCAAAGCAGGCGTTATGAAGGCATGGTCATATTTTGCCCCGAAACCTTTGCCAAGGATTTCGCTGAGTTGCTGCTTGAACTGAGCCCTTCTTTGTACCAACGGCTTGTCCTGCACTTTTAAATCACCAACTAACGATGCAGAAAGAGATTTCAGAAAATGTCTAAATCTCTCAGCTGCAGTATCACAGATCTTAAACATATATAATGCAGTGGGCACTACACTAATAATTATTATTGCATCTAATAATTTATAATGCCTGCCAAGGCCATGATAGATAAGCATTGCAACTGCGAAGACAAAGGCACTTGTCCTGGCGAATATATTTTTATTCGAGCTCAGACTGTCAAAGGTACGGAAGAGGGTTTTAAAATCCTGCCTTTCTTCGCCTACTAATTTTCTATATTCGGTTATTAAAGCCGCCTCGCCCGCATTTATGTCGCCTTCTCTGCCTCTTTTAATAACGCGGACTATTTTAGCGCCGTTTTTAACATGGAGATTTGCTGCTGTGCAGGCGAGACTGCGTCTTTCTTGAAGGATATAATCTTCGAGTGACAGGCCCCCTTGAGCCTTAAAGTCTTCATAGTCTTTCCAGAGTATTTTAGTCGGGCTGCGGCCTTTTCTTTCCAGGTATTCTCTAAAGGACTCCTTACCCTGTTTCTTATAATCCAAATAATCTTCTACGCCGCCGCCTCCATCCTTGGTCAGCTTAACTCGCATCAGATAAGATACGGCGCTCATCTGGCTTTTATATTTTCCGTATCCGCTCATCGGGCCATAGGTGTATCTACCCATTCCTTCTGATAAAGGCTCTGTTGCATTCAATAATGCTGTAGCGATCTTCGGACCAAGGCCTATCTCCTGATAATCTTTTTTAATTGCTACTGCATAGTGCAGCCAACGATTGTCCTTCTTTTCTCCGCTTCCTCTTTTTATGGACATAATCTTTTTAAGTGAGGGAGGAATTCTTTTTATATCTTTACTATACAATGAGGCGCACCACACAACGCCTATAATTTCACCCCCTTCATTCCTCGCAAGCAGATGTCCGCCTTTATTATTCTCAAAAATCCTCTCCCCGTCTTCCATCCTCAACCTGAAACTATCCCCCCATGTCTCATTGTTTAAGTCTATCGCGTTTTCTAAATCGTTCTTCTCTAATGTTTGTATAATGACCTTAACAGGATTCCCCTTTTTATCTTCCATAGTTTTTAAAAAAGACAGCTTCCCTATTGAATCTGGGGCAGCTTCCCGAACAACTTGGTAGACGTCTCCAAAGTAATGCACGCTCAGCGCATTCCAGAGACTGACTAAAGTGCGATCACACTTCCAGAGCTGGCCAAATTCCTGCTCAGCGTGGAAATCATCGCCATTTAGAAGATAATTATAACCGTTTATCAGAAGGGTTTTTGCCTCGGGATTTTTCGTTTGTTTTATGCGGGGTTTTATTAATCTTAGGGCGGCTTTCCTGGCTAGGCCCTTTAAACCATTACTAAGAAATCCTGGATAGCTATCGACATACTCTCTATAGCTTCTAAGCGCATCTGTATATCTTTTGTTCTTGATTAAATCCTCTAACTTCCGCAATAGCTTGAATCGCTTTTTATAGGCCTCTCTTTCTCTCTTGATATGATTGACTCTTGCATATCCTAAGGCCTTTCTCACGCCAGTAGGTCCTCTTACGACTATGACGTTTTCCAAATATTCGGATAAGACCTTTAATATCTCTGGATCTCCTGCAAAGATAGCTGTGCCGCCCTGTTCCAAGACTACCCTCAGCATGCCGAGGTCATTATAACCATCGCCTCCAACAAGTATATCCTTGGCTTGAATACCCAGCTTCTTGCGCAGGACCTCGATGCTCTCTTCTTTAGTAACTCTGGTCACATCTATTGCTACTGAAGAGCGTTCTACAATCACATCAAAGCCCTTGAGAAACTTCTGCAGTCTCTCCTTAGCCTTGTCTAAATGATGAAGTAGTTTCTTGTCCTTGAAATATAAAGACATCTCAGAGTCTCGCTTAATAATAAATAGGCCTTTCCCCCCAGCAAGCTCGGCCTCTAAACCCAGCTCAGCAGCAACTTCTCTCATACATCTATCAGTTTCCTGCTTTACATCTTCTCCTAATGCTATACTCGCCTCTTTATCATGCACAAGCTCTCCTTTATCATCAAATCCCCATACATCTCCGCCAGTCTCGCATAGAAAATGTATCTGGTTTCTATAGTCTATTTTTGTCTGAGTGTCTATATCTTCAACAAGCAGTTCTCTTAAGCCGGCTATCTGCCCAGCTCTTTCCATGCCCCTGCCCGTAAGAATCGCCGCATGGCCGCCCTGCTTCAATATAAACAACAGCTCCTTAAGCATCTTCCTTGTTATCCTGTGCCCCGCCCTGGCCAACGTATCGTCAAAATCAAAGACATAGAGCTTGAATCTTTTATTTAAAATACTATTCAAAGCAAGTGATGCGCCAATGGCTTCGTAGATAAAGCTATGAGTTTGTTTTTCCATGCCATGCCTTAATATTATATTGTCGAGATTCTCGGATCTCTGCTCAGGAGTGACTTCTGTCCAATTGTCCTGATTCTGTAAGGTGACTAAGCCGGAAAGGGTTTTGAATAAAGGCGTGTCTTTTTCTGCGAGAGTATTCTGGTAAAGCCGTACAAGAGTCTTTTCTCCTATAGGCGAACCGCGGACTCCGTCAAATGAGGCATCCTTAAATAAACTCTGTATTTTTTCTGCCTTTGCGGTTAATGGTGCCACATTTTCAGGGCCTTCCCATTCTTTATATTCCTTTAACGCGTTCACAAAACCATTTACATACTCAGGGACTTTTATGTTCTCCGTGCTTATGATAAGGTCGGCAAGCTTTTTCTCATTCTGGATTATGGGCAGGTCCTCTGTGGCGCTTTTGCGCTCAGCCTTTGCGATCAACTCATCCAGCGCCAGGTCAAAATACTTGCCAGCATCAATATATCTCTGAATCTCCCTTTTTAACCTCGTCTCCCGCGACGCATCAATAAACACCTTGCGGCTAAACTTATGATTTATAGATGGGTCTGTATAAATAAATATCCCTTCTACGATAATGATCATATTGTTTCCCGCTTCAATATGCTCTACCTCTTTCTTCCTCTTGCGCGTTGAATGATCAAAAATAGGCTTATCTATAGCATCGCCCTCAAAGAGCCCTGTGATATTTTCAAAAAACCATTTAAAGTCCCATTTGCCGATCCATGTCTCATGTTTTGCAACATCCTTTATACCCAGAACATGTAATTGTGATACTCTATCATTTTTACCAATAAGATAATCATCCTGCGAATCTACAATTACCTCTGACATTGAGATTTTCCCCTCTATCTTCCATTTCTTAAAATAGCCTGGCAGGAGTTCTTTTATCTTGTCCATGAGTTTATACGCGTAAGTTGTTTTTCCGCATGCGGCAAAACCGCAGTCGCCATCTAGATACCTCCTGAGCATAAAGGGCTCTGGCCTTTTCATAGACAGCTTGATCATCTTATACCAGCCTTTTATTGCCTCATTCGCCTCCTTTTCGATCAATTCATCTGAGATCTCCACTGTCTTTACATCTTTAACCTGCTTTAAGAATGCCTCTACATCCGGAACCATGCTCTGGATAGCAAGCCTTGCTTCATTTAAAACCTTTTCTCTATCCTTACTGCTTGTTCTCATCAGCGCAACCTTCCTTAACGCCTCAAGGCCTTTTGCAGAGCCGATCTTACCCAGCGCCTGGCAGGCATTCTTCTGCACCCTGTAATCACTAGACCAATCCATCGCAGCCTTACACAGTACATCCACTGCATCTTCTGCTCTTTTTTCTCCAAGGATATAAGCCGCGTCCATTCTTTCATAAATATCATCTGAATCTGATAAAATTTCCATAAGCCTCTTCATATCACTGGATCCAAATAAAACTTCTTTATGCGCAACATCACACGAGGCCATAAGCCAGGCTACATGCTCAAGCATGATAAGGACTGCCTTGCGCTCAGCCAGGGCTATAGTCTCATCTGTAGGCTCAAAAAGTAACTTGTTGCGTTTTTTTCTTATTAGATCCGCTGTCAGGTTAATGATATCTGAAGGAGTAAAATCATTTTTATTCAGTTCGATCCACTTCTCAAGCGTCAATTTATTCAAGAGGATCGAGGTGCATTCAATTAGATGCAAGAGATGCTGCCTTATATCATCTCTATTCGGCTTAAATGATTTAGACTTCTGTAAATCAATAAATTCCCTTGCTGAGCCAAGCGCGCCTCCGCCATTCGTGATAAGGCCTGGTATAAAGAGTATGCCTTTATCGTGAAGCGCTTGTATGATCTTCCAATCCACGTTCAGATTTCCAGCCTCAAGTATCACCTTTGCTTTCAGTTTATCAATGTTCCATTTATTTATGGCCCTTGTACCTGCCGCTGGAATAAGAAAGACCGCCTCTTTGCTTAAAATGTCATCACCCATTAAGATCTCAGCCTCAGGTGTAGAATTATCGATCTCGTCATTATATTTAATAATAGAGAGCTCTTTTCTCTTTAATCTCTTTAGAATCTTAGGGTCCAGGCCGTTAGAATTATAAATAGCGCCTTTACCATCTGATACGCCTTTTATTTTAATATTTAAATGTCTATACCTTTCCACTAAAAGTTGGAAAATAGAATAATTTATATCTCTGAATCCATACAATATGACTGAGATCTCTTCATCCTGACCCAATTTAAATTTCGGGACCTTATCTCCGTATTTTCTCAGCATCCTTACAGTTGTGATCAAGCTCTCGATGATCCCGACAGCTGATAATTGCCATTTTATATGCGGCCAGCTGCGCTTATCCCCTGGATTCGAAGTAACAGCGATATCCATACCAGCCCCGCCGAGACTGCAATTCTCACTGACAAGCTTCATGGTTTCTTCGTTGGTATTAAATCCGGGTTTGAGGATAAGCTGTTTACCAATGCTTTCCTTTTTTAAGATCGATATAGAGCCTGAGAATTTTTCTATTGTCTTTTTCTTTGAAGCATTAGGATCAGCCAGGATCACTGCTGCTGCGCCGTCAAAAGGATTGTTCCATAAAAATCCTTTCATATCCATCCTGTTGGCAATATATACTGTCTCATCCAGCAGTGTCTTAATGCGAGCGCCAAAATCATTTTCATTCTTGGCCCCATGATAAGACAACTCAGCTAAAGACGTTGTAAACGCAGAGTTCCTTTCATTCGCGCATACAGGTATTAAGCCCTTAAAATGTTCGCCATCTACATAGGCTATCCTCCATACCTCATTGGATAGATCCCCTTTATAAGCCCTGGGATCAAACACAATTGCCACAGGCAGATCACGCGACGCCCTGTATCTATTAAAGGCGTTGGTAGATCTGACTAGACCTGCCAGTTTAATGATCGAGGCCTGGCCTTGAGGTAATATCTCCTTAAATCCTCTCAAGGCCCTGACAAGACCTATCAGGCCGTGAATATTTCTGACAATATAGTCCTTTATTGACATAAAAAACGCGATAATAGTATTAAGCGTTATATACAAAGCTGCCGGCGCTATAGACTGTAAGGTCCAGCTCCTTGTAAACGCGAAATAATCTGCCTCTGCATTCATGAAAAATTTATTTGCATGAATTCCGCTGCCGTTATTTCTGGTATAGATATAATTTCTGTACAGCGCGCGTAAAAACCAATGCTCAAGCATGCCCTTATTCCTGAACATTAGGTGATTCCATGCATTTATTATAATAACGTTTCCCTCCTTCTCTGACAGCCAGACAGGATATAGAAAGAGTCTCCACCATTTGTCTTTCCAGTTTAGATTCGCATCTTTTCTATCTGTTATTATCCTTATCTTATGAGGCGCGCCAGTCAATACCTCTCTCAAATGCAAGTCAGATTTCTTATTCGCCTTTAGATCCATAAGAAATAACTTTAACTTCTGTGTATCTGTCAGGATCTTCTGTTCACGCGGCTGCAAGAAAGATACTAAAACACCCAAAATGCCTGCGCCTATAGCAAAATATGGCGCTATAATAAATAAACCCGCTATAACCGCGCTTATTGCCAGCATTCGAGTAAAAGGCGCTGTCTCATAGCCAGCGCTAAAGACTCTTCTAATCCTCCTGAGTTTAATCGGTTTTATTAACTCTGCGGCTCCATCAAGCGCCTTTATTAATAAATCCTCATGCATACCGCTATCTTCTATGCCATTTACTACGGCTATTACCTTACCTATGAATTCTCTGTCTTTCCCCTCCCTGGACAATATGCGGCGGACTCTTGCATCGAATCTTGTATCTGGCTCTTCTGAATCTATAAGCCTTTTTATTTCCCTGAATATGGCCGAGCATACTAAAATCTCTATGCTGTCATCGCTATATCCACTCGGATCATTTCTGATTATATTTCTCACTATCCTCGAGGCCATGATAAGTCCTGCATCATCAGGATATATAAGATCAAGGTCGCTCTTCTTTAAATAATCCAAGGCCCTGCTGCTATAATGATCAAAATACTTATGCCACTCAGTATTCGTCTTCAGCCTGGCGCAAAGATTTTTTATAGCCTTTATATTTCTGGATAAGGCAAAATAAGGCTGCTTTACGCCTGGTTCTGCCTTCAGCTCATCAAACTCATCCAATACAACAGACCACTCTATCTCTGCTATCAAGTTCTTTGCGTCTTCTAAGGTAATAACCCGTTTTTTATTTTTCCTCCTGGCCAATATCGTATTGGCTAACTTCACTATAATATCCTTGCTATAAACATCAGGGTCGCATGACATTTTCTCTGCCAATAAAATAAGGGCGCCCTCCCCTACATTTAAATTATGTATATTAAAAAACACTCTCAAGGCCTGTTTTGATTTTGAAAAATTATTACTAAGCTCGTTCGACGCAAGCCTCTGCCTCTGCTCCCATACATTCTCCAGCATCTTGGGGCCTTCTGTGAACATGTTAAAGGTGCGGTTTCCTGTTTCATACCAATAGATGCCAACCTCGCTGATCTTACCTGCCAAAATCAGGAGCTCTGTGTCAAAGCTAAGGGACTTATCCCTGGCTAAAGGTAAGATTTTAGAAACAGCTTCTCTCTTAAAGAGCTTGAAGCCCCTCTGCGTATCATTTATATCTTTTAGACGCGGAAGTATTAAATGAATAAGCCTGTTATATATCTTGCTGGACTGGGCTAAGAGAAATGGCATATTCTCAGCTACGCCATCCTTGCACCAGCGCGAGCCAATAGCAACATCTACCTCACCTTTATATAGCGGCTCGACCAAAAGCCCTAACTGACGATTATCAATGCTCTTATAGCTATCAGCATCAATATAACCAATATAATCAGCATCGCCTTTCAGCGCCTCTTCAAATCCTAAATGCACTGCCCCGCCTTTTCTGCCTTGCTTTTCTTCAGAAGAGATTGTCAATACCTTTATCCTATCGTCTCCCATGTCATTAGGAGCTCCAAAGGTCTCCCCCGTGTCATTGCGAAGCCGCGAAGCGGCCAAAGCAATCTCACCCTCTCCCCCTGTCATTGCGAGGCTGCCGAAGGCAGCCGAAGCAATCTCACTAACCGTTTTTGAGATTGCTTCGTCAGCACCTTCGGTGCCTCCTCGCAATGACAAGAGAACAGAACGTGACATCTCTTTCACGCGACTGGCAAATTCCCTGTCCGGACTACCATCATCCACACAAATAAGCTGCCAGCTAAAATTGTCATGACTAGCCTTGACAAGCTCCTGCAGCTGGCCTACCGTCGCCTTCAAACCAACTTCATCCGCATCCCCATATATGGGCATGACCAGCGTGGCCTTGACTGGCCTATCGATTGTTTTCATAAAATCCAAAGAAAGCTTGATCTTTTTCCCGAGTAAAGAATTTGAACTAATGGTAGGTGTATTTTTGAAAGAAGCGGTTTTTATCCTCCCATCCGGTCCGGCCCTCACTCCATTCGCCACGGCCTTTCCATTAACTTTTGTAAACGTTTTCTCTTCAGGCAAAGAAAAAATATCATGGTTAGAGGACAGCTCATCCCCCTTGTGTAGTTTCACAAACTGATCCAGTGCACTGCGAGATTTTTTCTGTTGTTCTATATTAACTTTTATCTTATCAGACCTTTCCGCAGCTAATGCTGGATCCTGTAGTATGATAGCCATCTTAGCACCATTAAATTCAAAACCATGGGCACTATGAGGGTATAAAACCAAAAGTTCATCCTTCTTAACATCAACTCCCTTTACGTCTTTACCTTCTATATCTGCTAAATAAGTCTTGAAGGATCCACTTATACATAGAGGTATCTCCATCTTACTTTTTCCCTCTGTTCCATGGCGATGCGCTTCTTCCTTTCCATCAGCTATCTTTATTCCAATGCCTATAGCAGCGCTCACAGGTGTCATCATAGCCATCTTTGAGGGGAAATGCATATCGGCTCTATGGAATGTAGCTATTAAATTACCCTCTTTATCTCTATAAGAAATAGCTATTTCGTTATTAACTGTTTCCTTAAGATTTACTTGCGTAGAAGAGGAATCAGTCTGCCTGAAAACAATATATTCTGAATCAGCAGTAAACTCTACATCTGAATCTGTAAATAAGGAAATAATATCGCCTGCTTTTAAGCTAATTCTGCGATGGCCAATTTTAACTACTGCTGCGCCAGTTTTTAAATGCAGTACTCCCTGATATCGCTCTGTTGCAAAATTAGTAAATGATGAGCCTGCCCTGTAAGTTCCTGTCTCAACCTGTATAGGTAGATTTATATCAGTCCGTGCCTGTTCGCCTATTCTTAAGTGGCTCGCTACCAGTGTTCCATTTGCCTCCACGAATCTTCCTGGATAAAACATCTTTTTAAGCGAGTAAATGGCTTTCTTGACATCTTGTGGCAACATTCCTGGTTCAACGCCGTCTATATTAAGTCCTGATATATAGCTAAATTGTGGCCTTGAGTAAATTTCTAATTTCTCTGCTTCATCTATCAAAGTAGCCACATATCTTTTGTCTCTTAATAAGTCTTTATCGGGAATAAATGCAGCATGATTAAATGCTTTAACCTTTGGAAAGTTAGCTCTAAAGTGCTTATCAAACGTCAACCCCATCCTTCTTTGCAGAGGTGGCTGCTGAATTAAAATTACCTTATTAGCAACTAATTTCTCCTTTTCAACTAAATCCCTTGCCTTCTCAACATTCTCCTGACAGTTCCTTGATTCTTTCTCAAGATAAACCTGTATATTGCCTAGCTTTTTGTGCCGTTTCAATAATTCCTGCTTAAATACACGATGCATAATTTCAGATTCGGACAAATTACTTAACACATCTCTTTCTACATCCAAATAATAACTGGCTTTATCTATTAAATTAGCCGTAGAATGACCTATGCCGCCAACAAACATAATAGCATCAACTTTGTCTTTTAAATCGACAGCCTCAAAAACACCTTCCAGATACTCGCTACCAAAAACCATCAAGATATCAGCCTTGGAAGGCAATTCATCTCTCTGAGCAAGGAAAGAAATTAAAGTTTGCGCATCTCTAAACATATTCCGCGCATCGAGTAAAACCCCAGGCTTATTTGCAGTAACTATATCTGCATTTAATCCTAATAAGTTTTCTACATCTACCTCATTAACATCAACAGAAAACCCTTCATATCTCAATTTATTCACAATTTCTGCAGTAACCTTAACTTGTCTTGGCAGTGTTATATAATCTGGACCAATGTTTTTCGTCTCTCTTATAAGCTGCTGCATCTTGTCTGAATCCTTTAATGCTCCTTGCAATCTCTCTGGTTGAAAAATAAGGCAACATTTAATTTCAGGATAAATCTTGCGCATCGATTGTAAGTCACCTGCGTAGAAAGAAATAATAAGAACGTCGCTTGCAATACCATTGCTTCTAATAAACCCTGCTAATCTTTCTATAATTGCTCTGTCTTTCCCTTCTGTCCAGACAATATGAATATGTAATCTGACCTTTCCTTTAGCAACCTTAAATATTTCATTAAGCGTAGGGATGTCTCTATCTATCTCCCTAATCTCTTTGAGCTCCATTTCAGTGATTCTTTTTTTATTAATATATTCATCATGAATAGCGACTATTTCGCCATCTTTTGTCATCTGCACATCAAACTCTACAGCGTCAACACCCAGCTTGATTGACCTGCTTATAGCTTCTACTGTATTTTCCTTAACTCCTTCAAAATATCCGCCACGATGGGCAACAATTATGAGTTTCTCTAATCTATGTTCCTTTTCAGCCTGCTCTTGTTTAAGCTTAAGGGAATTATTTGAAGTAAGGGTGGGTTTACTTTGAAAGGGACTATCTTTTACAGAGACAGGCCCAGCCCTTATATCATGAATACTAACTCCTTCAAGCTGATCCGAAAACGCTTTCTCATCCGGCAAAGAAAAAATGTTACGGTTAGAGGATAGCTCATCCCCCTTGCGCAGCTTCACGAACTGATCCAGCGCGTTGCGAGATTCTTTCTGCTGCTGGATACCTTTTTTAATTGACTGATTGCTGCCGAGAATGCGATAAGCCGCATCCAGGGACTGCCCAGCATAATTATATGCCTCTTGATCTATAAATGTATGGATCTGGTTTACGAGCGCCTCTATTTTAGCAATTTCTGAAGATCCGAGTTCGTCTCTTCTTCCGTTATATTCCCCTAAGAATTTATTATATTTTATCTTCCAGCGCCATAATTCAATCATGGCAACTATCCTGCCAGAAAATATAAGGCCTGCGATTCCTAAAGCTGCGTACAAAAACAAGCTAGCTAAAGTGATAATTGGTATCGCTGTCTGATGGCCTCCTATAGTTAAAATAATCATAGATGAAAATGGCACAAATATAAACCAGATTAAAACACCCATGGATGTCCAATATGCGCGTCCTAATTCAGAGGCAAAACGCGTAAAAACAGGGTTGCTCTTCTTGCCAGCAAGATGGAGTGCAGCTTGAGCTGAAACTATAGAAAGCGGGAGCCACAGCCATGGTAATCCAGCGCTCAACACAAGCGCTATTCCATAAGCTGTAGTCAAGCCCATGCCCCAACCAAGCAACTTGGAAGATTTATTAAACAATACTGCAAATGGCTTTAGTATCTTACTGCTCGTCACCAAATTCTCTCCGGCCTTAACATTCATGACAAACATGCCTATCATACAGCCAATACCTACCATTAATGTCGGAAACACCATAATAGTATTTAAAAGGTCCAGCTTTAATAAGGCTATGAAATTAGTGATAGAAAGTATTAAACCTGAAAGCAAGACAGCTCTCAAGGACAATAAGCCTCCAACAGACCTGACTACTTCGCCAACCTTTGTACCAAATGCACTTTCTTTTCCTCCAGACATTACAAATTCT
>Ga0180007_10003125_pt1 | contig 18807 bp, 17 predicted proteins | sample MM_PC_MetaG_FD_121122 | JGI IMG/M metagenome (GOLD analysis project Ga0180007, IMG submission 121122) | Groundwater microbial communities from the Aspo Hard Rock Laboratory (HRL) deep subsurface site, Sweden - MM_PC_MetaG | ecosystem: Environmental > Aquatic > Deep subsurface > Groundwater... | reverse complement strand
TTTACAAAAAGGTTGGGCTTTTTTTTGTCTTTTAAAAAAGTTGGGCTTTTTTCATTAGAGAGGAAGATGCGTTATTAGAAATTTATGCTTATCAGCAGATTGCAGATAATGTATAAACAATAGTGCAATTAAAATTTATTTTAATAATCCCATCAGGGATTGGTTGATGCAAATTATTTCTCTCAATGAAAGCAGAAAACAGGAGATGTATCATTCTGAAATAGGTTAATATTTTCTCTTTTGTAGTCAACCTATTTCATGACGATATAATTTGTAATCTTTTCAGAGAACTTATAAAATTCCTTTTCGGTAAGCTTGAGCAATTGCTTCACTTTGCGAACTTGCGTGAAGTTTTGTGTAGATATTTTTTATGTGATAACGAACTGTGTGAACACTTATGTTTAGTTCATTCGCAATAAATTTGTAATTTTTCCCAAGTGCAAGATTTTCGAGAATAATTCTCTCTTTGGAAGATATTTCAATTTCATTATTTCCAGTTTTTGTGGTTTGGTCGCGCAGCAAATTTATAACTTTTGTGGCAATGTTGGAATTCATTGGCGAACCGCCATCAAAAGCTTCCGAAACTGCTTCTAAAATTTTTGCTGGAGTTGTTTTTTTTGACAAATATCCAGTTGCCCCCGAAAGGATTGCATCAAATATTCTTTTGTCATCTTCATAAACAGTTAGCATTACAATTTTTAGCTCCGGAAGTAATTTTTTCACCAATTTTACGCCTTCAATTCCAGACATGCCCGGCAAATTAATATCGCTTATTAAAACATCTGGATTTATATCTTTAACATCGCGAAGTAACGCTTCGTAGGTTTCAAATGTTTTGGGACAGCTGAAACCAGGCGTTGCATTAATAAAAGCGGCTATTCCTTCGCGAAATGTTGGATTATCTTCAACAATTATTACTTTAATCATTTTTTGCCTTAATTGATTTTTTCAAATATACTTCAACTTTAATTTTAGTTCCCAACTCTTTTGAGCTGTTTATTGTTGCAACTGCATTTATTTTTTCTGCACGTCTTTTTATATTGTAAAGTCCATTGCCTTTTTGCGAATTTTCTTCTTCAAATCCTTTTCCATTATCACGAATTTCGATACAAAGTTTGTTTTCCTTTTTGTTCACTTCAAAATCAATGTTGTTGCAACCGCTGTGTTTTAGTGCGTTATTAATTGCTTCTTTAGTAATTAGATAAATATTCTGTTTAATTTCGAGCGGAAGTACAATATTTTCCAATAGTTCAATGTTTATAATATTTAATGAAATATCAGAATGATAAAATACCTCTTGGTAGTTATCCTGAATTCTAAGTATTAAGTTTTTGATTGTCTCTTTTCGTGGATTTACAATCCAAATAATATCGCTCAAACGTTCAATTAGCGAGCGAGTTGTATCGCCAATGTGGTCTAATCCTTTTATTAATTCTTTTTCGTTTTTTGGATTAAACTTTAGTAACTCAATCAAAATTGAAATTTCGGATAATCCAGAACCAATTTCATCGTGTAAATCAGCCGAAATGTTTGTTCGTAAACGTTCAAATTTAATTAAACTTGTAAATCGCCAGTAAACTATTGTAATAATGGTGCTTACCAAAAGAATCGAAATTATTGCAATAAACCACCAAGTTTTCCAAAATGGAAGTGTAATTTCGAAAGTAATTGAAGTTGGTTTTGACCAAACTTGCCATTGATTGCTTGTGGCTACCCAAAATTCATATTTGCCCGCCGGAAGATTTGCATAACGGACTTCATTTTGGTTATTTTCAACCCAATCTTCGTCAATATTGCTTAATTTGTAGCGATATTTTGCTGTTCCTGGATATTTGTAGTTAATTCCAGCAAAGTTGAAACTAATATCATTTTGGTCATATTCAAAAATTAAATTTTCGAAATCGGTAATTTCATTTTCCATAACTTTAATTTTAGTTATGTTAATTGGAAGAAGCACTTCGGCTCCATCAAGTTTTTGTGGATTTATTTTTGTGACGCCGCCAATTGTTCCAACCCAAATATTGCCTTTGCTATCTTTATGAATTGCACTTTGATTACACTCTGTGTTAGCCAATCCATTTTTTCTTAAAACGTTTCTAATTTTGGAATTACCATTTTTATCAAATTGGATAATATTTAATCCGTGATCGGTTGCTGCGTAAATATTTCCAAAGTTATCAATAGTTATTGCAACAATTGAATTATCCGACATTCCATCTTTGGTGCTTATTGTGTCAATAATTCCTTTTGCGGAATAAGTTATTAAGCCTTCTTCGTTTGTTCCAAAATATAAGTTTTTGTTATTATCCTCATAAATTGCCCAAACGAGACAGTGTTTTATCGAATCGCAAAACGGGGTAAATCGATTATTTTCGAGTTTGTAAATTCCATTATTTTCCAAGCCGACTAAAATTGTGCCGTCTTTTCTTTTGTAAGTTGAAGAAATTCTTGTATGTGGCAAACCGTTTTTAATGCCAAGCGTATCAATTACTTTATTTCCATCAAAAACTGCAATTCCTTGTGTGTGAGTTGCAAAAAGCATTTTACCATTTTCAATTTCATGAATTGACCAAACGGCATTTAGCGGCATCAAAACTTTTTCATTTAAACGAGAAATTTTGCCATTTTTTATAACATTAACGCCATCCGTGTATGTTCCAATAAAAAGATTGCTGTTTTTGTCTTCATGAATTGTAACAGCTAAATTATCTCCAAGTCCATTGTTTTTTGTAAGTGAATTAAATTTTCCATTCTTCAAAAATGAAATTCCATCATCCGTTAAAAAGCAAAATGAACCGTCATTTAGTTCTTCAATTGCCCAAACATTGTTGTTTATTAGTCCGCTATGGGTTGTGTATGTTACAAAAGCATCTGGTTCATAAATAAAAATTCCGCTTCCTTCGGTTAAGAAGAGGAAGGAATTATTGCCGAGTGAAACCGTTTTGAGCACAAATTCGTTTGTTAATCCCTGCAATTTATTAATAATTTTCTTAATTTTTTTGCCACTTACAACGGCAACTCCATCCGAAGTTGCAACATAAATATCACCATTTTCGGCACGTAAAAGGCTGTTAATATATTTACTTGGCAATCCATGTTTTACCGATATGTATGTGTTTCCTTTGTGTTCACCATTTTTAGTATTAATAACAACACCCAGACCCTGTAGAGCAATGTAAAGTGAATCGCCGTTGGCATCAATCATATCAACAACATTAAATTTTCTATAAATTGGGTGGAAAATTTTTCGTTTCAATTTATTTTTGGAAAATTGAAATATTCCGCTATTTCTTGTTCCAATTAAAATTTCGCCCGAGTTCCGCTCAAGAATAGATATTGGTATAAACTTTTCATTTCTGTTTTCTAATTCTATTTTGGAAAATTTATCATCCTTTTTAACCCACATTCCTTTATTTTCGGTTAAAATTATCAATAATCCATTTTTACTCAAAAACACTTTGTTTATTTGAGTTTGCAACTCCTTTGGCAAAGTTTTTGGATTAACAAATTTATTTCCAGTTTTTACAACCAATCCTTTGCTTGTTCCAACATAAATATTGTTTTCATTATCGCTACAAATTGAAGAGATAAAAGTTGAAGGAAGTCCGTCCGATTTATCATAATTTTTAAAATTTACGCTGTTCCACTCGGATAAACCCGCAGAAGTTCCAAGCCACATAATTCCTTTAGAATCCGTAAAGGAGCAAGTAACTTGTGAATAAGCCAATCCATCATCAATTGTAATATTGCGAGTAATTTCTATTTGTGAAAAACTTGTGGAAAAGATTAAAACTGCGAGCAAAACTATATGTAGAATTCTGTTTTTTATCATCTTTTAATAATTTGGGTTACTTGTTTCATTTTAGCTACTTCAGTTTTATGTATATAAATTAACTTTATTTAAGATAAACAAAAAATAGAAACTTTAGTCGCTAAATTATATAAAATTGAAATAAAATAAATACTTTTCCATTTTGACTAAAATTTGTTTCAATCATTAAACTTTAATAAGTTTTGCTATGAAAATACTAAAAAATGAAAATCAAAATTACGATGTTTGGCTACATTGGGATGTTACAAAACGTTGCAATTTGGATTGTGCCTATTGTTTTGGAAAAATTACTGATGCGAAAGTGAAAGTAAATTCAATATTAATTGATAAATTGATAGAAACTATAGATAAAAGTGGGAAAATTTTTAGAATTAGCTTCACAGGTGGCGAACCAACTTTAGTCCCAAATTTTGTTGAAGCTTGTAAATCAATTACCGAAAGGCATTTTATTTCATTTAATAGCAATTTAATTTCGAGCAATATTGTGAAATTTGCAAATGAAATAAATCATGAAAAAGTGCTTCACATTCATGCATCTTTCCATTTTAATGAACTTTCCAGCAAAAATCTATTGGAAAGATTTGTTAAAAACTATCATTTGCTTAAAAATAAAGGATTTAACATTTATGCCGAAGCTGTGGCGTATCCTAAAATTGGAAATTCAGTTGAGAGTATAATCCAATTTGCAAATGAGAACTCCTTGAATTTAACATTTGCTCCATTTTATGGAAATTATGAAGGTAAAATTTACCCCGAAAGTTACAGTCAATCCGAAATTGAATTATTTGGCATTTTGGAATCACAAATAGCTTGTTTTGCTCAAAAAGGTAATATTTGCAATGCTGGTTTTAATGCTGCGGTTGTGTTTTCAAACGGAAATATTTATCCATGCCATCAAATAAAGACTAAAATTGGCAATATTTATGAAGGATTTTCATTTGCCTATAAATTGATAGAATGTCCATCAAAAAAATGCGGCTGTCCGCTTAATGAATATGATGAATATTTGTTTGGGCATGCAAAATATAAAAATCGAGTTAATTTTTCTGATGATTTTATGATAGAACGAAATCAACCTCCTCTTCAGAATCGAAGGGAAATATTTGAATAAAAACTATTTCATAGTGGATTAAATAAACATTTAATCCACCATGAATTTTTTATTACTTTTTTAACTCATTTTTCATTTCCCAAAATTCACCCCATTTTTCGAGTAAATCCCAAGGATAAATTCCGTGATCGTAGTTATCGCCCCAAGTTATTTGAATTGCATAACTTCCAACAACTTGAATGTTTTTAATTTCATATTTTCCAGGTTTATCGGGACCTTGAGGCTCTGCTGGATAATGTGTCCAAAGTATCGTTTCACCTTTGTTTCCAGCATCTGGAGATTCATCGCGTAAAAATTTTAGAGGAATTGTGTGAATTCTTCCGTCTTTCCAAGTTATTGTTAATGATTCTTGTTCATTTTTTGTTATTTTTTGTGGACTTAACATCTAATTTTTCCTTTTATTCTAAAACACAGAATACAATTCTGTGCTACATTTTTAACTTAAAAAATGTCTGCTATTGAGCTATAATCTGGGTCGAAAAGTCGTTTATAGTTTGTGAGTGCAAAAGCGTCCGTCATTCCAGCCAAATAATCGCAGACTAATCTTGCTCTTCCGTTAATTGTTTCTTCTTGTTTAATTAAATTATTTGTAAAATTTGGCAGAAGTTCAATTCCTGTAATTTCGGTTATATAATTTTCGGCAAAAACGTTGAACATTTTTGTAATCATATTGTTACCTTTGAACTCCATTTGATGAAGTTGTGGCGAACGGAATACCAAATCGACAGCAATTTTTTTATACATTTCAATAAGTTCAAAACTATTGTTATCAACAGTTAGCAAATATTTATATCTATTTGTTAAATCATTCATAAACGAATCGCGTTCTTCAATTTTACAAGCAAGGATAAACTTTCCAATTTCTGAGCCAAATTTTGATTTATATGTGTCTTCTTTAATCCATTTTTCTATTTGGTCTAACGCTTCAATTTTAAGTTCATTTAAGGAATTTAAGTTAATTTTACGCCATTTTTGGAGTTTAGCAATATTTATAAATCCACCAGAAATTGAATCGACCAAATCATTAACAGCATTAGCAGTATCATCAGCCCAATCCATAATTTGGCATTCAATACTTTTAAAGTTATTTAGTGCTTCGGTGTTTTGAAATTGTTTTGGCAATTCCTTTCCACCAAATACAAAATTTAAGTACTCATTTTGATAATCGTAAATAAAGTGATTTTTAGGATTTTCGAACTTTGAGTGAATTGATTTATATTTAAGAATTGCGTCAACAAAAGCGCGAGTTGGCTTCATTCCTCTTCTATTTTCGCCAATTGTGTAAAAAGTATCGCAAAGCAGTCTAAGAGTTTGAGCATTTCCTTCAAATCCGCCATAATCTTTCATTAAGTTATTCAAAGTTCGTTCGCCAGCGTGACCAAACGGCGGATGCCCCAAATCGTGAGCAAGACAAGCCGATTCTACCAAATCTTGGTCAATAAAATAAGAATAATTAAAAATGTTGGAATATTTTTTGGTAAGATAATTTGTTATCGATCTTCCAATTTGCGAAACTTCAATTGAGTGTGTTAAGCGAGTTCTGTAATAATCATTTTCGCCGGGTAAAAACACTTGAGTTTTGCCTTGCAAACGGCGGAATTCGGACGAATGAATTAGTCTATCGCGGTCAATTTGAAATGGTGTTCTGTAATCTTCCTCTCGCACACTTTGCGAAACGCGTTCAAAATCAAAATCGTTGTAAAAATTATTTTTCATAGTTGAACCATTTATTAAATTAAATCAAAAAACATGTTGCTATTGACTAATTGTCAAATTGTTTATCAATTGAGCCATTCAACAATTTAACAATTCAGCAATGCATCACTTTAGTTCCTTCTCCAGACAATTTTATCGCCAATATTTATATTGTATAAATCAGTATAACCTGCAATAACTTCAACAACTTGCGATGCTGGTTTGGTCGATTGATATTGGCTAGTATCAAAAGGAACTGTGTTTTTATGAATTGTAACTATTTCGTTATTTCTATCCACAAAAATTATATCCAACGAAATTACAGTGTTTTTCATCCAAAAAGACTGGAAAGATTCATGCGGAAAGACGAAAAGCATACCTTGTTTTTCTTCCATCGAAAGTCTATCCATCAATCCAGTTGTGCGTTTGTTGTCATCATCCGCAATTTCAATATCAATCATTGAAATGTATTTTTCATCTGCTGATTGGAAAGTAAGTTCCCCATCTTTTTGAAATTTAATGCTTGATTTCTTCACGCTATTGTTTCCACTTTTGGGAGTTTTAGGCAAATTATAAAGTACCATAAATAGAATAAATGCAATTATTACTATTCCACTAATAATTTTAGAAAACCCGTTTTTTTTACTTATCTTTTTTCTATTCATTTTTTATCTTCAATCAATTATTTATTTTTCAAATACAATTTACAATTTTTTATAATTTTGTAGCACTTAAGAATTAAAATATTTAGGATTTTTGAATGGCAATAAAATATTGGTTAGTTAAATCAGAACCCAATGCATATTCTATAGATGATTTAGCAAGAGACAAAATAACTCATTGGGATGGTGTAAGAAATTATCAAGCCCGTAATTTTATGCGGGATGAAATGAAAATTGGAGACAAAGTATTATTTTATCACAGTAATACAGAAACTCCAGCTGTTGTTGGAGTTTGTGAAGTTGTAAAAGAAGGTTATCCTGACTTTACTGCATTTGATCCTGAGGATAAACATTATGATCCAAAAAGCAAATTAGACCAGCCAACATGGATTATGGTTGATATTAAAATAGTTGACAAGTTAGCACGTCCAGTTACTCTTGAAGAGATTAAGAATAATCCAAAATTACAAAACATGAAGTTAGTGCAGCGCGGCAATCGTTTATCCGTAATGCCTATTGATAAAAAAGAATTTGATGAGATAATAAAGTTGTGCAAGAAATAGAATTTATAATAAGTAGTTTTTTCCTTTATATGTAAATTATACCAATATAACTTTCCTATAAAGCTGTTCAATATTAGCCATGGTAACACCATAGTGCAAACTTATTTGCATTTCAATTGATTTTTAGTTGAATTATATTAGAATTTAAAATGGTACGGTTTTTGTACTTAAATAATAAATGTTTTTATTTTAAAAAATTAAGGAATAAAATGTCAGAACATGTAGAAAATAATTTATCGCTAGAGTTGTGGAGGGAATTAACAAATACGTTTGAACTTATAGATAAGTCACATTCAAAAAGAATGGCTCACTTAAATTTAACCACGCCGCAATTTAGCGTTTTAAATACACTATATACTAATGGCTCAATGCCATTAAACAGCATCAGTAAAAAACTAAATGTTACTGGAGCAAATATAACTTGTGTAATGGATAATTTACAGAAGCGTAATTTTGCTGAACGTATTCCATCAAGTCATGATAGACGAATCATTAATGCCGGCTTGACAAAAGAAGGCAAAAATATGATTAAGAAATTAACCCCGTTATATCTAAAATCAATTGATGAAGAAACAAAGAATTTGAATGATGATGAGAAAAAGACTTTAGTGGAATTGTTATCAAAGTTAAAAAACTAATGCCTCAAATACTTAAAACATTAACGAAATTATATGTAAATACTTATGCTTAATTTCGTTTTTGTTTTAAGTTATATTTCTGTAACAAATTAAATATATCAGGTTTTAGCACTAAGTTAAACAGTAGTTTTATAAAACTTATACTTTAATCAATTGTCATTAATTAAAACCAAAGCTATCCATTCGTTAAGTCTTTTTTCTTCAACAAGCTTAAACCCAATTCCAGCATAGAGTTTAAGAATTTCTTCTCTATCGGTGTATAATAATCCAGATAAAATTATAGTTCCCTTTAATTTCGAAAGTCTCAAGATAGAATCTGCTATATCAATTAGAATGTGTCTATTAATATTTGCCAAAATTAAATCAAAAGGTTCATCTTTTACTTTGTCAATTTCTGCAAGTCTAACTTCAACTTTCGAATTAAGATTATTCAATTCAATATTTTCTAATCCATTTTCGATGCACCACTCATCATTGTCAATTCCAACAACGTGATTAGCACCAAGTAATGCAGCTGCAATTCCCAATACACCCGTTCCACTACCAACATCCAAAACTCTTTTTGAGTCTTTTATGTGTTTATCCAAAAATTGCAAAACCAATTTTGTTGTTTCATGTTCGCCAGTTCCAAAAGACATTTTAGGATCAATAGTTATAACAAGCTGATTTTCTTTTGGAGTATATTCTCTAAAGGTTGGCTTTATTACAATTTTATCACTTACTTCTATTACATTAATTGTCTTTTCCCATTCTTCATTCCAATTAATTTCTTCAACGCTGCTTTCAACAACAAGAAATGTTTCTATAAGATTTTCAAATCTAACTTTGGAAAGGAGTGATTCTACTTCCAGTTTTGTAACTCCACTTTCTTCAGTAGCAAAAATAACAAGCGAATTATCATCCTCATTTATTCCTTCAATATCTAACTGCCAGAGCAATCCACTTAGTAAATCAACATTATATGGGGTTGTTGATACATTAAACTGTTTGTGTGTTTTCATTTTTTATTCCATGTTTGATAGAATTTCGCAAATTTTGTCTTGGAAGTATCTCGCTGTTCTTGTACTTCCAATAAAATTTTGTGTATTTATAGAAAAAGAAATTAGATCTCCACTTTTTGAAGTTAGATATCCCGAAAGCGAACTCACGCCACTTAACGTTCCAGTTTTTGCATGAACATTTTTATAAGCCCTTCCTTCATTCATTCTTGTATCAAGCGTTCCGTCAACTCCAGCAATTGGGAATGATTCGTAAAGAATAGAAAATAATTCTGGATGATATTGCTGCATATATCTTAATATTTCATTTAATAACTCAACAGAAACGAGATTGTAATGCGACACTCCTGAACCATCAACTATTCTATAATCCTCTGGATTAAGACCAACTTCAACGATTAGGCTATCAATAACTTCAACTCCTTTTTCAGCAGAAGCAAGTTTACCATACTCATTAAAAGCTAAAGCGCGCAGCGTCATTTCTGCACTTAAATTATCGCTTGTTTTGTTAAGATTTACAATTACTTTTCCAAAATTACGTTGCTTGGTTACAATTGTTTTTGCTTCTGGCGGAGCAGATTCAACACCACATTTTCCTTCAAAAATAATTTTATTTTTATCCAATGCTTCTTTTGCAAGAGTTAAAAAATATTGATTTGTGTTTTTTAGATTTATTGTAATTGTATCTGGCTCAGCACCAACAAATAATCCACCTTCAAAAATTAGTGAGTCACTGTAGTTAATCCAATCTCTACTTAATACTAAATTGGAAGTATCGTTATCAACAGTAAAAATATTGTTTGTATATTTAAAATAATTTGATTCTGGAATTGTTTTTAAAACTACTTTTTCGCCAATCTTTGATGGAGAAATTGCAACTTGCAATGAAGCATTGTTAATTGGCAATGGAGTCATATGCGGAAAGTCGTATGAAGGCTCGTCGTCCAACATCCAACCAAGTCCCCAATCCAGTGAATCCATATTTGATACATCCACATAAATATTTCCGATTATTTTATTAATACCTTTATCTTTCAATTTTATAATCATTGTGTCCAAATCGGCAGAAGTAAAATCTGGATCAAAACCACCAACAAAATAAAGATTACCGTTTAAAACGCCATTAATAATTTCACCAGCATATTTAATTTGAGTTGTAAAATTATAATCAGGTCCAAGAAAGCGAAGAGCAGCAGCAGTTGTAATTATTTTCATATTTGATGCTGGTCTAAAAAGCAATTTTTCATTGTGTCTAAAAACAATTTCTTTTTTAGAAATGTTATAAGCGTCAACACCTATCTGACATCTACGAAAGAATGGATTCTTTAAAAGATATGTTAATTCATCAGTTGTGGTAAATTTTTTCTCTTGTCCAAAATTTAATGTTTGGATTACAACGATTAAAATAACAACCATTTTTCTCATTAAAAATACTCCCGTTCTCTAAAATCTACTCCAATTTCATTTGTTACAAATTGCTTGGCATTTTCGGTATCAACAGAACTTAATCCAACAATTGACATAACAATTTTAGTAAAACGTTTAGCACGTTTGGCAAAATCAATCATTTCTGCATGAAGAGTTTCGTCAACTCTCATTAACTTTGCATATTGCTCAGCACTTGTAGAATTAAGGCTTATTGAAACAGAATCTATTAATCCATTCAATTCTGGAGTTATATCACGCTTGTTAATAAAATTACCATGACCATTACTGTTCATGCGAGTTTTACCACCATTTTCTTTAACGTATTTTGCAATTTCCTTTACAACTTCCCATCTGATAGTTGGTTCACCATATCCACAAAAAACAATTTCTTTATACTTTGCTGGGTCGCCTATTTCCGAAATATACGTCTCCGCTTCTGGTTCTTCTGCTCTACTCATTTTAAGACTGTAACCATTAATTACTGCTTCGCCTTTTCTATCGCAGAAAACACAATCGGCATTACATCTGTTTGTAACATTTACATAAAGTGATTCACCTATTTGGTAGGTGTGACTTAAATTCATTTTTTTTCCTATTCCAAATAATTTATAAGCATTCCAAGAAGTTGTACGAGCCACATCCTCAACTCTAAGGTGATGAGTTTCCGCAACTATTTGAGCAATTATTGGAATGTGTTTAGGTTCATTTCGTTTTCCACGAAATGGTACTGGAGTTAAAAACGGGGAATCTGTTTCAAGCAATATATTTTCGACACTCACTTTTGATAAAACTTCTCTAATAGAATCAGCTTTTTTAAATGTAATATTTCCGGTAAAAGAAATAAAGTGACCCATTTCAACAAGTTCGCGTGCATTTTCAACTGTGCCAGCAAAGCAATGATATTGCGCCTTAAGTGGCGTATCTTTATACTTTCTTGCAAATTCCATTATGTCGTCATTTGAATCACGATTATGAATAACTATTGGAAGATTAAGTTCTAATGCTAATTGAATTTGTTTATCAAATGCCTTTTGCTGAATATCTTTAGGTGAAAAGTCATAAAAATAATCGAGACCAATTTCTCCAATTGCTACTACCTTTTTGTGTTTTGCCAATTTGCGAAGTTCATCTATTAAATTATCGTCCCAATCCTTTGTATCGTGAGGATGAACACCAACTGCGGCATAAACGGATTCATATTTATCTGCCAATTCAATAGCTTGTCTGGAAGTTTCAATATCGGTTCCAGGAACAATCATATATTTCACTCCAGCAGCAAGAGCATTTTTAATTACTTCGTATCTATCTTCATCAAAATTTTTGAAAAAGAGATGTGTGTGTGTATCTATAAACATAATATCCAAATTTCCAATCTATAATTAAACAAAATTCCAAAAAACAAAATACAAATCACAAATAAACTTCAAATAAAACAAACCAAATTCGAAACTTTGCTTGTCTTTTATTGTTTTTGGAATTTGTAATCTATTTGTTTTTTATTCTCTTAAATTTTGTTTTTTTTCTATTCAACATTTCCTATTATAAAACATTCTTCTTTAATATCTTCAGCAATTGATTTCAATTTTTCCAAATCATTTTTATCAATTATGGCAATCAAACCAATTCCAATATTAAATGCTTTTCTCATTTCTTCGTCAGAAATATTTCCAGTAGTTTTAATAAGTTCAAAAATCTTTGGAAGTTTCCACGAATTCCAATCGATATTTAAGCTTAATCCTTCAGGAACAACACGCATTGTATTTCCCATAATTCCACCGCCGGTAATATGTGAAAATGCATGGACATCCATTTTACCAATAATTGTTTGAATTAAATTTAAATACGATTTATGAACTTGCAATAATTCTTCGCCAATTGTATTTTCAAATCCTTCTGGTTTATCGTTAACAGAATATTTTTGAAATAAAACTTTTCTCGCTAACGAATATCCATTTGTGTGCAAACCAGTTGAAGGAAATCCAACTAGAGCATCACCCTTTTTAACTTTATCACCATTTAGTATTTTGGCTTTTTCAATAATTCCAACAATTGTGCCTGACATATCATATTCATCTTCGGAATAAAGTCCCGGCATTTCTGCTGTTTCGCCACCGATAAGTGCAACACCGTTTTCGCGACAAGCTTTCGCAAAGCCTTCCATAATTTTTTCGGCAACTCTAGGATCAAGTTTACCAAATGCCATGTAATCCATAAAGTAATGAGGAATTGCGCCACCGACTGCAATATCGTTTACACAGTGATTAACAAGATCCTGCCCAACAGTATCGTGTTTATCCATCATAAATGCAACTTTAAGTTTGGTGCCAACGCCATCAACACTAGACACAAGAACTGGATTTTCATATTTCTTAAAATCCATTTCATAGAATGCGCCAAAATGCCCAATTCCAGAAAGTACATTTTTGTTGAACGTTGATTTAACTATTTCTTTAATCTTGTCAACTGTTTCTTCACCAGCTTTAATATCCACGCCAGAATCTTTATAAGAAGTGCTCATAAAATAAGTCCAAATAATTTTTGTTTTTGATTTTCAAAGATACAGATTTTACTAGATTAATTTTGGTCAATTTGTATTCAAGATTAATGAATTTGAAGAAATAGTGATTATTCGCATTGATTCTTTCCGTTAAATAGGATAATTTTATTACGTAAATTAAATAAGTTTAGATTAAAAATAATTTAAAGGTTGCTATGAAAATCCATGAATATCAAGCAAAAGAAATTTTAAGAAAATACAATGTTCCTGTTCCAAACGGAAAAGTTGCTTATTCAGTTGATGAAGCTGTTGAAGTTGCAAAAGAAATTGGTGGCAAAATAAGAGTTGTTAAAGCTCAAATCCACGCTGGTGGTAGAGGTTTAGGTGGTGGTGTTAAAGTTGCAAAAGGGCTTCCAGAAGTTCGTAAATATGCAAAACAAATTTTAGGAATGAATTTAATTACACATCAAACTGGTCCAGAAGGCAGATTGGTAAAACGTTTACTTATTGAAGAAGGCGTTAATATTGAGAAAGAACTTTATGTTGGAATTACTCTTGACCGTGCAATTTCAAAAAATGTTTTCATGGTTTCTACCGAAGGTGGAATGGAAATTGAAAAAGTAGCAGCTGAAACTCCAGAGAAAATATTAAAAGTTGCAGTTGATCCTTCAGTTGGGTTACAAGCTTATCAAGCACGAGAACTAGCTTTTGGTTTAGGTCTTGAAGGTGTACAATTTAAAAATGCGGTTAAGTTTTTAATAAGCCTTTATAAAGCGTTTGAAGATACAGATGCATCAATTGCAGAAATAAATCCTCTTGTTGTTACTAAAGAAGGTGATGTAATTGCCTTGGATGCAAAAATGAACTTTGATGATAACGCAATGTACCGTCATAAAGATATTCTTGAATATCGTGATTTTGATGAAGAAGATTCGCTAGAAATTGAAGCCTCTAAATTTAATTTGAACTACATTAAATTAGATGGAAACGTTGGCTGCATGGTTAATGGTGCAGGATTGGCAATGGCAACAATGGATATTATTAAACTTGCTGGTGGCGAGCCTGCAAACTTCCTTGATGTTGGCGGCACTGCTAATAAAGAAACTGTTGCAAGTGGATTTAAGATAATACTTACAGATCCAAAAGTGAAAGCAATTTTAATAAATATTTTTGGTGGAATTGTTAGATGCGACCGAGTTGCACAAGGTGTTATTGATGCAGTAAATCTCGAAAAAGTTGAAGTTCCAATAATTATTCGTCTTGATGGAACAAATGCCGAGGAAGCAGCTGTTTTGTTAGCTCAATCTGGAATGAACTTTGAAGTTGCTGCTACATTAAAAGAAGCAGCTGAAAAAGTTACTGCTGTTTTAGCAAAATAGATTTAAATTAAATAAAAAAGGTCATTCTATTGAATGACCTTTTTTGTTTTAAATAATATTCTAATTTACTCTTTGTTATCACCACGTTTAATAGTAGAAAGTTTTAACGGACAGTATAATGGACAATAATTTAACAGCCCTGTCATTAAAGGAACTATACCAACTAATCCCCACCAACTTTCATAAATAATTCCAAATGCAATAATTATAACACCAAGAATCATTCTAATAATCCTATCACTTGCACCAACATTCTTTTTCATACCTTGTCTCCTATTTTGTTTTAGACTCGCAAAGTTACACAATATTTTAAGTATTTAAAAATTTTCATTCTTAATAAACTTATTATAAAACATATATTATTTAAATAATGATTACAATGAGAAAGCATTTTTTCAACTTAAAATACGCTTATAATTACTGTGCTTTTACTTAAATATTTTTATTCTTCTTTTTTAATTATAAGATTATTATTTTGACTTATCTAATAAGTATAAGAATTAATAATGGAGCAGAAAATGACTGAAAAAGGAAATATTGAGATAGAAATTGATCTTTCTAAACACCCAATTCATGTTAACCATCCCACATGTTCAAAAGGACATTCACTGATTTGTGAAAATGTAAAAATCCACGATTATCCATCAATTAAAGTTAAAGCTAGTTATAAAGACAATAATGGTTTTCTTTATATTGACCCAATTTATGGAAGTTTTGATAACATTATTGAGGGAATGCATGTCCCTGATGGAGAAATTATTGAGTTATTCTGTCCCCAATGTAATGAAAATTTAAAGGCATTGAATGATACTTGTCAAGTTTGCTTATCACCAATGTTTTTGTTTCATTTACCAAATAATGGAATTGTTGAAGGCTGTTTGAAAAAAGGATGTATGTTCCATAAATTGAAAATTGTAGATGCCGAAGAACAAATTACTCGATTATTTGAAGAAAGAATGCTACTCTAATTTTTTTATGTAGTGGACGTTCAAATACGTCCACTATAAAATTTACTAATTCAACTCAGTTATTGAATCTATACCTTCTGGAGGAGGTAAGAAAAAGCGGATTTTTTTAACTTCCCCATTCTTCATAACAACTCTATCAACATTTTTATTAATTAAAATTGAATGCTCAATAAATAAATCATCGTCAATCACTGTTCCAAAAATATAACTAGTTCCTTTTATTGTAACATTATTGCCAATAATGACGGGATATTCATCACTTCCAGTCATATTAACACTTGATTCAATTCTTGTATTTTTGCCAATTTTGATATTTCCCTTTATTATATCGCCCCAAAGAATTTCGGAATTATCTCCAATTGTCATAGTTTGATTTTTAAAGGTTGATAAATGTGCGTTTTCAGAAATAGATACATTTTCTCCAAAATGTATATTTCCTTTTAGATAAACATTTTTTAGTAATGTGAGATTGTAATTTACTTTAACTCCAGCACCAAGATAAACACCTTTACCAATTTTAATATCTAGTGGGCGCCCTTTTTTATCAAGCTCAATAATATCATTAACAACATCTTCATATATGAAAAAATCATCAGGGGCTTCAATTTCAATAATATCTTTAATTTGCTCATAGGTCTGTTTTCTAGCAATACTTTCCATTTCAAGCAAGACTGATTTATTATTAAACCCCATTAAAACATGTTGTGAATGTGGATGAACAGCACGCACTGTTAATCCATTATTGTTAAAAATTGAAATCAAATCGGTTATATATATTTCACCTTGAGCATTATTGCTTTCAATACTATTTAGCAACTTTTTTAAATGCTTATAGTTAACAGCATAAACTCCAGAATTAAACTCATTATTTTCAATTAATTCATTTCGTGTAAAGCTGTACTTTTTATCCTTGAAAACTGTTATATAGTTTTCCTCTTCTTTTAAACTCAGAATATCTTTATGCTCAATTATTTCAATAACTTTTCCAAAATCATCACCTGATGATTCTCCATTTACATCACATTCTTTCACTCTTACTATTCTGCCATAAGCGTTCTCTTTTGAATCCCCTTCGAAAAGTCCAGTTAAAACCATCATATCAGCATTAGATTCAACAAAATTATTTTTAAAATCAGAAATGGTCTCACTATCAATTAATCCCATATCTCCTGGAAGAATATAAATTGTTCCATCATAGTCCTTTTTAATTTTTTCAACAGCAATTTGCACAGCGTGGCCAGTTCCATTTTGTTCAGCTTGGAAAGCAAATACTGTTTCTGGATTATCACTAATAGCGTCAATTACATCTGCAGCTTTAATGCCAACAACAATTATTGAATTTACTTTTTTCAATCCTTTTTTACATGCATTAGCAACTCTTTCAACTGTTGGTTTTTCTAATATTTTATGAAGCATTTTTGAGGTTTGTGATTTTATCCTTTTTCCATGCCCAGCTGCCAAAATAATTGCAGTCTCTTTAATGGAGTAATCAAATTCATATTTTTGCTTTTCAATTAATTCATAAATCTTATTTTTGTTTTCCATATAATCACTTTTTTTTAATTATTATAATATTCAAGTTAATAATTTAGTTACAATTTTGTATTATTGAGAGTTGAAATAAAACAATTTATAATAAATTTTAGACTATATGAAACAAATATTAATAATTCTATTATTACTTTTAGCAGTTACTAAAATATCATTTGCACAAGAATCTGGTCTTGGGGTTGGAATTATACTTGGCGAACCAACTGGTTTAAGCGGAAAATATTGGTTGGATGAATCAACTGCTGCCGATTTTGGAATTGCAACTGGTTTATTTGGTGAAAATGCTGGCTTTTCACTACATGCAGATTATTTATATCACAATAAAAATTTAGTTCAATTGGAATATAAATTGCCTGTTTATTATGGCTTTGGAGTTAGAATGAGATTTCCAACCAAAAGCCAACTAAATTTAGGCGTTAGAGGTGTTGTCGGCATCATGTTGTTTATTAAACAATATCCAATGGATGTTTTCTTTGAAATTGCTCCTTCATTTAGATTACTTCCAACAACGGGATTAAATTTAGATTTAGCAATTGGAACTAGATATTATTTCAATAAATAATTTTAAGCCGTTTTATTTGGAAGAGTAAAAATAAATTTGCTGCCCTTTCCTTCTTGGCTTTCAATCCATATTTTGCCATTGTGCTTTTCTACAAACTCTTTACAAAGAATTAGGCCCAAACCTGTACCTTTTTCGCCATTTACACCTGGTTCAATATGTTTCTTATCAATACGCAAAAGCTTGTCAATATTTTCACCACTAATCCCAATTCCAGTGTCACTAACAAAAATATAAGTATCTTCATCACTTTTTTTTACATCAATAGTAACTGAGCCATTCTTTTTAGTGAAATTAATTGCGTTTGATACTAGATTTCTAAGTATTGTCTTTAACATATTTGGGTCACAAAAAACAAGATTATCTTTGCCAACTTTATTAATTAATTCAACACCATTTTGTTCTGCTTTAGTTCTGTAAAGATAAGCTACTTCAGCGGCTATTTCGTATAATTCATATTCACCAGGATCATATTCCATCTCTCCTCGCTGAATTCTTGCCCAACTTAAAAGATTTTCCAAAAATGAATATAATTTTTTAGAACTATTATTTAGCATCTGCGCAGTTTCTAATTTTTTTTCATCTGAATCTTTATTTTCAGGATCAGCTAAAATTTTACTTAATCCCATTATCGAAAAAAAACTATTTTTCAAATCGTGAGAAATTATAGAAAAGAATCTGTCTTTGCTTGCATTTAATTGTTTAAGTTTTTCTTCCGATTCAGCAAGTTTATTTGATAAATAAACTAAATCTTTTGCGTTTTGCTCTAAAAGGTTCAAATCGTCATCAAGTAAGTTATCTTCCTTTGCTGTATTTAACGAAAATACTGGAGCAACTTCCTTCTTCTGTTCCTCAACTTTAACTTCATTTTTTTCAGGCAATTCATGAATTATTAAATAAATAAAGTCATCATTTTTTATTGATAA
>Ga0180007_10003124_pt1 | contig 18809 bp, 15 predicted proteins | sample MM_PC_MetaG_FD_121122 | JGI IMG/M metagenome (GOLD analysis project Ga0180007, IMG submission 121122) | Groundwater microbial communities from the Aspo Hard Rock Laboratory (HRL) deep subsurface site, Sweden - MM_PC_MetaG | ecosystem: Environmental > Aquatic > Deep subsurface > Groundwater... | reverse complement strand
TCAAGATTCCGGTTGGTGGCAGATACCAGCCTGAAGTCGCTTTCTACTTCTGAATTTCCACCCACCGGTTTAAATCTTCTTTCCTGAAGGACCCGTAAAAATTTTTTTTGAATGTACGGCGGCAGTTCTCCGATTTCATCAAGAAACAATGTGCCCTTGTCCGCTTTTTTGATCAATCCTTCGCGGTTGGCATCCGCGCTGGTATAGGCGCCTTTAACATGACCGAATAAAACGGATTCGACCAGTTGCTCGGGCAGTGCCGCACAATCCACGACAATAAAATTGTTTTTTCTCCGGATGCTGTTTTTATGAATCGTGTGGGACAAAAGCTCTTTTCCTGTTCCGGTCGGGCCAGTCACAAGCACATTGACATCGCATTGTGCGCATTGAGCAGCCAGATTGAGGCGGGCAGTTATTTTGGGGCTGTTCCCGATAATTGAAGACCGGTCAAAAAAAGAAGCCGACGATGATTTCAACGCCCGTTTGGAAGATCGGAATTCGAGCGCCCGTTTTACGTTCAGTTTGATTTCATGTTCTGAAAATGGTTTTAAAAGATAATCCCAGGCATCATGCTCAATGGCCATCCTGGCACCCAGGGTATTCCCTTCAGCTGTGATGATAATAACTTCCGGTTCCGATGCCGATTGCTTTATTTCAGACAGCGCATCAAGTCCGTTGCCATCCGGAAGGTTGACATCAAGCAGCACAAGGTCCGGTTTGCCCCGGTCAACCATTGTCAACCCTTCAGAAAGCGATTCAGCAGCTAGAAGCGTGCAGTCAAACCCCTTAAGATACTCGGCCAGAAGCTGTCGTACCTGCTGATCATCGTCAATAATCAAAATCCCGGTCATCTGTTCTCCTTTAGTTCTTTCTTCTCAAGACATTTTCTTATCTCATCGGCAAGGTTTCTTTGGACAAACGGTTTCGACAAGTATCCCTTAATCCCTTTGGCTTTGGCCAATTCGGGGTTGATCGCGTCACTGTATCCGGTTGCAAGAATTATGGGGATCCCCGGTCTGATGCCAAGAATTTTTTCAGCCAGTTTGTCGCCTGTCATCTGCGGCATGGTCATGTCCGTAATAATCAGATCAAAGGAATCGGGCGCGTTTTGAAAGATATTGAAGGCTTCCAGGCTGCTGGACACCGCCGTAACCTGGTATCCGAAATATTCCAATGTCTTTTTATTAATGTCCACCAGGACTTCATCATCATCCACAAAAAGGATACATTCAGATCCGGTTGGGATTTCTAATTTCATTTGCTTTTCAGGCTTAGCCACTGATTTGCCGACCACAGGCAGCAGAATTCGGAAAGTGGTCAGGGTGCCGGGATTGCTTTTCACAAAGATATCCCCGTTCAGTTTCGTAACGATACCATGCACAACAGCTAGCCCCAGGCCGGTTCCCTCGCCTTTGGATTTCGTGGTATAATACGGCTCGAAAATTCTGTCCAGGAGATCATGGGGTATCCCCGGGCCGGTGTCGCTGATGGTAAGCTGAACATGAAACCCTGGTTTGAGGTACTGGCTTTCGCACAGATCCCCATGGCCGATGTCAACCTGCTGCAAGGTGATATCGATCTGTCCTCCTTTATCCCGCATGGCCTGGTAAGAATTGGTACAGATATTCATGACAACCTGATGAATCTGGGTTGGGTCTGCCAATACCATATCACAGTCATTTGAGATAGCCTGTCTGATTGAAATTGTAGAAGGGATGGATGATCTCAGCAGTTTTATGGTTTCCTTAACAATTAATTGGATGCGAAGGGGTTTGAGTTCTTGCTCGTCGTTCCGGCTGAACGCAAGGATCTGTGAAACCAGCTCCTTGGCACGATTGCTGGCTTTCATTACATGATCAAGTTTTTCTATATACTCCTTATGTTCCGACAGATCAGACATTGTCAATTGGGTATACCCGATAATGACAGACAGGATATTGTTAAAATCATGGGCAATACCTCCGGCAAGGGTGCCAAGGGATTCCATTTTTCTGGATTGATGCAGTTGTCTTTCAAGCTCTCTGTTTTTCACCTCAGCAATTTTCCGTTCGCTGATATTCCTTATGAGCGCAATCAGGCAGGTTTCCTGGTCGATGGATATTCCATCACAGGAAACTGAGACATCAAAGATCTCTCCACTCGCGCGTTTGCCTTTCATTTCAATACCCCGGACCGGTCGGCCCTGTTTGATGGACGACAATGTGGTCTTGACTATGGGATCATCAACCCATAAATCCAACTCCCGAATTCTTTTACCGATGCTGACGTCTCTTGAATGTTGAAACAATTGTGTAAAAGTGGTATTCACATCTAAAACGACACCATCTTCAAGGCGGAACAAAACGATGGCGTCGGGGCTGGATAAAAACATCTTGGAACATCGCTCCTCTGTGGCCTGCAATTGTTCTTCCGCCTGTTTCCTTGCGATAATATCCCACGCCATTTCAGCAAGGTCAACAACCAGATCAACATCATTTGAATCATAATCATAGGGTTTGTTGCCAATCCCAAAAACAGCGGTTATTCTGTCGTCATGAAATACCGGAACAACAAGCTCACGGATGATTTCGGGATGTCCTTGGGGCAAGGTTTTTCTTTCCTGCAGTGAGGGGTAATTGTTATGAACAACCGGCTGGCCCTTTCGAATGCAATCTGCCCAGACACCGGCTTCCTCAAGGGGAGCATGGCCTGAATGTCCTGTTGCGGTGCACCTCTCTTTTTTTTGGGTGTTGGTGGATCTGACCAGATAATTGATTATCGGCTTGTCCTTGTCCACAAAATGGAAAAAACCGATCCGGCTGTTTGTGAGCTTTTCGGTTTCATCCAAAAGAATCTGAACCAGTTCTTTGTTCGTGCAGGTGTTGGATCGTTTTGATAATTTCAACTGGATATCTTTCAACCGATCCTGTCGTTTTCTATTGGTTATGTCTCTGGAAAGTTCAATGAGCTGAACAATCTCTCCTTTGCCATCAAAAATTGGAGAGCAGGATATCTCAACAATGTGTTCGTGACCATTTTTATCAAAATGAATATGCTCGACCTGTAACGGTTTTTTAGTTTGAAGCACGGTTTGAAATGGACAAAGGTCCTCTTCACCGACACAGGGTATTGCCGATGCATGAAACGCCTGATGACATGTGATAACCTGTCCCGGGTCCTGTGCCTCCAGCATATCCCGTGCGGTTTTATTGGCCAGGGCAATGGTAAAATCCCTATTAATAACCATCAGGCTGTCCGATACACCATCAACAATTTTTTGAAGAAACAGATGATTGTTGTTAATTTTCTCTTCGTTTTTCTTTGGTGCGGAAACATCCGTATAAAGCGCTACGATTTCTCCCGAGGGCAGCTTAAACACCTCATTTTCCCTCCATCCCTCAACCCGGGCATCCTTATAAAATACGGAAGGATGTTTCTCCGGCTGTCCGCTTTTCCATACCCGCCTCAACGTATCCAAAAGGCCAAATTCGCCAATCCCCTGAAATATTTTTGTAACCGGCTGATCCATCACCTCTTTTTTGCTGATTTTTTCTATCTGTTCTGCAGCCGGATTAAAGTCCAAGATTAAAAAATCATTTCCATTGTCTATGGCTTTATAGATTACACCCCCAATACTCAAACTGAGAAAAATATTTTTAAATCGGGCCTCACTGGCTTTCAATAATTTTGTCCGGTCATCAACAATTTTTTCAAATCTCTTCAGATGCACCTGGTTTTGAAGGCAATTCCCAATCCGGGCAATCAGTTCAGCAACTGCAAAAGGCTTTGCGATAAGATCGTAGCATCCTGCTTTAAAGGCATCCTCTTTGTCATGCAGATCGGGAAGGGTGGCAATGATAATTACGGGAATCGTTTTTGTTGATGCCTGTTCTTTCAACTTTCGACAGATCCGGATTCCTAAGGCAGTCGGGTGATCCAAATCCGCAATGACGAGATCTCCCCCTAACCGGTCAATCCGTTCAAGGGCATGGTCATCCCAGCCAATATATGAAACATCATATTCCTGGTCAGATAATATATCTGATAGCAAAGATGTCGATTGATCATTACGGACGACAATTATTCTTTGATTGCTTCTGGCCATTCTGGAACCAAATTTTCTGGATTTAAAAAGCGCCCGCATGAACGGTCAGTTTCAAGTGTATGATGAACAAACCCTTTTATCTTTTCCAACATCTGCATGGTCCTTTTTAATTTGGAGAAATGGTGCACCGGTTTTGAGGATTGTTTTTTGATTGTAAGGCAAAAAACAATGATGTTCAATAGAATTTTGTTTTGATTCTCCATCGAAGGTGTCGCCAAACTTATCAGTGGAAAGGAACTGCCCCCTCAAGCCTTGAAGGCTGAAGTCCTATCAGCATCTGGATGTCAGATTGACCAGAGTGGGGCCTGACAACCAAATCCCTGGTCCCCAAACCAGGGACTGGCAAAGAGGTCTCTTTTTTTTGCCGGCCCCATGCGCTTCACCTCCGGGTCTTGAGTTTCAGGACATGGGGGATAAAAAGGCGTTCGGGCTCATATGAAAGCTTTGCCTGGCGCAGGCCTTTGATGCCCAGATCCTGCTCCCGGTTTATGTACACACATTTGTCCTGGAGATACTTTGCAGTTTCATGGTTGATCACCTGGGCAGCCCCCTTAAAGGCGGTATCAGATTTTTCAAACTGAATATTATAGGTATCATGGGTCAGGCGGCTGAAAACACAAAAGGCCACCAGCCTTTCGTTTACCCAAAGGCCCATGCCTTCAAATCCCAGGCAGTCAAAATTTTCAAAGGCTTTTTCAATGGCCGAAAATTCATCTTCAAGATCCTTTGATTTCTTTTTTCTAGTGTCCAGCAAATCACGGGCAAAATCACAGGCTATCTTGAGATCATCCCCTTTCAGGGGCCTGGATAACCCCGTGGGATTGTACCGGTTGAACTGGGCAATGAGGTTTCTTTTTTTGTGCAGTTTTATCCCGTTCAATTCCACCAGGCTGTCGACTCTGTAAATATATTCTGCATGGTCCCGCTCTTCCTGAATGGTATAAAACCGTTCAATCTCCGGGTGGGCCTCAATATAGTCTCCTGGAACAATACCGATACTCGGCTCGTGTCCCATGCCGACCAGATGGTGTGACAGGGATAGCAGTTCCTCAACGGTAAAATCTTCCCCCAAGGGCATGAACATGCAATTGTTGACACCGTCATAAATGATAAGCCTCCCCCTATGGGAAAACCAGGAATACTTGTAAACCTCCTGCCAGCAAAATAGATTTGTAAAATTAAATTCGCATGAAAGGGGGGAAAAGCGGTCAATAAACGATTGCACCAATTCCCGGTCCCCCAGTTTAAAAATGCCTGAACTTGGAAATGTTATGGATGGTTCCGTGTCACACTCAACGCCCTCACTTCTGGGTCGCATTGATTTCGTCCTTTAATTTTAACGGGACATGCCCTTCTAATTGTCGAAATCCAAGGTTTTCATAAAAAACCGTGGTTCCCGGTTCTGCTATCAGGCCTATCCAGTCCACACCGTGTGATTTTAACCCGGTGATCAGTGTTTGAATAATTTTTTTCCCAATGCCCCTGCCCCGATATTCTTTCAAAACAGCGACATCCTGAATATAAGCATCACTTACCAGATCGGAAAGGGCTCTTCCCATTCCGATCATCTTTTTATTTAAAAATGCACCCGCAAAAAGGGCTGAATTCCCCACGATATGATGTAAAAATTCAGGGGATTCTTCTTGGGAATACCACCCGGCATCCTTGTACAAGGCAGCAAGGACGTCCAGGGAAGCAGTTTTTATAAAGCGGATCTCAATTTCCGGCGTCAGCAGAGGGGTCATTTTCGGATCACCTTCCTGCCAAAAGTTTTTCAGCAAAACGGGGCAACACAAATGCAGCTTCATGTATCTTAGGGGTATAATATTTGAGCTGCTCCTGAAGGCTGTGGGAAATTTTGCGTGCCGGCCTTACCAGTTCCGGCCCCAAAGACCCCAAGCAGATCCCGATGCTTCCGCCCGGATATGTGGGCACATGAACATTGGCATAGGCCTGGACCGGAAACAATTCCCGGGTTATCCTGGCCAGGGTGACGACCCACTTCTGGTGCATGAAAATAGATTCTCCCTGGCAGGCGATAATGCCGCCGGGTTTTAGCGCCTTTTTCAGCCCCCCATAAAAGGATTCTTGGAACAGCGCTTCCCCCGGGCCGATAGGATCAGAGGAATCCACGATAATAACATCGTAGGCAGCATTTTTCCCATGAACAAAGGCATTGCCGTCACCGATATGCACCCGGACCCTGGGATCATCAAATCCGCAGGAAAGTTCAGGCAGAAATTGTTTTGATACGGCGATGACCTCTTGATCGATTTCACAAAAATCAATCTGCTCAACATTTTCGTGGCGGCCGATTTCCCTGAGAATCCCGCCGTCCCCCCCGCCGATGACCAGAATATTTTCGGGACAAGGGTGGGCGAAAAGGGGAAGGTGGCTCAACATTTCCTGGTAGGTGTATTCATCAAATTGTGTAAGCTGGATGATCCCGTCCAGCACCAGCATCCGGCCATGTTGCCGTGTTTCGTACAGATCGATCTGCTGAAACAGGCTCTTTTTGCTGTAAAGGGTCTTTGTAATTTCAAGGGAGAGGGAGATACCGGGCCACATGGGACAGATTTCGGAAAACCAGCGGTTTTTAATTTTATTTAAATTTTTCATATCTTCACTATCGTTAAATGCATACCCGGGCAATTGGGAATATCCCAATTGCCGGGCAATATAAGGTGTCGATTGAATTATTGCCGTAAGGCAATCTGCATTTTGTAATGATTGCCCTTGAAAAAGGACATGGCAAACTCTGCCACTTCACGGGGTTCGTAAAACTTGCTGGAAAAAATGTCCAGGTATGCGGCATTGGTGGCATTGGCAAAATGCCCTGAGATGAGCGAGGTTTCAATCTGCTGGGTCATGGAAAATCCCTCTTTTCTTTCATCTGTCCCCAAATGGACCACCCGGCAGTCGCCAAGCCGTTTCACTCCAATGCGCTCGCAAAGATCTGTGACAAATTTTTCAATCATATGGGCATCCCGGATGATATCGGCTCGGCATTCATAGATATCCACCGATGTTAATACCCCCCAGGGTTCTTTTTTATCATAGGCCATCTTCCAGGAAATCGGCAGTGTATTCCGGTCTTTCACCGTCTCAGAATTTGTTTTTGCTCCAGGGGAATGGGCAATAATCCCCCGGTTTTGATCCGAAGAAATCAACACCCGCCCTGATCCAAAGGATTCCTGCATGGACTGGATGGCAACATCCAGATTTATCTTATCTCCGCAGGTAAATATATCAACAGCGGCATAATCATGCTCCGGCCACGCATGTATGGTAAAATGGGACTCCGCAATGATAACCACCCCGCTCACGCCCTGGGGAACAAACTTATGAAAAGAAGAACTGATGATGGTGGCACCACTGTCATTGGCAGCCTTGAGCAAGGCGTTTTCCACGGTATCCTTACTCAGCAGCACATTGGCACCGCATTCATAGTATTCAATTGTAAGCTGTCTGCCCAGGGCAAAGACAGGATCCTGGGAATCAGCCGTAGGTTTAATATTTTTATCAAGCATTAATGCTATCTCCAAAATCAATAAAAATATCTTAATGCTATCCTGCCCCTTGAAGCCGGATAAGCTGAAGACGTATGGTTCTAAAAAAAGTTAAAAACCATTGAAAAACACCCAATGGTTTCCAAAGGTAAAATTAAAATATTTCCATAATGGAAATAAACCTTTGTTCCTCTGTCTTAAAAGGCATTGTCCTTTTCTGTAAACGGTTCATCATACTCGGGGCGTTAAACCTCACATATGGGTTCACCCGTAACTCATCCGCCAATGTTGAAACAACCAACCGGGGGTTATATTTTTGAAGATAAACCTTTATATCCGGATTATCTTCCTCTATGGCCGCGGCAACTTTCATGGATTCCATGACATAGTCGTGGCCGGCAAAAATCTTTGTTTCCAGGGGAAACGCCAGCAGAATTTTCAAGGACCTGAAAAATCCATTCAGATCTCCTGAAAAACAGTTTCCCACGGTGCCGTTGAACAGGGTATCCCCGGTCACCAAAAAATCACTTGCGCTAAAACAAAGGCTATCGTCTGTGTGGCCCGGAGTCTCCAGTATCTCAAGACTTCCGCCATCCAAGACAATAGCCTGGCCCGCCTTTACCTTGCGACAATCAATAAACTCTGCATCCGTGGTTTCCAGCAGCGCGGCGTTCCCGCAGGTATGGTCATGGTGAAAATGGGTGTTGGTCACATATTTGACTTTGATCCCATGTTCCCGGGCAAACCCTAGGATATCGGCAGGATTCCCGGCATCAATGGCAATACCCTGGTTGCCTGCAAAAACGAGGTATCCCAAATTGTCCGTTAAATATCTGAATTGTTTTATGAACATGGCAATCCTTTGCTAAAATGCCCGGATAATCCTTATCATTTCAATTTTTGTTTACCAGCACCATCCTTTCACGGGAATGATCTTCAATTGGCAATCTTGTTATTTACAGGATTTTACTTGAAAAATAAAGGGTTATTGTCCGTATAACCCCGATACCGATGAAAGCCAACATGTTTGCTTTGTTTTTCGATCAATAGCTGTCGATATCTTCATCAAAGTCAGTAGTATCTTCCGGGTCCTGATTGGGGTCCTCCTCAAACCCGTCAATATAAATACCGGGTATGTCGTCATCCATGTCATCTTCGGAATAGTCGTCTTCTGAATAATCATTTTCAAAATCCATGTTCAGACCGTGCTCTTCAAATATCACCGCAACCGCATCTTTCAGGTTTCTTTCAAAACTCTCGGAATAGTCTCCGTCTGAATCCGGGAAAAACTCATAATCCTCTTCATGTTCTGCAATGAGATCGGACAAGTCCGATGCAACCGAACTCTGGGTATCGAATTCTTCCCCGTAGGAATCAAGTATTTCACTAAAAAGGTCATAGAGGCTAAAGGCATCCACAGCATCACTAATTGTCATTCTTTCAGCCATTTATCATCCCTCCTTTGCGAATAAAATCAATACACTGGCTCCCCCGGGTCTTTCCGGACTCCTAGGTTTTCCGTAAAGATCAATTGGTGCCACTTGACATAATGGCTTACACATTTTTGTACAATGATAATAACAAGTTTTTTGCTTGTCAATCGAGAGATTTTTTTTTTAAAATTTCGGCCCAGAATGTTCCGTTTAATGGACCGGAAGAGAGATGGTAAATTCCGTGAATTCCCCGGGTATCGAATCCACCCGGATAATGCCTTTGTGCTGTTTTACGGCTCTCTGGGCAATAAAAAGCCCAAGGCCTGTACCCTTGTTCCCCTTGTCAGAATAAAACAGGGAAAACACCTCTTCCTGAAAAGCCCTTGCAAGCCCCTTCCCATTGTCCCGGATTTTGAATTCGATCCGGGTGTCCGTCAAAAGGGCCTCTATTTTTATCTCCAGGTGTTTTTGGGTTTGTTTTACGGCAACACAGGCGTCAATGGCATTTTCAAGTATGGCCAGAAACGCGGGCAAAAGAACGTTCCTGTCCACAAATATTTGTGTGCCGGGATGTGGAATATTCAGGGTCAGAACAATACCGGCTTTTTTCATCTTTGGATCCAGGGTGGTGGTCAGTTCCTGGATAAAATCAAAAACATCCACGGATGAAATCTCCAGGGTCCGGTCCTTTGAATGGAAGAGAATATCCAGCACCATCCGCCGGACCATGGCAATTTTTTCCTTTACAATCTCCCAGCCGTCGGCCACAAGGTCGGTGTCCTTTTTTTCAATGCCCGTTGAAATCAGGTAGTCGCCGCCGTCAAGGCCGGTGAGAATCCCTTTAATTCCGTGGGAAATGGAGGATATATGAAGTCCCAGAGCCGCCAGGTGATCCTGGAGTTCATGGATCATGGTCACGTCGGTGGACATTTCCATGACATGTTCGATCTTTCCCGTCGGGCCTGTAACTGCAGAGGTCTGGACCAGAAAATTGCGGATACGCCCGTCCTTTAACCGCACATCCATTTCCGCCACATGGGATTTCCCGTCGGCAAAGGTCTTTTCCACTGGACAGCCGGAACAGGGACTGACACCTTCTTTATACACCTGATAACAGCAAAGGCCCTCCCTGTCTCCGAATTGTTCTTTGAACCGATTGTTGGATTCAATAATTTGAAACGCCCTGTTCTGGATGGTTATAAAAGAAGGGGATTCATTGAACAGCTGGATGTATCTTTTTTCAGAGGTTTCAAGCTTGAGGGTTTTTTCCTTGACCAGGCCTTCAAGATTTTTTGTGTACCGGGTTATCTGTTTCCGGTTTTCGATCCTGTCCCTGGCACGTTTCAATGCGATCTCAAGGATATCATTGTTAATGGGTTTGGTGATGAAATCCACGGCATCCATTTTAAGGCTGTCGATGGCAAGCCGAAGATCCCCGTGCCCGGTAATCATGATCACTTCAATGTCCGGAAATTGCCCTTTGATAAATTTGAGCAGCTCAATTCCGTCCATTCCGGGCATGCGGATATCGGTCAGAACAATATCCGGCAGCAGGGTTTTCACTATCTGTGATGCCACACGGCCATCCTTTGCCGTATGCACCTCATACCCCCCATCCGCAAGGCTGATACCAAGAACCGTGCGGATCCCTTCCTCGTCGTCAACCAGCAGAACCTTCATTGTCATGGGTCATCTATCCTGTTCAAGGGGATGCATTTTTTAATGACTTCCTTTAGATAATCCGTATCAGCCGATTTTTCAACATAGTATTTTGGAAAATCAATTTTTGTTTTCTGTTTCAGATTCAACATTTTCACATAATGGGCAAACGAATGGAAATCCACCCCTGAAAAAACAATCAAAGGAATCTTTCGGTATAAAGGATTAATCTTTAATTCCCGGTACACCAGGGCACCGCCCTTTTCCGGCATCATCACATCCAGAATGATCAAATCCGGGCGCAGGGTAGAAAGCACCGCCAGCCCCTCGACCCCGTTCCGGGTGAGTATGGGGTCAAACCCCAGGGATCTGACAACGGCCATGAGGTAAAAGCGCATATCCATTTCATCTTCCATTACCAGAACGGTCCGGGCACCTTTATCTGCCTTTTTTGTATCTTCCAAGGGGCTTACAATCTATCGGGCTTGTTGACACTGGCCACAGGACAGGCGGACCGCAGTACCACCTGCTCCATTGTGGAGCCCATGACGGCATCTTCCGTGTCCACTTCCCGGGTATGATGGGCCATGACAATAAGGTCTGCACTGGTCTCCCGGGCAAATTTGAGCAATTCCACATAGGGAACCCCCTCCCATACGGAAATTTCATAGTTATCAAAATTTTCCATCTGGGAAACATAGAGACGTTCCATTTTTGTTTTGGCTTCCTTAATATGGATTTCAATGGATTTTTGTCCCGGTGCAACACCTGCCTGGGTGGTCTCAATATTCAGGGCATGGAACAGGTGGAGCTTACAGCCGATGTGTTCGGCCATCTTATAGGCAAACTGGAAGGCAGACATGGATGCCTTTGAGAAATCAGTACCAAAGACAATCTGGTTGAAATACCAGAAACAGGTCTCACAGGGTCTGGAAATGATCAAAACCGGACACTTGGCCCACAGGGCGACCTTCTGCATGGTGGTTCCCACGATACCCCGAAACCTGGCGGCTGCCGGGTCATCCTGTCTGGCATGGGCACCCATGATGATGCAGTCCACCTCCTCTTTGCGGGCATACCGGAGAATCTCTGTGGACGGAATCCCCACAATTGTCTCATAGATCGGTTCCCCGTGTTTTTGAATCAGGGAATCATAGGTGGTTTTCATCTCTTCTTTGACCCACTCACAATAGTCCGGGCCCACCTGCTCTTTTTCCCCTGTCACATAATCTGTGACAAAGGCGCCGCTGCCATGGGAAGGCTCGGCAAACACATGGAAAAGGATGAGCTGGGATTGATATTTTTCTGCAAGTTCAAAGGCAATTTTTGCTGCTGCATCACAGGCAGGTGACGCATTGGTGGCAAAGAGTATTTTTTTAAACATAACTACCCCCTTATGGAACATTGTAACGGGTTAAAATTAAAAGACAATTCCCATGTAATCCCTTCTATCAGCTCAAAAAGAGAATAAAAGGTTTCATAGGTAAACATATCTTGCCCATCCCCAAAGATGATATGTTTCAAATCCCCCAGAATCAGTTCATGTTCCAATAAACTTTCCATCTGGAAAAATTTCAAGGCGCGGGTTTCATTCTCCTTTATTCCTTTCAGGCAATTGTATATCTGGATCGACGCTTTCCCTGGAAATCCTTTCATGGCAATGGTTTTATAAAACACCAGCCCCTCGATCTCATGGGCTTTGGCAAATTGTTTCTTGCCGGTTTTGGCCATGGCCAGCAAGGCGCCCAGCAATTGGGACAATTTTAGAAGTTCCGGATAATTTGCCACCAGATCAAAAAAGGAGGCCAGGGTGAATCCCGGTTCCAGAACAAGGGTGTGGGACAAAAAGGAAAAAACAATATCGGTGACAGGCTTGTCTCTTTTTAAAATAATGCCGTCTTTTGTCAGACAGATTTTTTCCATACTCACCGCCTTCCCGTTTCTACCGGCTGCAAAGGAATCTTTATGACAAATATGGAGCCCTGGCCTTTTCCGGTTTCAAACAGGATACGCCCCTCGTGTTCATCAATGATTTTTTTGGCGGTCATCAAACCAAAACCGGTTCCCCGGGTTCCCTTGGTGGTAATGAACTCCTTGAACAGGACCCCGCTGATAGTGTCATCCATTCCGTCTCCATTGTCCCGGACCCGGTAGACAATCCAGTTGGCCTGCTGTTCCACAAAAATATCCACTTGTTTGTCTGTCACGACTCCTGGGCCTTCGCTTTTTTCTTCACAGGCATCCAGGGCATTGGTGACCAGGGTGAAAATAACGGTATAAATGGCGTCACCATCCACCATGATGGACAATTCCTTATCCAGAGGATGGAGTGTGAGATTTATGTGCGTTTCCCTTGCCCTGGATGACAAAAGTTCGACCACCTCCAGTGCCGGATGGTTGGGATTGACCTGTTTGAGTTTGGGGCGGCTGGTTTTGGCATAGTTGAGCAGATCCAAGGACAGATTGGTGATCTTGTTAATATTGCCCTTCATCATTTCCCAGCCCTTTACCAGGTACTCCCTGTTTTCATTTTCAATGCCCTGTTCAAGGATAAAGGAAGACCCCTTGAGACCTCCGGCAATGTTTTTGATCACATGGGACATGCCGGCCACGGTCTGGCCGATGGTGGCAAGGCTTTGGGATTCGTCGATTTCCCTGTCTTTTTTTCGGATCACCTTCTCAAGGTCGTCCATGTAAGCTTTCATTCGCTGGTTGATGGACATCCGGTCCACGGCTTTTTTAACGGATAACTCCAACTCGCTGCTGTCAATGGGTTTTGTAATAAAATCGGCTGCCTCATACTGAAGGCTTTTCACGGCAAGGTCCATGTCCCCATGCCCTGTGATCATTATCACTTCCGTATCCGGACTGATCTGTTTAATCTGCTTTAAAAGGTCAATTCCACCAATGCCCGGCATTTTGATATCCGTAATCACAATATCCGGCTTTTGGGCCAAAAAGGTCTTAAACCCCGAATCCCCGTCAGCGGCCAGCACCACCTTGAACCCGGCATGGGTAAGGGTAATGTCCAAAACATTGCGGATTCCTTCCTCATCGTCCACCAGCAGGATGGTATATATTTTATGCATGTTTTCCATCTTGCCTCGCTTGGGTGCCGAACAGCAGAATAAAAGTGACCCCCCCGTCCTTATTGTTGTGTACAAAGATCTCGCCGCCAGACTCTTTTATGATGCCGTAGGAGATGGACAGGCCAAGGCCCGTTCCTTCCCCGATTTTCTTTGTGGTAAAAAAAGGCTCAAAAATCTTATCAATGTCGCTGCTGGAAATACCAAGGCCGGTATCCCTTATTTTCACCCGGATCTTATCGGCCTCCGTCCGGGTCGACAGCGTAATCTCCCGTTTATCGTTTTTCGGCGTGCTTGATCCGTTAAACTTGGCCACAATGGCATCCCTTGAATTGAGCAGCATATTGATGAAAACCTGTTCCAGGCGAACCGGATCCGCATTCAGCACCGGCAAGTCTTCGGAAAGATCCCAAATCACGGAAATTTCCCGCAGCTTGAGCTGCTGGCTGAAAATATCAAAGGCCCGTTTCAGGATGTCATTGATATTAACGGCTTCCTTTTTAAAGACAGATTTTCGGCCGAACAGGCGCATGTGGTTGGTGATTTTGGAGGCCCGGTCCACATGGGTTTCAATTTCATCGGACAAGGTCTTTAAAATGGCCCGGTCGATTTTTTGGTCTGTGCCCAGTTTCCGGGCAATAAAGCCCGAGGCGGTCTTGATGACCGACAACGGCTGGTTGAGCTCGTGGGCCACGCCCGTGGCCATTTCTCCCAGGGTGGCCATTTTGCCGGCCTGGATCAGCTGGTGCTCTGTTTCAACGGAATTGGTGATGTCGACTGCCGTGACAATGAGAACCTTTTTATCTGCAAAATCAGCTGGGCTGATCCAGATATTGGCATACAGATAATCTTCATTTTTTCTTAGGTTTACAATGCGTTCGTGGAAACAGACCGTGATATTGTTCTTGATGCGGTCAAATTCCTTGCTGCTGGGGAAAACAATGTCAAACCCCTTTCCCCTGAGCTCATCCCGGCCATATCCATAGACAGACAAGGCTGAATCATTGCAGTCCAGTATGGTCAGCCGGTCCTTGTCCAGAATAAACACAGGATTGGGAATATTTTTAAAAATAGCCTGGTATTTTTTTTCCGAAATCCTAACCTCTTCCTCCAGTTTTTTCCGGCGACTGATATCCAGACTCATCTCCATGGCTGCCACGATATTTCCGTTTTCATCCTTTAAAGGAGCGGTTTTTACAAACCAATGGGCGATGGATCCGTCCTTATTGATGCCCGATTCCTCACTGAAGTGGGATTTGCCGTCCAGAAAGGTTTTTTCAACCGGGCAGTTGAGACATTTGGCATCCAGATCCTTGTAGGCAGCATAGCAATAATCCCCATACTCGGGATTAAATTTGCGGGCAAACTCCTGGTTAAACTCAATCAGTTCATATTCTCTGTTCTGGACGGTAATGGTACAGGGCACCTGCTCAAACAAATGGCGGTATATGTCCTTTTGACGGTTCAGCTCCGTCTGCTTTTCATGGATTTCCATTCCCATATCATTGATGGCCATAGAGAGCTGTCCGATTTCGTCTCCTGGAGGAGAATCGTTTTTAAGGACTGCAAAATCCCCCTTTGCAATACTCCGGGTATCTGCGATCAACCGGTTGATGGGGTGGGTTACCCTGAAAAAGACGATGATACAGATGGTGGCGGCCAGGGTGCCGAAAAGATAGACGGCCGTCCAGACAAACATTTTCCTGCTCCGGGCAATCTCCTGTTTGACGGCTTTAAGGGATACCACCACATCCAGAGTGCCAAGCTTTTTGATGTCTGCCGGATGATAATGGCAGTCGGAAGCCGAACAGGAGGGCGCATTTAAAATAGGGTTGATCACCCCGAGCTTTAACTCACCCTCTTCGGACTCAAACATCCGTATCCGGTCTTTGATATCAATTTTCATGACCGGCGGTTCTTTGCTGTGACAAATATTGCAGGCAATGTCCTGTTTTTGTCCAAAGGTTCCAAGCTCTGCGCTTTCGTTTGAAAAGCGCACCTGGCCCTGGCTGTTGAATATGCGGATCTCTTCAATGTCATTGTAATCGGACATGGATTTCAAAATATCCTGCATATCCTCACTGGGACTGTGGAGCATGGCAAACCAGGTGAGTTTCAACACAGAATTACAGAACTTATCCACATCCGAAACTGCCTTGTCGATGAGAATGCGTTTCTGGTAGCCGGCACTATAATGGGACCAGATAAAAATAGTGGCAAAAAGAACCATACCCACAGGAATCAACAGCTTAAGGGTGAGGCCTTTTCTATGCATAATTTTTTTCAGCATACAGTTTGTCCCTATACTATTTATCAGGTGAACCTTCTGGTCCTTTTGTGAACAGCGCCCGGGATCCATGCTACCGCTTTGGGGTGTCCATAAAAACATAAGAATCCGCTAGATTGAATAGCAGAAACCATGCCATGGCAACCCGTTTGCAATTTTATCTATAATTACAATTGGTTAAATCTCAACCCGGGTTTTCAAGCGCCTTGGGGGCCTTTTTTATTCTGGAATATTCAAAAATGCCTTTGAACTATTCCAACATTTCGAAAAATTTATAATTCCCTCCCCGACCCGGGATATCTCCGGCAATTCTTGCGTTGTCTTCTCCGGACAGCGTTTCATTGCATCCGCTCCTTGGATAGGGAGTTACCTATCTGTCTGTAACCATGGTATATTTTTTAAAAACAGATTGAATGGCCTCTGGACGAAATTGAGAATCAGTGTGACACCATTTGACAATGCAGGGGATATGATCTGGATTTATTAGGAGTTGCGCCTATAATAACAGAGGGTTATGCAATAGACGCAAAAGGATACAATGGGTGTATCCTTTTGATATGGCAGCAGATCGTTTGCTTGGTTATTTTAAAACATCCCGAACGATCTTTAACAATTCTTTCTGGTCAAAGGGTTTTGTCAGGCTTGCAACCGCCTTGGGGATGGCGTATTCATTGCCGGACATCCCGCTGATGACAATGACCGGGATATTTTTTTTCGCCTTGTCCTGGGCAAGCTTGCTGAAAAACCGTGTTCCCCACTCGCCGGGCATTTCCAAATCCAGGGTGATCAAATCAAAGGAATCCGCGCTGACAAGGTCCCATGCCTGCCCGGCATTTTCCGCAACCGTCGGCGCATACCCGTTGTCTTTAAATAAATTGGTCAGATACTTTTGAATACTGACATCATCATCAATTATAAGAATTTTTTTCATTTTCTTCTCCATCACAGTTAACGCTAATTTGCCTGGGTTAGCTTTATTTGTTTAGGCAGAGGACAGGGCAACCGGCACGGAGGATCACCTGCTTAATCGTACTGCCCAATTCATGGGTTTGGGATCCGGGATTTTGGGAATCCTGTGCCATGACAATCAGGTCTGCATATTTCTCCCTGGCATACTTTACAATCTCCGTATAGGGATTGCCTTCCCAGACTTCAATTGAATAGGTCTTGATCCCGTCCATTTTGGCAGCATATTTTCCCCGGGAAAACCGAAGTTTTTCCCGGATGCGCCCTTCTATGGCATCCTGGTCAAAATTTTTGGAAGTGGGCGTCAAGCGCGTATTCTGGGCATGGAAAATATGGAGTTCGCAGGCGGTTTCCCTTGCCAGTTTACAAGAAAACTCAAAAGCGTTGTCCGATGAAGCTGAAAAATCAGTGGCAAAAACCACATTGGAAATGGAACCCCAGAAAGAGGCAGCCGCACGATTCACAATCAATACCGGGCAAAGGGATGCTTTTACCACTTTCTGAAACGTCGACCCCGCACTTTCAACCCTATTTTCAAGACTGGCTTCTCCGCCGGTGCTGACACCCATCACGAGAAGATCGGGTTTGTTACGGCCGATCTCCCCTAGAATTTCACTGTGGGGCTCGCCCAGGGCAATTTTGATTTCATGGCTTACGGCTTTGGGCAACTGGTCTGCATAATAGGCTTTGATTTTTTTCTTTTCATCCGCCTCTGACCGGGTGTCGCCCGGGATTGCGCCTTCGATGACATGAAAAATATTCATATGGGCCTTGTAAAGATCAGAGATGTTAAAGGCTACCCTGGCAGCCGGGTCACAGGCTTTTGTTGTGGATGTTGCAAATAATATTTTTTTAAACATATCGCCCCTCTACATACTGTTTATTAATCCATACCATTCTTATGGAGATTGTCAATCACCGAATAGCCCTGCTAGATTCGGTCTATCACCGAATTTCTCGGGACAGTGCAGATGGAGGCCACCTGTTTTGGATCAAATCCCATGCAAAGCGCCAACAGCTGATTATAGTCAAACACCGGGATATGATATTTATCCGTACCTTCTGCCTCGTTCAATTTTTTCTGGATATTGTCCAGATACATCAGACAGGTAATACAGGAAACAACAATGAAATCGGCCTTTGTTTCTTCAAGGATGGCATCCAGCTTGGATTTTACAAAGGCTGTGGCCTCTTTTGGCGTGCTTTTTGAAAACCCGCCGGCACCCCCGCAGCATTGAAGTTCACGGCTGTATGTGTCAACCGTTGCCCCCAGGGCCTCGGTCAAAACTCTCAAAGCCTTGGGCTGCCGGGGAGATTCTTCAAACCCGACGATTTCACTGGGAAAAAGGGTATGGCAGGGATATTGTACCACCCCGTGGAGACCCTCAAGATTCTTTTTGAGGGTCTGGGAAATCTTTTGGGCCCCCACTTCGTTATAGAGAATTTCAGATACATGGCGAACCTTTGTTTTGCATTCAAGCTTCCGGCCGGTCAGCTCTAAAAGTTCATTTACCCTTGCAAGCTTGACCTCATCATGGGCGAGGTGATCCCGGCCCATGCGCAAAGAGCTATAGCAGGAGCCGCACTGAACCATGATATCCAGTCCCTTGGCTTCTGCGATGGACAAATTCCACCCGCTGGAAGCAAGATAGGAATCATCATCCGTGGAAGGGAAGGCACCAAAGGCAGGACAACAGACATACCCTTCTGCATCGGCCAGATCGACCCCCAGTTCCGGCATACTTGCCCGGATGGCCCGTTCAACATCCGGCCGGATGGCCGGGG